>Ga0315274_10003515_pt1 | contig 23295 bp, 16 predicted proteins | sample YL17G02_20_MG_FD_203700 | JGI IMG/M metagenome (GOLD analysis project Ga0315274, IMG submission 203700) | Sediment microbial communities from Yellowstone Lake, YNP, Wyoming, USA - YL17G02_20 | ecosystem: Environmental > Aquatic > Freshwater > Lake > Sediment | place: USA: Wyoming | collected...
TGACTATGGTATTAGTGTGATTGGGCCTGGCGGGGAGCAGGATATTGATCAGATTAGCGGTGGGGAGCGTGTGGCGTTGGCGATAGCGCTGAGGCTGGCGATTGCGCAGGTGTTGTCCGGTAAGGTTGAGACCATAATTATGGATGAGCCCACGACGCATCTGGATGAGGAGAGGAGGAAAGAGCTGGTGAATATTCTGAACTCGTTTTTCAGAGAAGGTGGGAGGATCATACCGCAAATGCTCATAATCACTCATCACCGAGAAATAGAGGAAGTGGCAGATGTCGTCTATTCAGTGAGCAAGAAAGAAGGCTACTCAACTGCAGAATCGGAGAAATACTCCAGCTAGGAGTCCTGAGGAGGAAAGAATGGATCTCTGTCTGCATGAGCAGGTCGAGATGTCTCCCGCAACTCCCCTTTTTCTTCCTTTCCACCACACTCAGGTGTGGCTTCCAAACGGCACTTTGTTCAAGTGTCACCTAGAAAGAGTTGCGCATTCTTGAATCTTATCATTGGCGCAAACCAGGTTTGCGATTTTTGCCATTTCCCAGTGCAAATGCCTTAAAGATGCGTTTTCCTATTATAATAGTAAAAGACTATTATAATGGGTTGGCAGATGCAAACTGAACTTGCTAAGTGGCCAGAATATTATGGCGATCTTGAAGTGCAAGTTTTCGCTCCAAGATTCTATTATTCACTTCCAAGAAAGGATGATTACTCAAAGAAAATCGTCTATGGAAAGAGATACGACTATTCTGAGTATTTTCTGAGAGAGGTACAGCAGGCTTTCTCTAAACTCCCTTTTACACCCGATTTAATTGTTGTAGTTCCTTCTTCAAAACTGAACGTTTTTTCTCCCACAATGGTTCAGCTAGGCGAGAAGCTTTCAAGAACGCTGAACATACAAAGTGCCAACATCATCAAGCGTGTGAAGGAGGGAAAGAAACTCACGGAATGTAGTGATTCTGATGAACGCCATGCTATGATAGATGGTTCGTTCAAAGTGACTAGGAAACTGAACAAAGAAAAAGTCGTTTTGCTGGATGATACTAGGACAACTGGAATGACTTTTTTGGAATGTGCCAAAGAACTGAAAACAGCTGGCGCTTCTGACGTAGTGGCTGTTTGCCTGGGGATAAATGCGAGTTGATAATATGACTGTTGATGAGACCCAATTAGTAAAATGGATGAAATTGAGCTTGATAAAGGGGCTTGGTCCAAGAAAGATAGAGCGGATAGTTGGCGTTTTCGGCAGTCTTGAAAAAACGTTTGATGCTCAACCCCATGAGCTTCTTGACACTAGAGTGTTTAAGCAGGATATGCTCGCAGAGTGGAAAAAACTGAAGGAAGCATCCGATGAAAACTTCCGCAGGGTCATACGCGAATGTTCCCAGCAAAACATTCGAATAGTGACGATGCTAGATTCTGCGTACCCGACAAAACTCAAACGTATGCCTTATCCTCCGTTGACATTATTCCTATGGGGGAACACTTCTTTGTTGGAAGGTGAAAAGGTAGCGATTGTTGGCACTCGTCAACCTTCAGATGAAGCAAAGAAGCTTGCGTTTGAGTTCTCGAAATATCTTGCAGATTCAGGCCTGACTATTGTGAGTGGAGGTGCGGAAGGAATTGATGCCGCGGCACATGAAGGTGCCTTAGCATCAGGAATTGGCAAGACAATCTGTGTATGGGGAACGGGTTTGTTCCATCCTTACCCTGAAAAAAACGCCGGCTTATTTGAGAAGATTAAGGCATCACATGGTTTACTGGTAAGTGAAAACCTTCCAAAGTTCTCGGGTTCACGAATTTCATTCATTCAGAGAAACCGTATTACATCTGGTCTGTCAGACGCTTTGTTTGTTTGCGCGAGTGAAAAAACCGGTGGATCGATGGTGCAGACGAAAATCGCTTGGGAACAACGGGTACCCGTGTTCTGTCCAGCTATGACCTTGAACATACAACCCAATGCTGGAATTGATTTTGCAATAAAGAACTTCAATGCGCAAGAAGTGAAAAGTCCGCAAGAACTCGTTGAAAGATTCAGAAAGAAACCAAATTCATTGAGCCCCTATCTAGGTCAAGAGACTTGACAATATCTGAACAGCCTGGTTAGAAAGAGATTTGCGCGCGGCAAGACGTCGTGGGTGCGCAGTTTCATTCCTTACTAGTCCCCAAGCAATACCAAGATCTGGCAAAGAACACGCATTTAATATCCTGAAAGATTGATAAAAAGAATCATGGATCCCATGTGGACTCGTGAAGTAAGACTCTCACAACGAAGACTAGATCCACTTGGGCTCTCAAGAGTTTCTCAGTGGTTGACGGATCAACTGCTTCCAGGCATAACTACAGTCACGAGTATAGCGCGGAATTATTCCTTCTATGTGTGGGCGATCTCAAATCTGCTCAAAATGAACAGAATTACGAGCAGAAGCTTGTTTGCTTCGAATCTCACAAAACGAGAAGCAGCATTCGTGATAGCCTCCATATCTCACGAAACAGGAAAAGCCAATAGACTTAATCCTCACGGGTACGACAAGGCGCAACGCTTCATCAACCAGCTCAACAATGGAAAGGTTCAAGTTGCGTTCGACGTGTCTGATAGCAATCCTGAAGGTTTCTACGGACTGTACTACAGAACTGCGATGTTTAGACTTGGGTTGACAATAACGTCGAGGATATTTGATGATCTGACGCCGCTCGGCCGTCAACTTGCTGCTGAATATGAATCCAACGTCAAGGATACTGAATATCTGAAGAACCACGTTCAAGACGATGAAGTGGACAAGTCGATTCTGACCGAATATGGCAACAATGCTTGTATATGCAGACTCGTGCAGCCAACGAAAGAAAGAGATCTTCTCAGGAATATCATGTTCAGCGATAATCTCAAGTTTCTTAGTCTAGAGCAGTCAAGAAAAGAGACTCTAGTCTTGGTTTTGCATCTGATAAGGCAATGCAACAATTATGGAATAGACTTTGTAAGCGATATTTTTAGAGATGCAGTTTTCTTTGGTCAAGCCACAGACGGAAAGACGGTTTTTGATTTCGACTTCAAAGGTTTTCATGACATAGCGGCACGATGGCACCTCTTTCAGTTACATGAGTACTTGACATACACAATGGAATCGTTGTTGCACGTACTCATTAATGAACTCAAAAAGAAAGATGAAGGCCTGAGCTTTGATGATTTTCTCAGTCTAGTTGGGGACGTGAATACTCTAATTTCGACGGCGTTGAGAATTTCTCCTGCGGGCACCATCAAGCAGGCAATCGAGTCTGTTTTAGCAGACTATCAACTTGGCGGTCTTAATGATAAGGCCAGTCGCCACTTTGACAGATCCTGCAACCTTAGGAAAACAGTATCAGAGAAAGAACTGTTCGGTCACCTTCAAAATGCGATCAGAAATAACAAACTCCACAAGACGATAAGCTATGCTGCAGCGATTCTCCTTCTGAACTACATCCGCAGCTATCACCTTCTTGATAGCGTTGATCAAATCACCCTTTGGTTCACTAGTAGAGCCCTCCCAGAACTGGGTCCGATATCTTTTGCTTACGAGATTAGAGGCAAAACCTCAACATGGACAATGAACGATCTTGTTAGATACTGCTTCAAAACTGTAAGAGACCAGCACAATACGATAGCTCTTGACAAACTGTTGTCCGGAAACGATACGTACCGGTTTGAGGAGAAAGGCAATCTATTGAAGTTCAAGATGGACATATATCCTAATTATCCTTCATACAGAGGCTCAAAAATAGAATCTGTCCTGTCTATACTAGAGCAGCTTGGACTTGTAGGCACTCAAGGCAACGTCAAGTCGTTGACTCCAGATGGCGAAAAGGTTCTTCGAGAGTGGTTACGTGAAAGAGTCAATTGATTTGATCGACGAGATTTGGAAAATCCATCCCTATTCGCGTGTGCTATTCACCACCTTCAAGTACAATCAGTACTTCTTTGAAAAACATGTCTTCACACATTTTCGGGGAAAGTCGCTTCCACTATTGCTGGTAGACTACAATGAATATCAGAATTCACTACGGGAATCAGGAGCATCGAAACTCGCAGGAATCCGCTATTTAATTGACTCTGTGCTAATATCAAACGGAACGTTTCACCCGAAAGTCATCGTCGCGTGCTCTGACAAGGAGATCAAACTGATCGTGAGCAGCGCTAATTTAACTCATGCTGGTTTCTCGAAAAACGCGGAAATATGTTCAGTTGAGACAGTGCCATTTGATGAAAGGAACGATTCCGCGATTATATATCAAGCATGCGACTTTCTGACGCAGCTTCAGAAACACATAGAAAGCAAGCCTCACAGGCAGAACATAGAAACACTTGTCGATAAGATTGATCTCGACTCTCAGCAAACCACAGTTGAAACCAAAGATACATTTCTTTTTCATAATCTCAAAGAATCAATCTTGGAACAGACCCGGAAGATCATTGCAGATGACGTGACAAGAATCATAGTTGTTTCTCCCTTTTTCTCACAAGACCTCCCATTGTACGAGAAAGTTGCCGACGAATTCACCGACAACATTGAGTTCATCATTCAGCCTAAGAACAACAATCTCCCCGTTGACGTCCTTGAAAATTGGAAGCTTACCCCGAAACTACGTTTTTCATCCATCACATTCAAGGATAATCGTTCGTTGCATGGCAAGATGATTCTATTCCAAACCAAGTCCGAGGTTTATGCTTTGACTGGTAGCGCGAATTTCACCAACAAAGCCCTAATGCTTTCAACGGGTAATGGGGGCAATGTAGAAGTCGTTTTGGTCAGACGCGACGCGTTGAAGTATTTTGACTATTTGTTTGATTCAAATATGCTGAGATTGGACCGCATACATCTGAAAGAAGTAGATCCGGTAACTCAGGCGCCATCGGTTGCAGCATCTAGCGATTTTCGGATATTGGAGGCTAACATAGTGGGCGATAAACTGGCAATATCCTTTGATCACAATTCTGCCGGTGCCCTTCTTAAGATCAAGATTCATGTTGATAAACTCGAAAGAGACTTCTTGGTTGAAACAACCTCAAACTTGATTACGCTTCCCTTGTCTTCCGATGATCTGCAGGCATTGACAACCAGCTCTGTCGTTTCTCTTACACTCGAATATAGTGGACAAACGTTATCATCTGACCTTAGACTCATACACAATCCTCTGTATCTTCCAGAGCAATTCTCGGTTTTGAACACGATAATCGATGAGGATGAAAGGACATGGCTGTTCAAGGTCCTCAATAGATACGCCAACCTGCCAAGCTTCAACTATGTTCTACCCATAATCGAGAGAATGGAAGAGTACGGACTATTTGATCTTAAACCAATTGACCGGGAAGAATTGTTGCTGAGGTTGCAGGCGAGAATAGCGAACATCAAGCCCTATTCGGCAACTGACCAAATTATTCAGTTGATTGACCGATTTAGGCTAAGGCATGAAAGACGTATGCACGCTGCGATGGAATCAAAGGATCTGAATCAACTCCAGACTGTTATCAACTCTTTTGTTATGATTAACAAACTGATTATCTGGTTGGTCAGGAGGGGTCTGCAAGATGTCAACTACCTGATATTTGTAAAGGTGAATGTTGAAGGGCTCTTTGACGGCAAGTACATCATGTTGAATGACCCCAACGAGATCAAAACAATTCGAGAAAACAGACTTCTTGCCTACGTGATCATGCTCTCGCACACCGTGGATCACTATCAAATGCAATCTCCAAAGTTCCGAGAAGCCAATCCAAACACTGGAAGAAACCATGTTAAAGACGAGTTTGAGCGGACCTTCATCTCAGCTATCCAGTTTCTGCGCGAAGTTTCAGAAGACGATATGGGGAATGACCTGAAGTCGTTGGCAACTGAATTCGCTGATTTTGCGCCAGAGGTTGACTTTGCTACTTCGAGTCTGATGAGCAGACTGAATTCAATGATCGACAACGTAAACAGAAATCCATATGGGAGATACTCCTTTCCGCCCTTCAAAACTGTCTAGCCACGTTCTATTGCTCTCGTGTTAATGCACACCATTCGCAAACTCGTATGAATTAGAAACCATGGCAAAATTGAATAGAAAGAGTAAAACGCTCAGTTTCCAATTATCTTACTAGATTGTCTCTTTAATAGTCAAGTAGAAGGGCTTAGAACCTGAACGAAGTCAACGATAAGCAGAAATCTCTGGAGGATTTCTACAGTAGTACAAAGGCTAAACCTTCTAATCGAGGGAAATTGACGTTAAGTATTCTGGAAAACTGGCTTTTTGCTGCTGCTGACAAGCTTCGCGGTCCGATCGATGCGGCTGATTTCAAAACGTATATTTTTCCTCTTCTGTTTTTCAAGCGAATCTGCGATGTCTACGATGATGAATTTCGGCAGGCGTTAGCTCAGGCTGGAGGCGATATTGAGGAAGCATCTTTTCGAGAGAACTATCGTTTCCTGATTCCTGAAGGATGCCACTGGAAAGATGTTCGTGAACGCACGGAAAACGTAGGCCATGCCATAGCCTTTGCAATGAGAGGCATAGAGAAGGCAAACCCAAGCACACTCTACGAGATTTTTGGCGATGCTCAATGGGCAAACAAGCAGCGGCTTTCCGATGAACTTCTCATCGATTTGATCGAACACTTTTCAATGTACAACCTTTCAAACAGTAATGTCGAGCCAGACATTGCAGGCAGAGCCTATGAATATCTAATCAAGAAATTCGCGGACGAGTCCAACAAGGCTGCGGGCGAATTCTACACTCCGCGTGCTGTTGTTCGCTTGATGACGATGATTCTGAAGCCAAAGGAAGGTGAAAGCGTTTATGACCCCGCATGCGGCACGGGAGGTATGTTGCTAGAAGCTTTCAACTTCGTGAAATCCAACGGAGGAAACACTAACCTTCTGCATCTTTTTGGTCAGGAAAAGAACCTAACAACGTCTTCCATTGCGAGAATGAACCTGATTCTACACGGACTAGAGGATTTCTCTGTTGTTCGCGGAGATACTCTTCGTCAGCCTGCCTTTTTTGAAGGGGACAACCTAAGCAGGTTTGATTGTGTAATAGCAAATCCTCCATTTTCCCTTAAGAAGTGGGGAGAGGAAGTGTGGGGCAATGATCCTTACGGCAGGAATTTTGCTGGCATTCCTCCGAAATCGTATGGGGATTATGCATGGGTTCAACATATGATCAGATCTATGGCAAGACCTAATGGGCGCATGGCGATTGTGCTTCCTCAGGGAGCTCTTGTTCGAGGAGGAACGGAGAAAAAGATACGTAGGAAACTGGTCGAGACTGATTTGTTGGAGGCAATCGTCGCGCTTGGCCGAAATCTCTTCTATGGAACATCCCTCGCAGCATGCATAGCCGTTTTTCGTTTCAACAAAGATGAGAAGCATCGGGGTAGGGTACTTCTTGTCGACGCGTCGCATCAATACAGACAAGGTCAAAACAAAAACGAGATGTTAGACAAGCATGTTGATCAGATCTATTCTTGGTACGAGAAACTCAGCAACGAGGCAGGAGTAGCGAAAGTGGCGACACTGGAAGAGATTTCTCAGAACGGTTTCAGCTTGAATGTTCCGCTGTACGTAGAACCAATTGGTACAAAAGAAGCAATCGCTGTTAGCGAGGCATTGACGGGTTTTAAGAAGGCGGCAACGCTTTGTAACGATTCTACAGAGTACCTGAGGAATCTGCTGAAAGAAGAAGGAATGATGGAATGATTTTCTCGAAACGTTCGCTATCGCAAGACGAACTGGAGAAATACCTCTGGGGAGCAGCTGTTCTGCTCAGGGGGTATATAGATGCAAGTGACTACAAACAGTTCATTTTCCCATTGATATTTTTCAAGCGTATATGTGATGTCTATGATGAGGAATACGAGCAAGCACTCAAGGAGTATGGGGATGATGAGAGTGCTTCTTTCCCGGAAAACCATCGTTTTCAAATTCCTAACGGTGCGCATTGGCGGGATATCAGAAAAATAACTACGGATGTCGGGGCGGCAATTCAAAGAGCCATGCGGGAGATCGAAAAAGCAAATCCCGATGCCCTCACTGAAATATTTGGCGACGCGCCATGGACGAACAAGAACCGACTATCGGATGAGACACTTCGCAACCTGGTTGAGCTTTTTTCGTCACAGAACTTGTCGATTTCCCGTGTGCCTCAGGATGAGCTTGGGCAAGGATATGAGTATCTGATAAAGAGATTTGCAGATGACTCTGGACACACGGCAGCAGAATTCTACACGAATAGGACCCTAGTAAAGCTGATGACATTAATGTTAGATCCACAAGAAGGGGAATCAATCTATGATCCAGCATGTGGTTCTGGCGGAATGCTACTTGTTGCTGCCCTTCAGCTCAAGGAACAAGGTAAGGAATACCGAAGTCTGAAATTGTACGGTCAGGAAGTGAATTTGATAACGTCCTCAATAGCACGAATGAACCTGTTCTTGCATGGAATCGATGATTTCAAGATTGTCAGAGGGAATACGCTGTCACATCCTGCCTTTCTGGAGGGAGATAAGCTGAGACAGTTTGATATAGTCCTTGCGAATCCCCCTTATTCTATAAAGAAGTGGGATCGAAGTCTATTTGCTTCGGATCCATATGGTCGAAATGCCTATGGAGTACCTCCACAAGGCCGTGCCGATTATGCTTTTTTCCAGCACATCCTGAAGAGCATGGATTCGATTCGAGGACGCTGCGCGATTCTTTTTCCACATGGAGTATTGTTTCGGGAAGATGAGCAAGAGATGCGCGATAAGATACTCAATGATGACATTATTGAGTGTGTCTTGGGATTGGGACCGAATCTGTTCTACAATTCTCAGATGGAAGCCTGTGTGATTGTGTGTAGGACGAGAAAGCCAATAGAACGCAGAAGAAAGATACTTTTTATCAATGCTGTTAATGAAATCACACATGAGAAGACACAAAGCTTTCTCGAACCTTGTCATAGAGAAAAGATCCTCAAAGCTTATCGTGAATTCAAGGATATCGACGGGTTCGCAAAGGTTATAGAACTCGAACAAGTCAAGGCAAACAACTCTCGCCTCAATATAATAGACTATGTGAGACTCGGCAAGAACGGAAGCCACGAAGAGCCTTTGTGCAAGGCAATCATGGAATGGCAATCTGTATCTCAAGAAGTGCAAGCAGCGATATCAGATCTATATTCGGCAATCAAGGATATGATTTTGGATGAGTGACGAAGCTGCCCAGAAGATCCCCACAGGATGGCACAAAGTGAGATTTGGTGGTGTTGCGAGAAACGTCAAAGTCAAGGTTGATCGCAGGGACTGCAAACTCGACAGATACGTTGCTGGCGAACACATGCGGACAAAAGACCTCCGTATCACAGAGTGGGGCACAATTGGGGAGGATTATCTTGGTCCTGCATTCAATCAGAAATTCGTGAAAGGGCAGATCCTGTATGGCTCAAGAAGAACTTATTTGCGCAAAGTTGCACTCGCAGATTTCGATGGCATCTGCGCAAACACGACTTTTGTGATTGAACCTAAAGGCATTGATCTAATGCCCGAGCTTTTGCCCTTCATTATGCAAAGCGATGCTTTCACCGAACACTCGATAAAGATGTCGAAAGGGTCGGTGAATCCCTATATCAATTGGAAAGATATTGCCTGCTATGAATTCACTGTGCCTCCTGCAGAAAGACAATTCAAAATCGCTAGAATCATTCAAGGCGCTGAGAACTGTTTACAGAGACATGAACATCTTCAGGATGAAGCTGAAGTTCTGAAGAGGGTCTTGGCAAAGCGGCTGTTTACAAAGGGAATAAATCATAAGCAATTCATCGACACTGAAATAGGGGCATTCCCGAGAACATGGAAAGCGGTAAGGCTGGAAGAAGTTCTGGAATTGTGTCAATATGGACTGTCTGCGAAAATCAGTGACAAGGGAACCTATCCAATCGTGAAAATGGATGACCTGGTGAATGGTGTTGTTGTTCCAGACAAAATAAGATATGTGGATTTGGACCATACATCATTTGAGAATTTTAGACTTGAAAAAAGAGACATACTTTTCAATAGAACCAATAGCCTTGAGCTTGTTGGGAGAACAGGAATATTCTTGTTAGATGGCGATTATGTCTTTGCTTCCTATCTCATTAGATTGAGGCCAAAGAAAGAAAGCATCGATCCCTCCTATTTGGTCCATTATCTGATCTTCTCTAACGACAGACTCAAGCCACTAGCTACTAGGGCAGTCAGTCAAGCCAACATCAATGCTACTAATCTCAAGAACCTCAAAATTCAACTCCCACCGATTTTGGAACAGAAAGAAATCGCCAGAATACTCTCGACGCTGGATTCGGCAATCAGCAAAATCCGACAACAGATTCAGATAACAAAAGCTTTGAAAATGAAACTCATAACCGAGCTATTTACGAAGGGGAGAAATACATGACTTTCACCGAAGCAAACACTGTGAGAGACCTAATCCGTGACCAACTCTGTAAATTAGGTTGGAAGTTCGTGCCATCTTCATCATTGCCGAGGGATCACAAAGACGTATTCGTAGAAGAATATCTAAGACAAGCACTCATTCGCCTCAACCCAGAAATTGCCAAAGATTCTGATCGTGCAGACGAGGTCATCTACAAACTTAGAGCAGTTTTGTTATCAGTGAATTCCGAGGGATTAGTGCGGGCCAACGAAACTTTGACATCATGGATAAAAGGCGACCACAGCATGCCATTTGGGAAAGACGGCGAGCACGTGACTATCCGTCTTATCGACTTTGGGACTCCAGAGAACAACCAATTCATAATCACGACGGAGTACGAATACGTTGCAGGAATGACTCGGCGGGCAGACATAGTGCTGCTGGTAAATGGGCTGCCTCTAGTGATTGGAGAATGCAAGACTCCGACTCGTCCTGCTGTAAGCTGGGTTGACGGTGCTGTAGACATTCATGATGATTACGAAGAATCGGTACCTGCCCTATTTGTTCCGAACCTCTTCTCGTTTGCCTCGGAGGGCAAAACATACCGCTACGGGGTCGTGCGATCTCCTCCTGCAAGCTGGTCTCCATGGCGCCAAGATGAGCCTAGGACTTCTTCTTCATTGTCGGATATGATGGTTGCTTTAACTCAAATGCTCAAACCGACGGTAGTTCTCGACATCCTAAACAACTTTGCTGTTTTTGCCACTAACAAACAGAAGAAGAAAATCAAAGTCATATGTCGACACCAACAATACTATGCAGCAAACAAAATCGTTCAACGCGTCGTCGGTTCAGGTCCTAGGAAGGGACTAATCTGGCATTTCCAAGGTTCAGGTAAGTCTCTCCTCATGGTCTTCGCTGCCCAAAAACTTCGGATGCACCCCAAATTGAGAAGCCCAACTGTCATAATTGTAGTAGATAGAATTGACCTGGATACGCAAATAACTTCCACGTTTCATGCTTCCGAAATCCCGAATACTATCCCGGCTGAGAATCAGGAGGATCTCCAACGGTTGCTTGCTCAGGATATAAGAAAGATCATAATCACGACCATATTCAAGTTCGCAGAAGTTGAAGGCGTCCTGAACACCCGCGACAACATAGTAGTTCTTGTTGATGAAGCTCATAGGACACAAGAGGGTGACCTTGGCAGAAAAATGCGGCAAGCCCTTCCGAACGCTTTCCTGTTTGGACTAACCGGAACGCCAATAAATAGAAGAGATAGAAACACTTTTTGGGCTTTTGGCGCGGAAGAGGATGAAAATGGCTATCTCAGCAAGTATTCAATAGAAGAGTCACTAAAAGATGAAGCCACTCTTCCTATCCATTTTGAACCACGGCTCGTCAAGCATCACGTTGATCGAGAGCTGATCAACGAAGAATTCAAGAGCCTCACTGACCAGCTTGAAGAGTACGAAAAACAGGATTTCGTGAAAACTACTGAGAGGAAGACAGCTGCCTTGTTCTTGCACAGCCAAGAAAGAGTAGACGAAATCACTTCCGACATTGTGGAGCATTATCGTTCCAACGTTGAGCCGAACGGTCTGAAAGCAATGATTGTTTGCTGCGACCGACAAGGCTGTGTTCAGTACAAGCAAGCACTTGACAGGATATTTCCAGAAGAAGGGTCAGAGATCGTGATGACAACTGCGAAGAGCGACCCGATAGAATGGAAAAGAAGATGGGATAGATCAAAAGATGACGAAGAGAAACTGCTGGACAGGTTCAGAAATCCACGCGACCCTCTAAGCATACTGATCGTCACGTCAAAACTGCTCACCGGTTTTGACGCGCCGATACTTCAGACAATGTATCTCGACAAGATAATGAAGGATCACACATTAGTCCAAGCGATCTGCAGAGTAAATCGTCCGTATCCAATGAAGTCTTACGGACTAATAGTAGATTACGTGGGCGTCTTTGACGATGTCGCAAAAGCGCTTGTCTTTGACGAAAAGAAGATGCTCCAAGTAGTTCGCAATATCAACGTGCTGAAAGACCAGCTGCCAAGAGCTGTGCAAAAGTGCATCGGCTATTTCCCGAATATCGATCGTACAATCACCGGATATGAAGGGCTCATAGCAGCGCAAGAGTGCTTACCCAACAACGAAGTAAGAGACGCCTTCGCAGCGGACTATAACCTTCTTTCTCAAATATGGGAAGCCCTTTCACCAGATCAATCTCTTAACAAACACGAAAAAGACTACGTTTGGCTCACGCAGGTATACCAATCAATACAGCCGCCCAGTGGCAATGGAAAGCTTCTCTGGCACACGCTCGGCGCAAAAACCATTGAAATAATCAATGAAAACATCCATGTCGAAACGATTAGAGACGACCTGGAAACGATAGTTCTTAACGAGAAAACGGTCAAAGAGATAATTGATTCTCACACTCCCAAACAGGCAAAGATAATTGAGATCAAAATTATCAGTAGACTTCAGAAGCATAGAGATAACCCTATTTTCATGAGATTAGGAGAACGCCTAGAAGAACTCAAAGAAAGATACGAACAAGGAGTTCTCAACAGTCTGGAGTTCCTGAAACAATTGCTCAATTTAGCAAAAGACGTTGTAGCCGCAGAAAGGCAGGTGGAACCTGAAGAGGAACAAAAAAAGGCCAAAGCTGCCCTTACTGAGCTTTTCCAGGAAGTCAAGAACAGGAACAAGAATATTCCAATCATCGTTGAACGAATAGTCAACGACATCGACGCAGTCGTAAAAGTTGTGAGATTCGAGGGATGGCAGAAGACTCACACTGGTGAACGCGAAGTCCAGAAAGCATTGCGAATGACAATGAAGAAGTATCAACTCCACAAAGACCAAGATCTTTTCGACAGGGCTTATGCGTACATCAAACAGTACTATTGAGCGATCTCTGTATGAGTAAGTGGCGGCATCAGCTAGATAACTACTATTCTCTGATGGAAGACCTAGCTAAGAAAGGAAACAAAAACCAGAATAAGCTCAGGTTCGGTAGACCTTTCATTGTTGCGAGTGACATTGCGGGACAATACTTCTGTGAAAAGAAAGTCGAGATGCAATACCTTCACGGCGAGGTCGAGACAGAAGAAAAAACAATCGGAACCGAAGCCCATGAGAAACTACTACAAGATTCTGTAAAAATCAAAAGAAAAGAACTCTGGCAGAAAATCTATGGCAAGAAGCCAGTTTTCGCGTTAGAAATGCTTCTTGTCGCTAGACACAAAGACGTAGTCCTAGCAGGCAGACCAGACTCCGTACTTTTCCAAAGCGGGTTTCCGCTGATAGTTTTCGAGTACAAGTTCAGCAAGAGCAGAATCGCTTACATGACCCACCATGTACAAGCAAGAACTTACGGGATCCTACTAAGAAACATGGGATTTGACGTCAGCCGCCTGTTCTATGCGATCGTTACAGCAGATCCAGAAGCAAGACACGATAGAGTATTCAATCGACGAGCAATCGACGCTGTTGTCAAGAATGGACCAAAAGAAGCTGTACTGAACATTGAAAATGCTGCAATACACTTTCACAAATTCAATCCAACAGACGGGGAGAAAGACCTAGATTGGGCTATCGACTTCTGGAAGGACATAAGAGAAGCAATCCCAACTGACAACCTTAACAAATGCAAAAACTGCGAGTACAAGGCAGAGTGCCAAAAACACGCGCTTGAAGATTAGGTTACAATAATATTCATAAAACTGAGGTACTTCGGTAGAATGGTTTGTGAGGGTGCCGGTCGTTGCCGAGAAAAGACATTGTGAGAGTTGTTTTGAGCAGACAGCAGTGAGAGATTCTTAAACAGATAGCTGCAAGGCTGGGGCAGTCTGAGAGCTAGACGATGCGGACGGCTTTTATGGACTATGCTAAGGGCATAAGCCTCGTAACGGAGAAGGTTCACGGCAAATAGAGACCGCCCCGATCATGAAGCGACATGTGCATATGTTGAAGAAGGCTTTCAGACCCATGTTTTCCATGATCGACCGCTTTTGTGAGGTTTTCGCTCGGCTGGATTATTCTGATGCCTCTTTTCTGTTTTAGGCACCAGACTATGGTTCTATCTTTCACTGTAGTTTCTCCACGTCGAGTTTACGAAGGGGCTGGGATCTTGAAGTATTATGTGGTTTTCGACTATTTCTTTTATTAGAGTGTCGCCTGTTCTCAGGCCTTTATGGAAGTTCTCGAGGCTCGAAGTCTTGATGTTGATTTCTTTGCCGTAGGTTTTTCCGAATTTCTTGATTTGTGATTGTTGGTTTTGTTCGAGTCTGCCGAGGTGGAATATGTCTATGTCGCTTGCTTCTGTAGAGTAGTCTTTTGTGTAGCTGCCGAAAAGCAGTAGGGATCCTAATAGGTTCAAGGTTGACAGCTGGTCGGAGATTCTCTTTATCAGGAAGTTCTTGTTCAGGTAGTCGATTGTGGCAAGTTCTTCTGTTATCTCAAGGTAGTGTTTGGTTGGACTGTTGCCTGGGTTGAGGAGGTATTCTTTGTTCCTTCCGACTTTTCTGGAGAGGAGTATTTTGGCCTTTTCAAGTCTTCTTAGGTGGGGGAGGAGGGTTACGTGACTGACGCTTAGCTTCTTGGCCATGGCTCTTGCGTGTAGAGTCGTTGTGTAATCGGTTCTGTAGAGGCCTAGTATGGTAAAGGAATAATTGGTAATTTTTTCTTCCATATGGTAGATAATGCTGCCATTACCACTTAAGCATTTCCCACATTCTACAACAGGGCATTGAGCCAACAAGAAATACAAGGAGACGTGATTCCAGAGTTTCCGACACCGCTTATTCTGCTACTGCCCATGATCGTAATACCCTTAGTCGTCCTAGTCTACAAGAAAAGAAGGGGAAACCCGCACCTCACTTCCGCTTTCTGAATGGTGTCACCCGTCAACGTCAGAAGCTCCCCGCATAGGCTGTTTCAGCGGTGCGCGGTACAGATAATAAGCACGTCGAACACAAACTCGATTGCGTCGTGAGGAACCCAAATGGAAAGAATCGTATCATTCTGTGGAATAACGTGTTCTGATTGCCCAGCCTTCAACGCGACTAAAAAAGATGACAATGCTGAAAGAGAGAAGGTGGCGGAACTGTGGACAAAAGCGTATGGCCACCCGTTCAAAGCCGAAGACATCAACTGTGACGGCTGCATATCCAGAGGACCACGCGTCTTCAACTACTGCAACATCTGCGAGATAAGGAAATGCGGACGAGAGAGAAACGTGAGCAACTGTGCCTACTGTGACGACTACAAATGTGAGAAGCTTGCCAAGCTCCACGAGCAAGCGCCCAAGGCTAAAGAGACACTTGACAAGATACGAATAAGCGTAAGCAAGAACACGAAGAATTAACTAGCGCGTACATGTGTCAGACGGCGCGTGCGTCCTGTGCATTTTGGGCATGCGGTAGCCGAAGAAACTAGGCTTTCTCGTTCTCGCGGTAGTACAGCCAGCGCGCGCTCGAACTCCACAACTGCAACCCTCATGGTCACAATTATCCCTCCATAGAAGGACTCAGAACCGTCAGCTTCTGATTGATGAATCCTGCTGTCAGAAATTCATCGGTGGAAGCAACTCTTTGGGTGGTCAGGATTGTCTTCTCATTCTCGATACGACTGTCATTACTGCTAAGGCTGCCAAGATCGCTATGCTGCTCAAGCCTGTCGCCCAGAACATTGTCTGGTTACTGGATTGTTTGGACATGATGCCGAATAGAGTCCATACTATGACTAGGCTATAAGCAACATCTTTCCGAGTTGCGATAGCTGTTAAGGTAATGAGCGAGGCCACAGCGATGACAAGCACGGCCCAGATCGCCGGGTCAATTCCACCGCCATCCCAACCGACAAACGTCAACGCAACCGACACGTTAGCTATCGACGCTACGGTTATCCATCCCATGTAGACGCTGAAAGGCAGATGCACGCAGATTCTTTCCCTGAACGGTGCTTTTGCCTTGCCGATGTTGAGGCGCACGTAAATCGCGATCAAAGATGCCAGTAGGCCGAACATCAAGATCACGCTGTAGGTGATGAACCCGTAATGCCAGAGAAACAGCCAAGATATGTTCAGAAGACCGCTCAAGATGAACAGGAAGCTGATTTTGCGGTTGAAGGGTTTGTCTCTGTTACGGGGCAGAGCCTGGTAGACGACGAAGGCTCCGAGAAGAATGTATATTATGCTCCATACTGAGAAGGTGAAGCCTGCTGGTGTGATCAGGGTGGGGTAAGCGTCTGAGACCTGCCCGCTGGTTCGACCGTTGAGCAAAGTCGTGGCACCCGCCAACGAATTGACCGCGACAGTCCACACGAAAACAACGATGTTCAAAGCCGTCAGCAACAACTGATTCTTGGATGACATGCTCTTCAGTATTTGCGAGCCGGATACTTAAGAATTCGCATATAACACAAGAACATGTGAAACACTAGGTTGGCGATTATGTCGATGACGCTGCAATAGTAGCGAAGAGAATCCAGAATTTGCCCTTATCAACAGGACTAGGCTTCGAACATCGACAGGAGAATACGATGATGGTGGAAGCTGCTCACGAAGCAGCAGTTGGCATGTTTTGGTTTTCAAGCTGAAAGATCTAGCCTAATTCTGAGGATTCGCAGTCTAGGTCACATTGACCTCCAAATGGTTAATTCTCCCACAAACCCCTTTTTTCTGGTTAGCCTGGCATGTGTCTTCGTTTGTAGTGCCGCCGAGCTTTGGTTCGGTTACCGCAGTCTTTCATATCACACCATTTGCGACTGCGATTTCGACTCATGTCCAGAAACAGCCAGCCACATTTTTCTTCCGAGCATCTGCGGATTCTATCTAGCTTGTCAGATGTCAGTAAGTCTGCTGCGGAATGTGCTGCTGACCAGAGCATCCGGTCAAGTGTGTTGTCTTTGAAAGCGTAGCTCCAATAATGACTATCCGCCGTTTGCAGGAGTCGCGTCTGGGTCGTTGCGTTGGCAAATTCCGCGTTGAGGATTGCTATGTCTGATGGATTTGACAGTTGATGATTGACGATAGCAGTGAAGATGCGGTAAAGCGCTTCTCGTAGGATGATGGCTCGTTCGAGAACTGTTTTTGCGTCAATGGGGTGTAGTTCTGCTCTTCGAAGAAGATCTAGGGCTTCGTTTTCAGTCAGGGTGCTTGCGTTTCGGCTCCATGAAACAAGGTCAGAGTATTTGGTCAGCCATTCATGCGGATGCTCGCTATTGTGCCAGTCTACTGTGTTGACAAAGTCTAGGCATAACCAGCCGCCTACCCGTTTTAGGTTATATGCATGGGTTGTTGTGTCAATCATGCTTCCTCTAACTACCTAGATACGTTGTTGGTGGTTATAAGTTTATATCTAACCTCCGTAAATTGTATAAGATGGTTATAAGCATGCCGGCGAAAACAAGCAAAACTCACCATAGCACGTGCGCGGAGGAACTGTTTCATCACCTAGCAGAGTCTGGGTTAAAGGGACGCATCGTATCGGTCCAGCATCTTCCCGAATTGAAAGATTCCATTGAAGGCTGCCACGGGCAAGGCTTGTTTGACAAGGACTTCTATCTGGAACGTCTCGCTTGGTTTGATTTCCGAGTCCCCAACAGTCTGCCAGAAGCAAAATCCATGATAGTGGTCGCGGCGCCTCGTCCTCAGAGTCAAGCCGTCTTCACATGGAGTGGTGAGAGCCGAGCGCTCATTCTTCCCCCAACCTACGTAGCGTACAAAGAAACGACAAGGCGGGTAGAGGATCTCTTGGCGAAGTTTCTGAGCACCAGAGGATACCACGTCGCGGCAACAGCGTTGCCTTTGAAACTGCTAGCTGTGCGAAGCGGACTCGGCGCTTATGGAAGAAACAACATCTGCTATGTTCCAGGCATGGGGAGCTTCCTCCAGCTGGTCAGCTTCTACTCTGATCTGCCCTGCGAGAAAGATGACTGGCAGGAAGTACAGATGATGAAGAGATGCCAAGACTGCTATGCCTGTCGTCGGAGCTGTCCGACGGGCGCCATCTCCTCTGATCGTTTTCTACTCCACGCCGAGCGATGTATTGTCTTCCACAACGAAAGAAAAGGCGATATCCCATTTCCGACTTGGATGAACCCTTTATGGCATAATTGCTTGTACGGTTGTCTTCACTGTCAGAGGGTTTGCCCAGAAGACAGGAACCTCCTGCAATGGATTGAGGAAAAGGAAAAATTCTCCCAAGAAGAGACTGCTCTCCTTCTCGAAGGAGTGTCTCGCAGTAAGCTACCTGCAGCAACTGTAAGAAAATTGGAGCATCTTGACCTGATTGAAGATATGGACAATCTCCCCCGCAACCTTGGCGTTTTCTTCAGGAAAACTGCACGCCGAGGAAAGAGCATCAAAGCACGCGCGAAACAACGCAGCTGATCGAGTCCATTTGGCTTTGACTACGTAACAGATATAGAAGGGCTCAAACTATTCAAGAAGCGCAAATAGGAGGGGTATAGTCCCTCCAAAAGGGCCCGTAGTCTAGGCTGGATTAGGACACTGGGCTTCGCCATAGACGTATTCTCAATTTCAGTCATTTCTATTCCTCTTTTGGTAGAAATATGCGCGTTCTGGGCTTAAAAGACTTTCTCAGCACCGCGTGCCATAGAACTTTCTTCTATACTCAGGTACGAAAAGTGTGAAATATAACTTATCAATTAATGAAGGATTGAAGGGGTTGAAGTTTTTGAGTCTACGTTCTCTGATGTTGCTTGCTCTACTGTTGGCGAGTATGTTCGTTGCCAGTGTCAATGTTCGACTTGTCGGGGCAAGCGGAACCATCTTCATTAGGGCTGACGGAAGCATTGACCCTCCAACAGCGCCAATACAACGCGATGGAGAGCTATACACCTTAACTGGCAACATCATGAGTGATACTGATGGAATTGTGATCGAGAGAGATGATGTGATATTAGACGGGGCGGGCTACTCGCTTCAAGGGAGCTATATGAACTCTGATCGCGGTATAAGCTTGTCAATGAGATATAACGTTACAGTAAGGAATATAGAGATAGAATGGTTCTACGAGGGAATTTGGCTCTTTGAATCCTCTTACAGCAATATCAGTGGTAACAATATAGCAAACAACGGTGATGGCGTCTTGCTCCATAACTCTTCCAACAACGGCATAAGCGGTAATAACATAGCAGATAGCTGGACTTATGGCATCAGTAGTACTGGCGATTTTCAAGACTATTCTTCCAACAATATCATAACCGGCAACAACATAACAGGGTGCAACGGTGTTGGTATCTGGTTCTGCTATTCTACAGACAGCAGTACCATAAGCGGCAACAACATTACGGCAAACGAAGGGGATGGCATCTGGCTTTATTATTCTTCACAAAACAACAGCATAAACGGTAACAACATAGCAGATAACTGGAATTGGGGCATCGAACTCCAATGTTCTCCTAACAACAGTATAAACGGTAACAACGTGGCTGGTAACGGGGCTGGCATTATTCTCTACCTTTCTTCTGGTAGCGTCATAATTGACAATACGTTTGTCGATGATGGACTATACGTTGCGGATTCTTCTCATTATGTGGTGGAAGATAACACTGTAAACAGTAAGCCTCTTGTCTATCTAGAGAATAAGTCAGATGTCAACGTTGATTATGCAGGGCAGGTCATATTGGTGAACTGTACCAACATCAAAGTGGAAAACCTTGACCTGTCTAACACTTTCATCGGCGTTCAATTAGTCAAGACAAACAGCAGTAGCATAAGTGGCAACAACATAACAGCAAACTACGCGGCTAGCATCCATCTCTCCTATTCTTACGGCAATAGCATAAGCGGCAACAACATTACGGCAAACGAAGGGGATGGCATCTATCTCTCCAATTCCTCTGGCAACAACATAAGTGGCAACAACATAGAAAACATAACAGCAAACAACCGGTATGGCATCTTTCTTTACTATTCTTCACAAAATTCCATTTACCACAACAGTTTCGCGAATAATTTTGGACAAGCATATGTCACACCGCCTGACTACGCGAATGCTTGGGATGATGGTTATCCTTCTGGCGGAAACTACTGGAGCGACTATACTGGCGTTGACCAGTATACTGGTCTTTCTCAGAATGAAACTGGAAGCGATGGAATAGGAGATACAGCCTACATTATAGATTCTAATAACCAAGACAGCTATCCGCTTATGAAGCCATATCCTTGGGCTTCACATGATGTTGGAATAACAAGTGTTACAGCTTCAAAAACCATTGTTGGACAAGGATATAACGTGTCCATAAGCATAATGGCATTCAACTATGGTAACTACACAGAGAACATTAACATAACAGTCTATGCAAACACAACTATGATTGGTGAAATTAACAACATTGAGCTGTCAAGTAGAAGCTTCACAATAGTTCAATATGCTTGGAACACTTCTGGCTTTGCTAAGGGCAAATACTCCATAAAAGCAGTAGCAGATACAGTCCAAGGCGAGACAGACATACTTGACAATAGCTACACAGGCGACTGGATACTCGTAACAAAAGTCGGCGATCTCGGTGGAGGGGTTCCTCCAGCGTTCTTTAACTGTGACGGCTCTGTTGACGGTAAAGACTTGGCGTTATTCCTCCAATGCTATACAGGAACTGCTCCGGCTGAAGCAATGTACCTAGGCGATCTAGGAGGAGGAGTCCCACCTCAATTCTATGATTGCGATGGCAACGTAGACGGTAAAGACTTGTCACTGTTCTTACAATGCTACAACGGACTGGGCCCTTGACTACCCAAACAAGCGATATGTTCATCTATCATTTGGGGCACTTACTTTGGCCAACGCTGGTAACTCTCTTTTCCTATTGTCAGAAAGTCTGACTCACACTTTTTCCAGAACAGGTAGGCCTTTGTCTGCATCAGTTTGTCATGCTCACGCTGATAATGTAGTCAACCACATTGGGCAAAACTGGGCACAAGCTTCAAAACACGGAAAATCCCATATAATACTCTATATGGGAAAATCCGTGCTTTGACTTCAATCGAAGGTTCTTGCACAAGTCATAAATCCAGAATTATACGTTAGGTAACTAGAGGTTACCAAGCGGTTTGTGAACGAGTTTCTTAACATGGTGTAGACATGGCTGAAAGTGGCTCTGTGAAATGCGAGTATCTCATTGATAACGAGCTCTGCAAGTCAATAATTGACGATGAAGAGGGAAAGGCGGCTAGACAGAAGTGGTGTCGAGAAGCTGCAAAAAACTTCTGTTGCTATCTATGTGTTCGTCGAGAATCTTGTGAAATCAGTTGTTCTTACCTTGGTGAATCTGATAGCTTGCAGGCCAAAAGTCAGATACCTATGAGTATTGACCAAGAGATAGAAAAATGTAAAGAACGAATCGAAAGATTGGCTGTTCTCTTGGCTGACGGGAAGATTGGGGAACAATCTTATGCAGCAGCTTCAAGGACTCTTGAAGACAAAATAGAATCTCTCAAGAAAGCTAAGGAGAATCCGAATATAGTGATTTCTTCTTCTAAAGGACTTGAAAGGTCTGAAGAAGACACATCATATGAAAGACCAACCCTCTTGTGGTACTTAGTTCCGTTCTTCTTTGGAATAATCGGAGGAATAGTTGGTTATGTTGGTGTTAAGGACGAGGACAAGGAAATGGCTGATATCCTACTAGTCTTTGGGATTCTCTGGAGTATCATCTTGGCAATCTTCTATTGGACTCTTATAATGTCGCTGATTTCGAATTTCCCAAGGTAAACGAGAGATGCAGTTTTCACACACAAAATAGAAAAAGAAACAGGGTGGGCTACTTGCGCTTCCCGAACAGCTTCACTCCGTCTAAGTCGCACACGAAGTCGAAGCCCTGCTCTATGAGCTTCGCTGCTTCATCAACAGTCTTCGCTGTCGCGCTATGATATTCCTCTGAGCCAAAGTCCAAGTATTGCAAGTAGAACAGCGCTGTCTCAAGCTTCTTCCAGCCAAGCTTCTGCTTAGTGTAAAGAACGTCTTTCGTCTGATAGTAAGTCTTGCAGGCTTGATAGTGTCTCAAGTCGTAGAGCCTGATCTGAAGCAGCTCTGAATCAGCCAGTTTCTGACTCTGTCTCTGCTTGTATTTCACCCAAGCTTTCGTCATCTGCCCCGCAACAGGAAACGGATACTCCGCCGAACCCATTTTTGCAATGTAAGTCCTCAACATCGCGACCACATTCGGCTTCAACTTGATCGTTCTGCTAGCATGCCCTTTTCTTCCCCTAATCGTGATTGTTTCTCTCTCAAAATCAATGTCTCTCAGCGAGACTCTGCTAAGCTCTACAGGCATAGCCCCCGTGTCTTTCAGCAAAGTGAATACTACGCTGTATTTCCAGCCGCTTGCAGCAATAATCTTGTTCAAAGTCTCCTCAGAAGGAATCTTCGGCTTGTTCTGCTCCCACCTGTAACGCGGCCGCTCCCAAACAATGCCGTTAATCAGAGTGTAATAGTTGTAAGCTTTGACCAAGTTGCCCTTGAAGCCACTGCTCACATTCCTGTTCGCAATGAACTCCTTAACAGTCTCAGGACTCTGCAAGTCAACGTTGACCGCTAGATGCTTCAGATAGAAGCCTATCACCTTGACTGTCTGCTCTTCGAGACCGTTGTTCCTGAGCTTCAGCAGAGTGCCTATGATTTTTCCCTTGACATCTGGGTTTATATTTTCAGAGTAGAGTAATCTCGTGCTAGGGGCCCGTAGTCTAGGCTGGATTAGGACACTGGCCTGCGGAGCCGGAGATCCTGGGTTCAAATCCCAGCGGGCCCGCCAAAAACCATCCTGCAGCTGAGCCGCACGCGAAAAGACTAAATTGACTGACGTTATGGTTCTCTTCCTACTGCGGGGTTGCCATGAGC
>Ga0315274_10003516_pt1 | contig 23293 bp, 25 predicted proteins | sample YL17G02_20_MG_FD_203700 | JGI IMG/M metagenome (GOLD analysis project Ga0315274, IMG submission 203700) | Sediment microbial communities from Yellowstone Lake, YNP, Wyoming, USA - YL17G02_20 | ecosystem: Environmental > Aquatic > Freshwater > Lake > Sediment | place: USA: Wyoming | collected...
CTGCCCCGTGAAATGTGAAACGGGGATTACGCGACAGGACTGTCGCGTTTACTGGATAATACGGTAGACGGGGCAGTCTTGCCCCGTGAAATGTGAAACGGGGATTACGCGACAGGACTGTCGCGTCTACTGGATAATACGGTAGACGGGGCAGTCCTGCCCCGTTATCACTTGGGAATTATAAGAAAGGGATATTCTTCGCACCTACTTACCAAACTCAACCTCACCAGATTTTCCTGGATATATAGCCATTTCTCCTTGTACTCTGGTTCGTTCCTGATTATTCTGTCATAGCTCTCTGCCTGCCAAAGTTTTCCTTTGGAGCCTCTTAGTTGGTTAATCCTTCTCGCGCTCACGCCTTTGACGAATTTCATTAATTCGGCAAGATCGTACCACACTCCAGGTGCTCTTTCCATAGGTTGAATTATCATATGAACGTGGTCAGTCAATATAGCAGCAATATGCAGGATATATTTCCTGGTGTGCCCATAAAGCACTTCGTGTTTGACAATCTCACGTTCCGTAGAAGTTAGATCACCTTGGTTTATTCGGAAAGTGACAAAATAAACACTGCCTCCCTGCTGCCAATGGGGAAGATTGTGGCGTCTGATGTTCAATGACGAAGTAATTTTCTCATTCATTGGTCTGATATTTTGAGGGATTGTATACGTTGATTGGATTTCGCCAGTAGACGGGGCAGTCCTGCCCCGTGAAATGTGAGACGAGTATCACGCGACAGGACTGTCGCGTCTACTGGATAATACGGTAGACGGGGCAGTCCTGCCCCGTGAAATGTGAAACGAGTATCACGCGACAGGACTGTCGCGTCCACCCATGTATCACGCGACAGGACTGTCGCGTCTACCAGGTGAGTTTGAGCAGCTCTTTCCATTTGCGGTTTACCTGCTGCTCAAATCCGCGCACGTCCTCATCCGTCCAATGCGCGAATCGTCGCTGGAGTTTGATATATTCCGTCACCGGTTTTTTACGCGGATTGACGGTGATGCGCAGCTTCCCGTCGCGCAACTCGTAGAGTGGAAAGACCCGTGTCTGCACCGCCAACCGGCTGATGGCGATGGAGTCGGCTTCCAGTGACTTGTGCCCCGGCGGACATGCGGCAAAGACGTGGATGAATCGGAAACCGCGGATATTCTTCGCGGTGTTGAATTTATCCGCGAAATCTCCAGGATAGGCGGCAGATGCCGACGCGATATAGGGAATGTCGTGCGCCCGCATCAGAGTCAGTATATCTTTCTTGGGACGCTGCTTGGGATTGCCGGCGGGCGAGGTGGTTGTCCAGGCCCCCTCCGGCGTCGCCGACGATTGCTGGATGCCGGTGTTCATATACGCTTCATTGTCGTAGCAGACAAACAGGTAGTCGTCGTTGCGCGCCGCCGACATTGACAACGCCGCCAACCCGATGTCAAACGTCCCTCCGTCCCCCGCCCAGCCGACCACCAGCGTCTGGTCATTACCCTTCGCGCGCAACCCAGCCATTATCCCCGCCGCCGCGGAAGCGGTCGCTGCGAATGCCACGTGATAAAGCGGCACTCCCAGCGCGGAGTAGGGGAATGGTCCGTCAATCACCGCCATACAGCAGGCGGGGATGACGAAAATGCAGTCCGGCGCCAGCAGCTTTACCGCCAGACGGAGCGACAGCGCGCCGCCGCAGCCGGGGCAGGCGAGGTGCCCGGATGACATTACTTCCGAAAGTTCCGAAAGTTCAGGACTTTGCGTTAACCTTGGGTTGGTCATCCTTGATTTGGAACCGAAAGCGCTTGAATGCCGCTGCTTCATTCATTACTTTTAATCAAGATTGTCAAAGTGGAATCAATGTCCGAACCGCGCCGCCTGAAAATCCTCCATATCACCGCCTGGTATCCGCGCCCGGAGCAGCCGTTGGAAGGGATATTTATCCGCGAGCATGTCCACGCGTCAGCCCTCCATCACGATCCACTGGTATGGGCGTTCTATGACCAGACTGATACCGGCTCGCCAGCTATAAAAGTCGCCGATACGGTTGAAGAGGGTATCCGCACCATCCGCACCTGGCTGCCGGTTGGACGAATGCCCAAACTGCGTTACCTGTTCCGATTGCGGCGGCTTGTTAAGTTCGGCGGTGAACTCGCCTCTTCAACAGGCTGCCCGGACGTCATCCACGCCCACACTTATCAAGCGGGCGTTCCGACGGTCATCCTGGGGCGCAAGCTCGGCGTTCCGGTCGTCATCAGCGAGCACTGGTCGGGATTCGCACTGAAGACATTAAACGCCGCCGAGAGAATGAAAGCCCGCTACGCACTGCGTCGCGCCCGTTATGTTCTGCCGGTCAGCAGGTTTTTAAGTGAACAGATCGCCTCATACGGCATTCGCTCGCAATTCCGGATCGTACCGAACGTGGTTGATACAGCGCTCTTTCATTACTCGGAGCGACCGCCGCGAGATGCCAATGATCCGATCCGACTGCTGGCTGTGGCGTCTATGACGCCGATCAAAGGGATCCCGGTGCTATTGGGGGCGGTCAGGCAGTCGCGCAGCGCGGGAATCCTGATTCAGTTGGACCTTGTGGGCGGCGGTCCCCAACGCTCCGAATACGAGCGTTTGTCGCAGACACTTGGTTTGGCAGACATCGTAAGGTTTCACGGTCCCTTGATCAAAGCGCAGGTCGCGCGGCTGATGCAGGCAGCCGATATCTTCGTCCACCCGAGTCTGATGGAGACATTTTCGGTTGTCATCGCTGAAGCGCTCTGTTGCGGTCTGCCCGTGGTTGCCTCAGACCTGCCGGCAATCAGGGATTTGGTGGATGAGAGCAACGGTATTCTCACCTCCGTCGGCGATATTGCAATGCTTGCGCAATCGCTTGAGCGGACGATAGCCGACCACCACCGATACGACCGCTTCGCTATTTCAGAGAATGCCCGCGTAAAATACAACCTTCCCGCCGTCGCCGCCCAACTGGACGGAATCTACCGCGGAGTCGCTGTCAACGCCTGAAGTCGCCTTTTTCTCATCAACTACGAACCCCATTAAATCTTTATCTCCATCCACCGTATCAACCCCCCGCCGGGGTCGCCTAACACCGCCTCCACCTCCCGCGCCAACCCATCCGCAGTTATCTCCCGCCCCCCCAACCCGGCAATGATGCCGGTTAAGTGCGGCTTATTAGGCAAATCATACAGCGCTGACCGGCACTCCTGAGCGAATATCCCACCGTGTCCATAGGAACACGACCGGTCAATGACAATTAGCCGCTCCAACCCCCCACACGCCGACCGCAGCGCCGCCACCGGAAACGGGCGGAACATCCAAAGCCCCAGCGCCCCCACCGGCAGCCCCTTTTCACGCAGCTTGTCCACCGTCAGCGTCGCCGTCCACGCCGCCGTCCCAGCTGAGAGTATCGCCACTTTTGCATCCTCCATCCGGTAGCAATTCAACGGTCGGTAACGCCGTCCGGTCAATCCCGCCCAAATCTCCGCCTCTTCGCCGATGACTGCGACCGCCTGTTCCATCCCCCCCTGCAGGTGATAGCGCGACTCCATCCAGCAATCCACGTTCTTCATCCCGCCGAACGCATGTGGGTCGGCAGTGTCCAGCTTGAACGGCGGCGTCCGCGGCGGCAGGAACCCGTCCACCAGCGTCTGGTCGGGGATGTCCACTGCCTCCGCCGTATGCGACAGCACGAACGCATCCAGCACCACCATTGCCGGCAGGTTCACCCGCTCGGCAACTTTGAACGCAATGAGCACCGTGTCCATCACTTCTTGATTGTCGCGGCAGTAGAACTGCATCCAGCCGGTGTCGCGTTGTGAGAGCGAGTCCTGCTGGTCGGTGTAGATTGTCCAAGGCGGGGCGAGCGATCGGTTCACATTCGCCATCACAATCGGCAACCGCCCGCCGGCCGCCCAGTGGAGCATCTCGTGCATATATGCGAGCCCCTGTGACGACGTCGCCGTGAACGCCCGCGCTCCCGCCATTGCCGCGCCGATGCACGACGACATTGACGAGTGCTCGGACTCCGACTGCAGGAACTGCGCCGCGCCCAATTCTCCGCGGGCGTGCATTTCGGCGAGCTCCTCCACAATGGAAGTCTGCGGCGTGATGGGGTAGGCGACGATGACTTCGGCGCGCACCAACTTCACCGCCCAACTGACCGCGCTATTTCCGGTTAAGACTTTTTGCATTTTCTCTACTTCCCCCCCTACAAAGTAGGAGGGGTTACATCAAGTATTAATGGCAGACGCCCTTGCCTTATCGCTCCTTATGATTTTCAAATGGCGTTAGCTCACCCATCCTGACTGATGAGATTCAAATAGCGTTAACTCAACCATCCTGACAGATGTTTTAAATCTTGCGGCATAGGTTCTCAATACAGTTAAGTATAGATACCAGTCTTCCTTAGTGAGGTTTACACCATTCGGGTTACTACTAACACATTCGAATTTATAAAAGACTTTCCAACACCGCCAATCAATCACCCCGTAATGTTGGGGGTCAACCAAGGACAGTATTGCTGAAGCAGTGGGGATGCGAACCCCTTTCAGTTTACAAAGGATGAACGCTTTCTCCATTTCGTTTTGTTCGGAGAAAGCGCGATTCGTAACATCCTTAATGTCGTCATCTGTGTTATTTTCAAACCGCCTCCTGTTCCGAGGTGATTTCCATTCACAGATCTTGATAAATTCATCTCTTGTTAAGTATCCTCGTTCGAGCACACCTGCAAGGTCGTTTATCAGCGTTACAGTGGCCTTATTTTCTTTGGTGCAGTGTAACCTGTCCTTCAACAGGTCATCTACACTTGTATAATCCTTCTCCACTATCCGTCTCCTTCTTTGCTTGGAATTAAAACTGTGCTGATATTAATGTTACGGTGTGACTACGGGTGTTGGGTTGACATTCATTCCTTACCACCCCCCTTACTCCCCCCTACTTCGTAGGGTGGAAAGAATCAATATTTCCCCCCCTTCAACACACTTCCCGAGATGATGAGCCTCTGTATCTCGTTCGTCCCTTCAAATATCGGAGTTATGCGGGCGTCGCGATACATTCGTTCAATTGGGTAGTCCGACATATAGCCCATCCCGCCGTGTATCTGCACCGCCTTGTCCACCACGCGGTTCACGGTTTCCGACGCCGACAGTTTGCATATCGCCGACTCGCGGGTGAACGGCATCCCAGTGTCGCACATCCAGGCGGTGCGGTAGGTGGCCGATTCCAGAGCGTAAATCTCCGTCGCCATATCAGCGAGCATCCACTTGATAGCCTCCTGTTCGCCGATAGGCTTGCCGAACTGCACCCGCTCTTTGGCGTGCTTGATGGACAAATCCAGAGCCTCCTTTGCCGCGCCAAGGCACATCGCTGCCAGTGACAGCCGCCCGACGTCCAGAGTCTGCATCGCCACCGCAAATCCGCGGTCACGATGCCCCAACAAGTTCGCCTTGGGCACTTTCACATTCTCAAAGAACAGGTCGGTGGTGTGCGACCCGCGAATCCCCATCTTCCGCTCCGGCTTGCCGGCCGAGAAACCGGGCATATCCTTTTCAATGATAAGCGCCGACATCCCACGCGTTCCGGCGCCCGGCGTGGTCAGTGCGAACACGCTGTAAACGTCCGCCAGCCCGCCGTTGGTGATGAAGGTCTTTTGCCCGTTCAAGATGAAGTGGTCGCCCTTGTCTTCGGCAACGGTCTTGATAGCGGCGGCGTCGGAACCCGCTTCCGGCTCGGTCAGAGCGAAAGCGCCGATCAGCTCTCCTCGCGCCATCGGTTTCAGATAGCGTTCCTTCTGGTCGTCGTTGCCTGCGAGATATATCGCCATTGCGCCGATGGACTCGTGCCCGCCGATGACGACCGCCGTGGACATACAGCCGCGCGCCAGCTCCTCCATCACGATGCAGTAGCCGACCTCCCCCATCCCGCCGCCGCCGTATTCTTCCGGAAAGGCGACCCCCATAAAGCCCAGTTCCGTCGCCTTGTTCAGGACTTCGCGGGAGACCTCGCCCTCAAGGTCAACCTGAGCAGCGCGGGGTTTCAGCTCCGCGTCGGCGAACCTCCTCGCCAGTTCGCGCAGCATTTGTTGTTCTTCGGGAAATGTGAATTGCATAATTCCTTCTCTTGTCATTCCCGCGCACGCGGGAATCAGTCCGCTATGTCATTCTGAACGAAGTGAAGAATCTCCCCTGTCATTCCCGCGTAAGCGGGAATCCAGCCCTTCCCCCCCTACGCAGTAGGGGGGGGTTATATCAATTCTCTGACCCTCCCGCTCTGCGGGGGGGGATATAATACAGGAGTTGGTGAATCACGAGGGCTCTAGTTCTGTATTAGGGAAGAGCTTTTTATAGATTTGTCGGGCTATGGAATCTATGTAAAGGAAGTAAGGTGTTGCCATTCCTTTTGCCAATTCATATTGTGCAAGACCTTGAACGATAATGAAATCTGCTATCTGCGGCTCAGATTTTTCCTCGGCTTGAACAGTCCCATCTTCATTAAAATGAAAGCTCTGAACAGGAATGGCTTTGTCTCCGAATGTCTTGCCTTTATCCGCGTGGCTAAAGGCATTTCTAATCTCTTCTCTAAACCTATTCAAACGCTTCTTCTGCTCTTTGGTGATCAATCCTCTTGAGCAGGCGCGATTGATTTTGTCTCCCAAATTAATGGAAGAATACTCTTTCAACGCAGGGCCATATTGCTCAACAAGAAACGTTATTGCGCGTCCTCTGACTTTGGTTTCATCGGTTTCGGGTTTGACCGCATATGTTGCCAGACCGTAGGTCATTAGGCTCTCGAGCAGATGATTTGTGACCGTAATCGCCGCTTGGTACAAACCAAAGATCAGGCATAGACACGCCTCATGTCTTAGTGGGTCCAGTTCAGGCCATTCATAATGGGTATGATATTGAGTCCTCACTTGTGGGTATTCACAGTTGATGAACTGCTCGCGGCCTTTTAATATTTCATGGACCTCTGTTATCCAGAGATTTGCAGTTTGCTCGTCCATTTTATCCACTTTCACTTTGTTGTCTTATCACTTTCTCACTAATCCCCCACCCCGCCTCCACCGCCTTCAAATTGACCTCCAGATACGCTGCCGGACTCTGCTCCCGCAATGCCTGTTCCAGCGCCTCGCGGGACGGCAGATTCGGGTGGGTGGCCCGACTTGCTTGCAAGTCGGGTTTCAATTGGCTTTCGCCGACTGAAGTCGGCGCTCCCCGTAGATTCGCCATCGCCGCCGCCAGCATCACCACATTCGCCACGCCTTTGCGCCCCAACTGCGTTGCCAAGTGCATCGCCGGAATGCCGGTCTGGTCAACGCCCTCCAGCTTCTTCATTTTAATCAGGTGGCAGTCAAAAAAGATTTGCCCCCCGGGCTTGACCCTGGGGGCGAACTTGTCATAGGAGTCCTGTGACAGCGCGATGAGGATGTCCGGTCGCTCCACCTTGGGATAGGCGATTGGCGCATCGGCGATGACCACCCCTGAATGGCACGCCGACCCGCGCGACTCTGAGCCATAGGACGACGATTCCGCCGCTTCGCGTCCGGCTATGATTGCTGCTCTGCCCAGCAGCTCCCCGGCGAAAATGACTCCCTGCCCGCCGAAACCGCAGATAAGAATTTTGGATTTTGGATTTTGGATTTTGGATTTCATCCTTCCGCCTTCATCCCTCATCCTTCCACATCCCGGTCGGGATTGCATCCTTCCGCTCCTTCGCTTCCATCTTCTCCCACCTCCGCCGGTCAACATACTTTCCCTTCATCTCGCGTCGGAAATCCGCCAGCGTCGGGAGTTTGTTCATCTTGCCGTAGTGTGTCGGGCAGGGGGAGACGGCTTCTACGAAACTAAACCCGTTGAACAGCAGCGCATCGGTGAGCGACTTGATAAGCTGCCGAATCTGGAATACCGTATGCCGCGCTACGAACTTCGCCCCGGCTCCCTCCACCAGACGGCAGAGGTCAAACGGCGGCTCCTCGTTGCCCAGGGGCGTTGTCCGGGTGATGTCGCCGCAGCAGGTGGTCGGGGCGACCTGCCCGCCGGTCATTCCGTAAATCTGGTTGTTGGCGCAGATGACCGTCAGCGGCAGATTGCGCCGCGCCGCGTGTATCAAATGGTTTCCCCCGATCGCCGCCAGATCGCCGTCGCCTGACACCACGATCACATTAAGCGCGGGATTCGCCAGTTTCGCTCCCGTGGCGTAGGCGATCGGCCGGCCGTGCAGGGTGTGCAGCGTATCAGCCTGAAAATGCGGCGACGGTATCCACGCCGCGCAGCCGATTCCCGACACGAACAGGCACTTGTCCCAGTCCAGCCCCGCGTCGTTTATCGCCCGCACCAGCGCCCCCAACAGTATCCCGTGCCCGCACCCCTCGCAGAACGGGGTCGGGAACGATTCAAGGCGAAGGTGATGGTAAAGCGCCCGGCTCATTCAGTCACCAGTAGGATAGAAATTCTTGTCTGTCAGTAGGATAGACATTCCTGTCTGTCAGTAGGATAGACATTCTTGTCTGTCATTAGTAATCAAGTGATCAAGTAATCAAGTAATCAAGAGTCGGAATAACATTATGTCCCTACCCATCAAATCAGACCGCGGTTACCACAGAATAGCAATTCTATGCTTCCCTACCTTCTGGCTTGATTACTTGATCACTTGATTACTTGCTCACTTCCCGTATTATCGTCTCCGGCCTCATCCCTTCACCATCTACCTGCGGAACTGCGATGACCTCCCGATGCAACACCCGCTCCACCTCGCGCGAAATCTGTCCCCAGTTCATCTCGGGAACGACTATTCGCCGAGCGTTTCGAGCCGTGTCCTTTAACGCCCTCTCCGGAAATGGCCACAAAGTGATGGGACGGAATAGCCCCGCCTTGACGCCATCGGAGCGCAGATGGTGCACCGCCTCCAACGCCGCCCGGGCTGAAAATCCATAGGCGACGAAGAGCAGATCGGCGTCGTCCGTCTGGTGAGATTCCCACCGGGTAATCTCCTCCGCTGCCTTGCGAATCTTACCCACCAGCCGTGCCACAAGCCGCTGATGAATCGCCGAGTCCTGCGTTTTCCGGTAGCCTCGCCCGTCGTGTGTTGAGCCCGTCACCAGAAGCCGTCCGCCATCGCCGAACTTCGGCATCGGCGGCACCCCGTCCGGGTCGTCGGTGTCAAACGGCGGCGCGCCCGGCAATGTCGCGCGGCGGCAACGTTCAATGGATTCGGGAATGACAACCTTCTCGCGTAAATGCCCCACGGACTCGTCGGCCATCACAAACACCGGCAGTCGGTAAGTCTCGGAGAGATTGAATGCGGCGGCGGTCAGGTCAAACATCTCCTGCGCCGACCACGGCGAGAGGGCGATGATCTCATAGTCGCCGTGGCTGCCGAACTTCACCTGCATCACGTCGCCCGAACCCGGACGCGTCGCCTGTCCGGTGCACGGCCCCGCGCGCTGGACGTCAACAATCACAATCGGCGTCTCGGTGAACGCCGCATAGCCGATACCTTCCATCATCAGGCTGAAGCCCGGACCCGAAGTTGCCGTCATCGCCCGCGCCCCCGCCCACGCCGCGCCGATCATCGCCGACACCGAGCCGATCTCGTCTTCCATCTGGATGAACGAGCCGCCGGACTCCTTCAACCGCCGCACCATCCGCTCCATCAACTCGCTCGCCGGAGTGATGGGATAGCCGGCGAAGAAATTGCATCCGGCGCATATAGCTCCATCGGCGCTCGCTTCATCTCCGGTCAGGAAGTGGGTGCCGGCCGGGATGGGAGATGATATTCGTTCAATCGTAGGTTTCAAGGTCGGTATTCGTTAAACACAAAGGACACAAAGATCACCAAGAATACTACTTAATAATCTGTCTTTGTGTTCTTGGTGTTCTTTGTGGTTAATACTCCGTCCGTTTCGCTCACTGTAATAGCCAAATCGGGACAGAGCAGTTCACACAGCATACAGCCGGTGCAGCCGTCCGGGTTGACTACGACCGGCAGAAATCCTTTGCTACCCATCTGCTCCGCTTTGGTAAATATCCCCGCCACCGGACAGACGTCAATGCAGAAGTAACACCCCTTGCACCAGTCCTCGCGCAAAGCGACGTTATATTTGGCAGCGTTCTTCAAGCGCTTGGATTTTTCCTGTTGCGAATGTTTAGTAATCAAGTAATCAAGTAATCAAGAAAACCGCGGGCGCGTTGGCGTTCGGTTTCCCTTCTTGATCACTTGATTACTTACGGAACAACCACCGACCGCAGCGTCCCCGGATCCCCCTTCCGCAACAGGTCAAACGCGGCGTTGATGTCGTTCAGCGGGAATTTGCTGGTGACCAGCTCTTTCACCTTCAGCTTGCCGATGCGCGCCATTTCAATGATGCGCGGGTAGTCCACCGGCCGGCAGCCCAGCGACCCGATGAGCGCCTGCTCGTAAAACATAAGCCTGGACGCCGGTATCTCCACGCCGAGGTTGGTATAGCCGATGACCACGCACAGCCCCCCCTTGCGGATGCAGTTGTAGGCGGCCTGGATGGTCTCCGGCTTGCCGATGGCTTCAAACGCGACGTCTACACCGTCGCCGATGAGCTTGCGAATCGCCTTGTCAAAGCGTCCCTTCTCCACTTCAGCGGGGTTGATGACGAACTGGGCGCCGAGTTTTTTCGCCAGTTCAAGTTTCTCCGGCAAGGCATCAATCGCGATGACCGACGCCCCGACCGCCGCTGCCACTTGGACGCAGTTTATTCCGACCCCGCCGCAGCCGAACACCGCCACCCACTGCCCCGGCTTGACGCGAGCGCGGTTGACGACGGCGTGGAACGGCGTGGATACGGCGTCAGCGATGATGGACGCTTCCACCAACGGCAGCTCATCCGGTAGTGACAGCGCGTCCTTGGCGGGGGCAAGCACGTATTCGGCGTAGGCTCCGTCCACGTGATTGCCGAACATCTTCATATCGTCGCAGATGTTCTCCCGTCCCTCGCGGCACTGGCGGCAGACTCCGCACGACAGCACCGCCGGCAGCAGCACCCGGTCGCCCGGCTTCCACTTGGTAACCCCTTCCCCTAATTCTGCGACGGTGCCGGAAGCCTCGTGCCCCAGAATCATCGGCGGCTGCTTGAAGGTCGGAACGCCGTGGTCAATGTAGTGCAGGTCGGTGTGGCAAACGCCGCACGCGGCGACTTTGACCAGTATCTCTCCCGCTCCCGGTCTGGGGGTGGGGACCTCTTCAATCTTCAATGGCTGATTGGGACCAAGAAATACAGCAGCTTTCACAGGAACTCCTCCTTTCTTTTTCGGTAGGACAGCCATTCCTGGCTGTCCACAAATCCCAGGTGGGATAGCCATTCCTGGCTGTCCACAAATCCCAGGTGGGATAGCCATTCCTGGCTGTCCACCTTATCCATTCTCCGGAGCAAACCACCCCGGATAATTTGCCCCATCATCAACAATTCCCGCCTTTACCGGGTTCTCATACATATACTTCATCTTCTCCAACAGTTCTGGTTCATTCCTGATAATTTTGTCATAGACTCTTCCCGCCACAGGTGTCCCATTGCCCCCCGATTTTGATTTACCAACCGGGAGGTGATCCCTTTAATCCCGTTCATAATCCGCGACAGGGCATACCCCTCCTTGGGGCGAATAATCATATGAACATGGCTTGACATCACTTGAAGAGCGTAAAGACGGTAGAACTTATTATGTCCGGCGGCGATGTGATCGCGCACAATCAATATCTCCCTAGGATTCAAGTCGGTCGCAGCGATGTTGAACGTGATAAAGTAGGCTGCACCTTCTTGAGTCCAATGGGGAAGATGTCGTTTCTTGATTTGAAGCATACACCTTTCACTTGAGGTGGACAGCCAGGAATGGCTGTCCTACCGTTGTTTTAGGGGACAGCCAGGAATGGTTGTCCTACCAATGTTTGCACCTCTTGCGTTCCCCTCCCACTCGCTTACTCGCCCACTCGCTCACTCGCTCACTTTTACATAAACCACCTTCATACCATCCCCCGCGCTCTCGAGACAGGTCTTGCACTCTCCGCAATCCGCGGGCGGGATGTAAGGCTCCACGCGCACCTCAAAACCCAACTCGCGGTAGAGTTCGGCGACCTCCGACAGCCGCGGCTCGCTGCCGACATATCGCGCCTCCCAGCCGTCAAGCACTGGGTGGCTGCCCTTAATTCCAAATTCGTAATTCGTAATTCGTAATTCCTAATTGAGTCTTCTGTCTAGCGCCAGCATCGGCGCCGGGTGGAAGCTGTTGGATTTGAAAAACTCCACCAGGTCGGGGTAGTCTTCGGAGATCAACGTCGTCATCAGCACAATCCCGGCCTTAGCCGCCAGCGCGCAGTATTCGTCCAGCAGCAGCCGCCCCACGCCGGCGCGCTTGTATTCGGGGTCAATCCCGATGGTGTCCACCGATGCGACCGGCTCGGGGATGCCGTATTCGCCGGTGTTCGCCTCCCCCATAATGAAGCCCACCACCCGCTCGCCGACCGTCGCCACCAGCGAAATCAGGAGCTGCGAGTCCTCGCCGAAGATGCGCGCGAACTTGCGGACGAAATAGGTGTTGCGGGGATAGCCAGTCGCTAGGCTGTCAATGCGGATGACTGCGCCGATATCGTCGCGGCGCAGATTGCGCAGCTTCAGGTCGTTTAGGTTGATTTCGGGACTCATACTCAACTCTTCAAAGTTAAAAAGGGAGAAAGTGATAAAGCAATAAGGTTACAAGGTTACAAGGTTACAAGGGGAAAAGGAGAGGATCGCATTTCTACGACTTTGTAATTCTGCGACACTGTAACTTTGTTACCTTGTCACCTTGTTACCTTGTTACCCTAAAATAAGTCGTCAAGCTCGTCCGACCCCGGCATCTTTCCGTATGCGCGCAGATGCGCCTGCAACAGTTCCGACTCCCGCCTGGTGAACATCGGGTCCAGCTCCCAGCGGCAGAAGTTCGCCTTCACTCCGTCGCCCAGCATCCTCTCCAACGCAACGTGAATGTCCACTGTGCCGGCAATCTTGATGGTCTGGCGCTTCTCATCGGCGAGGATCAGCACGCCTTCCAGGGAAGGCACAACATCCAGCAACCGCCGGTCAAACTTCTGCCACGGGTCGGGTGGCAACGGGGCAGGAGCCAATGACGCCCGCAAATGACACCTCAGACAGCGCGCGGCTTCCTCCATCGCCTGTTCGCGGGTGAGGGTGGCTTGATATATCGCCCTGTTCTTCACTCGCTCGTCGGGTGCGATTGTATCAGGTTCCAGTCGCTGACGCTGAAAAAACGCCGGATCGCGCCCGATATATTGCCCCCCCTTCAATTCCCCCCCGGGAACCGGCGGGGAGAATTCCGATACTTTGGAACTTTGGAACTTTGGAACTTTGGAACTTCTTAGATATGAATCCGCCTTCCCTGCCGCCCTAACTCCATCCGCCATCGCCGCCACAATGGACGACGCTCCCGATTGTGCATCACCGGCGATGAACACCCCCGGCTGCGGCGTCAGATAGGGTTTCAATTCCGGCTTCACCCGTTGCCCGATGGCGATAATCAGGTGGTCGCAAAGCAGTTCAACGGTTTCTGATGTATCATATTCGGGCGCGAATCGGCGGTGGCTGTCAAAGACTCTCGTGCAGCGTTTCAGCGTCACCGACTTTGCCCGGTTGTTTTCACCGTTAATCCGCTCCACACCCCAACGATGCTGAATCTCCACCCCCTCTTCAACAGCAGCTTTCAGTTCATCCTTTGCCGCTGGGATCTCGCTCTCATCCTCCAAACAGACCATTCGCACCCGCGCCGCTCCCAGCCGTCGTGCCGACATCGCGGCATCCACCGCCACGCTGCCGCCGCCGATGACCACCACCGAACCGTCCAGTCGCCCGGCCTCTCCCGCTCTCGCCCGCCGTAAAAAGTTCAGCCCCAATTCCACCCCCGCCATATCTTCGCTGGTTATTCCCAGCCGCGCCGGTTCGGATAGTCCGACCGCGATCACTACTGCGTTATAACCATCTGCCAGCAACTTTTCGGTCGTAATATCCTTCCCCAACGCGCTATTGGTGCGGGTTTCCAGCCCCAGTTCATACAGATACTTCAAATCCCGCGCTACAACCTCGTCCGGCAGCCGGAAGCCGGGAATAGCCTGCACCAGCATCCCGCCGATTTGGTCGTCCTGCTCAAACAACGTCACCGAATGTCCCGTGCGCAACAGTTCCGCCGCCGCCGCCAGCCCCGCTGGACCGCTGCCGATGACCGCCACCCGTTTGCCGGTGGGGGGAGCTTTGTCCAATCGGGCGGGTATCTCACCGGCGGCGTCACTCACATATCGTTTGAGCGCGCAGATGGATGCCGAATCATCCAATCGCCCTCGGCGGCAGGCGTCCTCGCAGGGATGGAAACAGGCATATCCCAAAACCCCCGGCAGCACGGCGCGTTCGCGGATAAGCTCCAGCGCCTCGTATTCCAGCCCGCGGGTGATGAAATCCAAATACCCTGGCACGTCAATATGCAGCGGGCACGCCGCCACGCACGGCGCAAGCCCGTCCACGAGCGGCAGGCAGCCCTCCTTGTCACGCAGCGTCCCCGTTGGGCAGACCGCCACGCACGCCCCGCAGAACCGGCACAGCGCATCTGCCAATGTGGGTCCGCCCAGCGTTCCGACTTTGACGCCATCGCCAGTCATCACCGCGCTGAGCGCATCCACACCGCGCACACCGCGACAGACACGCACGCAGCGCAGGCAGTTTATGCACAGCTCATAATCGCGGATGAATAGAGGTTCGCCGGTAATCGCCGGGCGGCTCTCGTTGCGATAGGGAGGAGTATCCGCGGAGATGCCGATGTAATCGGATATTTTGCCGATTTCGCACCGTCCCAACAATTCGCAGCACCGTTCCGACACCGGCACGTTTATACTGCATTGCACCCGGTCGCATCCCTCCCGCTGGGCGCAGGTCAGGCAGGCGTGCGGGTGGCGGGCGAGTATTTTTTTCAGCGCTTCCTGCCGCTCGCGAACAATCCGCACTGACGACGCATCAATCGCCATCCCCGCCGCAACCCGCAGTGTGCACGACCTTTCCGGCTCTCCGCCATTCACCGACACAAGACAGAGATTGCAGTGAGGAAAGTTATCTTCCCCCCCTACGAAGTAGGGGGGGGTAGGGGGGGGTTGATGTTGATGCCGCAGCTCCCCCTGCCACACCGCCTCCGACCAGTTGAATGCCTTGAACTGGTCCAACTCAGGATGGCTGCACAGTCCGGGAATGTAAATGCTGTTCTGGAGCGCCGCCTCCCGCACCGACGACCCTTCCGCGACGCTCACTTCCCGCCCATCTATTTTAATCTTGATCACTTGATCACTTGATTACTTCTCCATATCGTCGCCGACTGAAGTCGGCGCTCCCGGTAGTTAGGCTACCACGAGTGGCTAATCGCCCCCGGCGTGCAGGCGGTCTGGCACGGCAGCGGAGGCTTGTGTGAAACCGGTTTGCACGGCGCGCAACTGTATTTAATCTTGTGGCGGAACTCTTTCTTGACCATCGCCACGCTATCATCGTAATCGTCAGTCTCTATGACGAACAGCCCGACCGGGCAGGCGGCGACGCAGGCGTGATGCGGACAGGTCGTGCATTTGTCGGTGTCTATCGTGATGTAGTAACTCCCCGACCCGTCCATATAACCGTAGTTGGCGATCATATTTCTCCGGTCACCTTATGGTTGACTCTTGGAGGGCGGACTTTCAGTCCGCTCTGCGGTGGAATTCACGCCAGCTGAAGAGCGGACTGAAAGTCCGCCCTCCAGGGGAATGTCAATTAAACACCGACTTCATTAATAACTACTCCCCAAACTGTGTCTGCTTATCGGGTTGGAAAGAGAAACAGTATCCCCACTTCCGGCGCCCAGTCGGTCGCCTTGGAAGAAATCCCCAGCGCGTTATCCACTTTGACGAAGGCGAAGTCTGTGACGCGCCACTGCAGACCGGAGATTAGATCCCATTCGTCAATCGCTCCGCCTTCACCGCCGTCTATTCCAAGATAGAGACGCCAGGCGGGGGAGAGACGCTTGAGGTATTCAATGGCCGTTTCACCGACATCCAGAACATCGGGTTCCTTGTTGTATTCCAGGTCGGTTCGCACGGTAACTGTTCCCCAGGCGAATCCCTTGATCAAACCAATCCCCGGTCTGAAATCCCAATCGGGATCGCCGATCAGCAGTTTGCCCTTCTGCGATGGAACGGTGATTTCCAGGTAACTGAAGATTTCCGGGCGACGGTCATTCTCGTTTCTCCAGCGCCAGCGGAGTTGCCCTTCAAGGTCTGTAAAGCCCGATTCCTCAATCCTAACAGGGGTGGCGAAGGCGTCGTGGGGGGATTTTTCCAATGCGGCGCTCATCAAGGCAGCCTCAAATTCCAGCGCGAGTCGGTCGGTCAGACCATACGCGACGAATATCTGTCCGGCAGAGCTTCGGAACTTGCCGCGGAAATCCTGTTCAGAGCCAAAGCCAAACTCGGCGGGTTGATACTCCCGGTTCCGGTCGCGCGAGAACTCGTAGAAGGGATAAACCAGCAATTCTCCCTTCTCCGCATAAGTGCCGAACAGCGACAGCGGTATCCCCGCTCCCCTGTCCTGCAGATACTCCTGCCCCAGAGCGACAGGAGCTTGCGCCACAACGATGAATAGGATGAGGAAGTTGATGGGCTGCTTTATCGTTCTCCCTGGTTAGTGTTTAATGACAATTGCTACACTCCTTCACTTTCTCGCTTACTCGCTCACTCGCTTACTCGCTCACTCACTCGCTCACTCGCTTACTTACTTTCCCCCCTTTTCATACAACGCCTTGGCGAACAACGCCGCCCCCAGCGCCCCGGCAATCTGGGTGTCGTATTCCGACGTCATTGAGGTCACTCCCAACTCCCCCTCCAGCCGCTTCACCACGCCGATATTCTTGGCAATCCCGCCGGTGATGGCGAACTCCTTCTCCATCCCCAACCGCTCCAGCAGCGAAATTACCCGGTGCGCCATCGCCGAGCAATATGCCGCGAGCACCATGTTCTTGGGCCACCCCTGCCGCAGCAGCCCCGCCGCTTCGGACTTGGCAAACACCACGCAGGTGGACGACACCGGAGCGGGCTCCTTATCCACCTGGAACGACAACTCGCCGACCTCCTCAATCGGTATCTGCAGCAGGTCGGCGAACACTTCCATTCCGCGACCGGTGCCGGCGGCGCATTTGTCGTTCATCAGGAAGTTGGTCACTTTGCCGCGGTCATCGCAGCGAATCGCCTTGCAGTCCTGCCCTCCCATATCCAGAATGGTGTGCACCGCCGGACCATACATAAAGTTCGCGCCGCGGGCGTGGCAGGCGATTTCGGTGATGGCGCGGTGGGCGAACGGCACATTCACCCGCCCGTAGCCGGTGCCGACAATGTAGTGCAAATCCTCCACCGTCAACCCCGTCCCTTCCAATGCCCACCCCATCGCTTTGCGCGCCGAATCGGGCGAGTCCGACCCCGTGCGCATATTGCTGAACGAGTAGAGCTTCCCGTCCGCCATCACCACTGCCTGGGAGGATACCGATCCGACATCGCACCCCGCCGACAGCACTTTGGCTGCCTTCGGGTCAATCTGGTCATCGTGCCAGTTGTATTCCTTCCATCTCCAGAATTCTGCAGCCATTATTTTCTCCAGTTTCTCAACTGATTGATGTTTATCAGTAAGCAGGTGAGCAAGTGTAAGCAAGTGTGAGCAAGCGTAAGCAAGTGTTATAGCTCCTGCTCACCCTTGCTTACCCTTGCTCACTCCTGTTTACACTTCAGCGACTGCCTTGCCGACCAGCCTGTCAACCGCCACCCACGCCGCCCCCTCCGCCGGAACGAAATCGGGATAGTCGGGGACGAAAACCTCCATATCCAGCGTCCGCCTGAGCGACGCGATGAATCCGAGGTTGAAAGCCATCCCACCGATCAGGATGACTTGCGGCTGGATGGAGACCCGTCGCGCCATAGACACAATCCGGCTGGCGATGGCGTCGTGGACGGCGCGCGCGATGTCCTGCTTCGGCGTCCGGGCGTGAAGCAGCGACACTACCTCCGACTCGGCGAACACCGCGCATTGGGCGTTCATCGGGATTGCCTTGTCGGACTGGAGCGACAGCGTCCCCAAATCCTCGAGCTTCACCTCCAACGCCCGCGCCATTGATTCGGTGAACGTCCCCGCGCCGGCGGCGCATTTCTCGTTGATGGCGAAATCCTTCACCCGCCCGTCTTCGGTGATGAGTATCGCTCGCCCCTCTTCAGCGCCGATGTCAATCACCGTTCGCGCGCCGGGCAGTCGGGCAATGGCTCCCCGCGCTGCCGCTCCGACGTCGGTGATGTTGTCCTGAGCGAACGGCGCTATCTTTCGTCCGACGCCGGTGGCGACGATGCGATCAATCCCGTCGGGAGGCAGCCCGGCTAATGCCAGCGCCTCTTTCATCGCCTCGTTGGCGGTAACTTCCTGTTCAAAGCCGGACATCATTTTAACCCGGGCGATAACTTCGCCGTCGCGCATAATCACGATTTTAACGAATTTCGCGCCCAAGTCCATACCGGCGGTGGTCATTTATTTTTCCTCCGCAGCTTTGTTTCAGTTTAAGTAAGCGAGTGAGCGAGTGAGCGAGTAAGCGAGTAAGCGAGTAAGCGAGGAGTCACTTCTCCCCCTTCTTCGCTAGTGACGACGCAAGACCGCCAATCATTAAAGAGATTTCCGACGCTTCCTGAATGAGCCCATCTAACTCGCCTGCTGGAAGAACTCCGAGTGCCTTGATGATATACAACTGCGTTTTCAACTCGCCGCAGGAACCTTTGGCGATGATTAGAAACCTTCGGAATTCAAGGCGGGAATTCCGTTCATACCCCTCAGCGATGTTGGAAGCGATTGACACCGCCGCCCGTCTAACCTGCTCTCGCAATCCCCAATCTTTGTTCAGCGGCTCCTGCTCTCAGAGGCGGTATATGTTGACCGTCAACCTGCAAGCCCTCTTCCAGACCTCAATCTCTTCCAACTTCGTAAACACTCAATAGCTCCCTCTTTAATCCCACTCGCTTACTCGCTCACTCGCTTACTCGCTTACTTATTCCCAGCGTCTCCATAAACGCCTCAATCCTGTCCCTCGTCTTGGCTTCATCAAACTCCCTCTCATCCCCCATATTCCCTTCAAACGTCATCACCGGCACGCCCGATTCGGCAATCGCCAGCCGGTTTTCGGCGATGCCGCACGACAACCCCTCGCAGCCGCGGTTCATATGCAGCATCACCCCGTCCAGTTTCCACTCTTTGGCGATACGTATCATCATTTTGGACTTCAGGTCGGCGTCGTAGAAATGCTGCCATTCCGGCCGCGACAGCGACCAGTCCGCTAAGACGTGCAACGCCTGGTCGCGGCTGTCTATCGGAATGCCCAACGACATCGGCGTCGGGCGCGGTCCCCACGACCCGTCCGGTTGGTCCGCCCACATCCCGATCAATCCGAAGGTATAGAGCGACCCGACCGACAACGCGCCATAAGTTTCAAGGTGCCGGAAGATCTTCAGAAATCCCCACGGTGGCTGGGTGTCGGACATCAGCCGCACCCGCTCGTTCGGAACCGCTGCGATGCCCCGCGCCACCCGGTCTTTCACTTCAGCCAACAGCTCCTCGTAGAAGTCCGCGAACTCGCCGTTGGACTTCTGCAGCGTCCCGAACACGTAGAGCGAATACATCGTCTTCTCGTCCAACGGCGCGGGGATGGTCTTGTTCAGCGCGCAGATTTCCGCCCAGGTGCTGGTCAGCCGGCAGTCGTTCTTGACCGCCTCAATCAGCAGTTCGTCGTTGTATGTGCGCCCGGTCGTCTTCTCGAGGAACTCAATGGACTCGTGCATCTGGTTGACGACGAACATCAGCCGGTCTTCGTCCAGGTCTTTGTAGGAACCGACCGAGACGTCTATGCAGAAGTAGGGGATGTGCTTGTATTCGGCGACGTGCTGATACCACTTGGCGTGGGAGCAGCAGATGTGGTCCTGGAACGCGAAGTCCGGCTTGGGGTATTTCCCGCCGTAGTTGTATTCGTCCAGATACATTGAGCCCCAGTAGTTGCGCATATAGGAGCACAGGTCGCGCGCCCAGCCCTTGCCTTCGGCGGCTTCAAGCGCTTTGAGGCTGAACGGTTTATTGAACGCCATACCGGCGGCGTAGGGCTCGCCGGTGATGGGGAAGACGTCGCGTCCCAGCCCGGCGGGTATGGCGTCAAACGACCACGCGCCGCCGGTCCAGCGCAGCCCTCCGTTCTCGTGCGCGGCGGCGTAGTCGCGGTAGTATTTATCCCTGAGTTCCTTGGCTTTGTTCCAGCACTTCAGGGGTTCGGTGGGGTATTTGTTCATTCGGTAGTTTTAAAGTTTGCAAGTGTAGTGCGTCATTCCCGCGAAGGCGGGAATCCAGACGCGCTCCTCATCATTCCAACGGAAGTTGGAATCCAGCATCAGCTCAGTGATGACCATTTTGTTTGAAACACTTGACAAGTGTCAACAAAGTTGTTATATTAAACTTAACCGACGGACAAAATTCGGCTTCATGCCGTGTGACGCCCCGCCGAAATCGGAGCGCCCTATATCCGCCGGTTCTTTATTTTTGCCAGTGACAACGGGTTGTGCTGGGTATAGTAAGTGCCGTATGGCTTCTCCTGCCTGTCATCTGCATCCAAAACCGGACTCACCTTGGGCCAGATGTAAGACAAATATCTTACATCCCCAATCTCATAGAACCGCTGCAACGCCCACAGGAAATAATCCACCGCCTGCAATCCAGGGCAGTTGCGGGATGATTCTACGCTGACCTTCACAATTGAAGTTCCCGAGACATTCCGCCTCAAGCCAAATCGCTGCCGGGCGGTATCAAGAGCCTTCACGATAGCCGCAGTCCTGTCCGATTTACCCCGCCGGGCGAAGTGAACAAAGTGTTCGTTATACTTGTGCAATTTATCAGGAAATAACAGCCTGACGGTAAAATCGTAAAGCTCATTTGGCGTATAGCGGTAGCCCGGATCCACCTGATTTCTGCTTCTAACGTATTTCAATACCGCGTTCATGTCTTTGACTACAGCGAATAACTTTATTTCCTTGGCTATCAGGAACTGGAAAACCTCACGGCGCACCTCCGGCGGGTCATCTGTCGCGTGAAAGCAAGCGCCGGTTGAGTTTATTCTCTTCACGATGGAGGGTACCGAAGCCATATATGGGTCGTTGATGATTCCCCGCCAAACATCTCCAAGTCCCTTCTCTATTACCTTTGGTTCCTCGCATGCCATCGCGCCGAGGAAAAAGAACGATGGACACTCCTTGCCGAGAACAACCCGCCCCTTGGCGTTAAAGATGACCCCGCTCCCAGACTCGTCTACGAAATAGTGACGAATTGATGGAGTATTTGCTTCACTGGTCATGCAGGACTTTCAACTATTTTGCATTTCGCTTTACCCAAGAGGACGCACGGAGTCCCACCCCACCTCTTCACTTAAACCCTCCCCTGTCACCCCCGTCAAGACAGGACTGACTTGCTTGGTTTGCTTATGTGATGTTTGATTGACCATATCCAGACCTAAACTTTCCAGTGGGGCAGGACTCCGTGCCTGCCCAAAGGGGACAGCCAGGAATGGCTGTCCTACCGACGCTCTCCTTTTCTCCCTTCACCGCCTGCATCCTGCCTACTGTTCCTCTACAGCCTTTTCCAAATCTCCTCCGCCTCTTCCTTGCTGAGCCCCGCCTGCCGCCAGATGGAACTCAATGTGCCGGCCGGAATGCTCTTCTTGTTGCGCGGCACAATCACTACCCGCATCTTGCCCCGGTTCTCCCCGGAGAACACGTCCTCCTTCCCGCGCCGACTCAGCTTAATCCCAACCTCCTTAAGAATTGTAGACACATCGGCACTGGAGAGGTTCTTAAGCATGTTCCAGTTCCAGCGGAACAGCCTTCAGGGTGTATTTCTTCCGTTCCGGATCAGTGAACAGGAAATCCCTCAACTCGTTCATCGGCACCGGACGATATATTTCGGTTTCGCGGCCCTCTTCCTTCATAAACTCCAGATAGGTTTCAATCGCGTCTTTCAACCCTTGCATCGCTTCCTCTTCGGTATTCCCGCAGGACGCGACGTCCAACTCTACGCACAGCGATGCGTACTGAGTTCCCTCCTTCATAACGAAACACGTCAGGTTCATCTGCCTTGCTCCTGTTTGTTTTTTCTTGTGCTACGATAATCTTCCCCAGTGGGGCAGGCATCCCTGCCTGCCCATAAGGTGACAGCCAGGAATATCTGTCCTACCGACTTTCTCACTTTCTTACTTTCTTACTTTCCCACTCCCTTATCATCTCATCGCCAGCTTTACCCATTGGGTGAACATCATAAACACTGTCATCCCTCCCAACAATCCCAATGTAGGTCCAACGTAGAACGCCGCCGCGATGGTTTTCTGCTCCACCTCGTAGTCGTATTTGGAAGTGGCGCGACACCACAGGGATACCGCTAACAGCGGCAGACGCGCCGCAAATCCCGCCAGCACAAGATATCCGGCAGTCTCCAGTAGTCCGGGATAGACCAACTGTCCGGCGCCCGGCGGCAGATTCAAGTGAGGCAATATCTTCCCCGCCGCGCCGCGGAAGATGAGCCCCGCGACGATGGCGTCGTCAAAGCCCGGCGTCCTGGTAATGATGCTGTTCAATCCCGGCAGGAGCGATATTGCCGCGCCAACCGCCATTCCCATAGCTCCGTAACTCGCAAGCGCGCCGAATTCAGCCTGTATCACCTCCACCGAAAGAGCCTGTTTGAGCCCAAAGAAGAACGGGAACAGCAATCCCACGATGACCGGCAGGACCAGGCAGTGCAACAACCCTCGCCCCAGCATATCGGAAAAGTAGCCGGTGGTGGTTTTCTCCTCGGTCAACTTCTCCGCAAAGTATTTTTTGCCATCAAAGCCGCCGCATACACCGCCAGCGCGGTCCAGATTTCGTGGTGGCGCAGGAGTTTGATGCCTTCAAGCAGCGAATCTTTGAACATCGGGCTATAGTTGGGCTAATGTTGGCGACAAATCCGACTTAAATGTTTTAAACCCCAGAGACACAGAGAACACCGAGCTCCAGCTTCTGTCTTTGTGCCTTTGGGTCTTGGTGGTTGAGAGTCTTCTTCGTGTCTTCGTGGCATATAAAATTCCGCACTCGGCATTCTGCATTTCATCCTTCATTCTTACTGATGGAACCACTCTCGCGAGCGTAGCCATCCGGAAAGGTATTCCCCGACCACCTGCTGCCCGCGGAGATTGAGATGTCC
>Ga0315274_10003518_pt1 | contig 23282 bp, 8 predicted proteins | sample YL17G02_20_MG_FD_203700 | JGI IMG/M metagenome (GOLD analysis project Ga0315274, IMG submission 203700) | Sediment microbial communities from Yellowstone Lake, YNP, Wyoming, USA - YL17G02_20 | ecosystem: Environmental > Aquatic > Freshwater > Lake > Sediment | place: USA: Wyoming | collected...
CGTCAGATGGAATGTTATTGAAACAAAGGATAAAAAGAAATGTAGACATTATATACTTCAGTAATTTCAGATAGAAACTAATGAAGGAGGAAAAGAAAGAAATTCATAGGAAAAAATGGAAAAAGAGCAAAAAGAGGAAATTTTAAATAATTTACAAGAAAAACATTCAAGAAAAAGAATAATAATTATCATAATAGCATTAGCCCTTTTAGCAATTTTAATTTTTATTGGCTTTGCTTTTTATTTATATTTTAAAAGTCCAGAGAAAGCATTAAGTTTAGGAGCAAACATCGAAGAAGTTAGATTAAGCCCAGAAAAAGATGTTGTTTATATAAAATTAGCTGGAGAGAGCAATAAAAACATTACAAAAATTAAATTTGTTTTTAAAGATAATGAAGGCAGGGAGCATTATTATGAAACAAGCGAAGGCGCTAAAGAAATAAACATTCCTTTTAAAAGAGGATTTTTTGATTGGCTTTTTGGAAAGCCAAAGTATGAAGGAGTTTATGATTATGAAATAAAAGCAAATGAAATTAATTTAAATAATTTTCAAAATATAGAAGAAGTTTCTGTTTCTTTTGAATATAAAACAGAAACAGGAGAAGAAACAGAGACTCCAATTTTAGATACGACAAAGACGACGACGACTAAAATAAGTACTGGAAGAGGAACAAGCAGTGGAGGAACAGGGAATGGGGGAGGAACAACAACTCCAGGTTGCATAGCACAAGATAATTCTATAACTTGTGCAAATAATACTTGTGGAATTGTGAAAAATAATTGTAATAATGATGTAAATTGTAGCGAGATTAATAGTAATTATTGTTTAATTCAAGCTGTTTGTGGCAATGAAGTTGTTGAAACAGGAGAGGTTTGCGATGGAACTAATTTAGCAGGAAAAAATTGCTCTGATTTCGAGTTTAATAATGGAACATTATCTTGTTCTTCAGATTGTAAAAGTTTTGATACAGGAAATTGCCAAAGCATTTGCATTCCTGAATGCACTGATAAAAAAACTTGTGTTAATGGAAAATGTGTCAATGTTTATTATGTTTCTGTAACTGGAGGCACAAGCCCACATAATGGTTCTGTTGGTTATGAATACACTTTAGCAGAGGCTCAGGCTTATGCAAACTCGCATTTAAATGATAAGATAACTTTTTTACTTGAGAGCGGGAATTATGAAGCATTTTCTTTGACAAATGTTCCTAATAGAACTGACTGGGTTACTTACAAAGCAGCAACAGGCTATATGCCTGTTTTTACAACAATAACTATAATAAATTCAGTTGCACGAGATGCTTATCTAAAATTTGATGGTGTGAATATTACATCTAAGTTAGGTTCAGGAAAGATTGTTTATGTACAAAAAGCAAATTATGTTGAATTTTTAAATTGCAAAATGGTCTTTTATGACAGATATCCTAATGGGGATATTGTTCCAGAATTTGCAGGAAATTATTTAAAAATAGATAATTGCGAGATTTATGCTCCTGACCCCCTAGGAGATTATGCTCTTCCGCCTATCAGTAAAGCTCGAGGGATGAATATCCAAGGTTATAATATAAATATAACTAATAATAAAATCCATGATATTTCTAGTACAGGCATATATGTTGATGGCCCTTCTAGCATGCTTATTGAAAATAATGAAGTTTATAACCATTATTTTCATTGGCCTGGTTTTAGATATTCTATAAATACTACTGCTGTTTCAGGGGATGGAAGTAATACAACAACATTTGCAGTTACAGATAGATATTATGATAATTATTATGCTAAAATGTATTGTAAGATTAATAGCCAGTATGAATCTTATGTAACAAGTTATAATTATTCCACAGGAACAATTACCTTAAGTACTGCAAAACAGGTAAGTATTGGAGATACTGTTGAATGCAGAGATGAATACATACATGGGAATTCTATTACACTTATGAGCGGCAATATAATTGTTAGAAATAATACAATGCATTCTTCCAGAGATGGTATTGCAGTGTATACTGTTCTTGTTACTAATATTACAATTGAAAATAATATAATGTATGATACTACTGGAATTGATCTTGCAGGAAATACAGGCGCTCTTGGAGTTGGTCCTAATGTTAAAATAAATAATAATACTATTGTAATGCAATATGATAAGTCTCCTTGGGAAGGCCTAAGTGGAGAATGGTCTGGCGATAGATATGGTGAAGCTATACAGGCTCCTTTTGACAGCAGTTATGACGGCAGTCTTGAGTTGAAAAATAATGTTATTGTTGGGAGATTTGGTTTTAGTAGCAATAATTTTATTTCAGAAAATAATATTGTTTTTTGCACAGGAGATAATCTTAGTAATTCTATAGTTTTTAGTCCTGACTGCCAGCGAAGAGTTATTAACTCATATAAACAATTAGAAGAAGGCTGGAACCCAGAAGAAGATTTTTTTGTTGAAGAGAATTTCAATTTTTCATCTAATCATTATCAAGAACGAGATTTAAGGCCTAAAGCATCAGGGGCTTTATGCAACCCTGCAATAAATTCTTATGCTGCTCAATATGGAAAAGTTGGAGCTTTGCCTTGTGTTCCTGATTGTGTAAATGAAAATACTAGGGTTTGTGGTACAGATGTAGGGATATGTGTTCCTGGTGTAGAGACTTGTGTAAGTGATGTTTGGAGTGGTGTTTGTGAAGGAGCAGTTCTTCCACAAGAAGAAGTTTGTGGAAATTCTATAGATGAAGATTGTGATGGAGAAGCTCCAGGCTGTATGGAATTTAAGCGCATTTCATATTGGAAATTTGATGATGATTTGTCTGACAATATGACAATTGATGAAAACGGAAATCATAATGGGACATGCTCAGGAGCCAGATGCCCCCTATACAAACCAACAGGAGGAATTGATGGAAAGGGGGCTTATGAGTTTGATGGAATTAATGATTATATTAACACTTCCCCAATAACAGTTACTAATTATATGACTGTATCGGCATGGATTAAGCCCAGTAATGTTGGGGTTACAAAAGCGATTGTCCAGATGTATAGCGATAATCCTTCTAATTTTTTGAATATTGGTTTAATGGGTAATCTAATTTTAGCTAGTGGTGCAGGTAGTAATGCTTATTCAAGAAAATCAATATCAACTGTAAGTGCAAACCAGTGGACTCATGTTGTAGTTCTTAAGAAAGTAGATGGCGGAGCTGGAAATATATCTGATATTTATATTAATGGAGTTAATGGCACCCAATCATCTAATAGTTATTGGAGTAGGGGTTCTGTAAATACAGTTTATATAGGAGCTGCAATAGAACAAAATGGAAGATATCCTTTCAACGGCTCAATCGACGAAGTCATGATTTACAACAGGGCTTTGAGTGAAAGTGAGATTGCTCAAATATATTGCAGGCAGGGAGGAGATACTTTAGACCCTGCATTTTGTGCTGGTGTTTCAACTCTCTCTCCCTTCGCAAAACTCTGGAATTTTCTTAAATCTTTGCTTACAGCAAAAACAGGAAAAGCAATCTTAACTGGAAATGTTGTGAATGAAAATAATAAAACTGGAACAGAAAGTCCTAAAATTATATATATTATTTTATCTCTTTTGGTTGCGATAATATTAATTATTGCTGGTGTGATTGCGAAAATTAAGAAAAATAAAAAGAAATCTAAGAAAAGGATTGAAAGAAGGATTAGAAGAAGGTGATTTTATTATAATATTCAGAATTATTTATTAGTAATGAAGACCTTTAATCTTCTTTTCTACTTGTTTCTTATTTTATATTACTAATAGAAACCGTCTTCTATTGTGAATAGAAAGATTCAGATATTTATTGAAATATTTTGTTCAATAGTAGTGAACAAAAAGTAGTTATTTTGTACAATATTAATGCAAAGATTTATAAATCCCTTTTTCGTTACATTTCTATGTTATCTGAATCAGAGATAAAAGAAATACTTGTAAGGCAAAGAGAAACCATTCTTAATAAAAGGTATGGCATAGAAAGAGAAGTTTTAAGGGAAGTAGAGTCTAAGATAAAGTTGCCTCATGTTGTTGTTTTAACAGGTCTAAGAAGAAGCGGCAAGTCTACATTATTAAGGCAGTTAATAAAAAAGCATTATGAAGATAAGGACTTTTATTACCTAAACTTCGAAGATGAAAGATTGTTCAATTTTCCAGCAAATGAATTTAATAGACTTTATGAAGCATTAATAAGCTTATATGGGAAAAAGAAAACTTTCTTTCTCGATGAAATTCAGAACATAACTAATTTTGAAACATTTGTAAGAAGGCTATATGAAGAAGGATTTAAATTTTTTATAACTGGCTCAAGTGCAACTCTATTAAGCAGGGAATTGGGAACAAAACTTACAGGCAGGCATGTGGATATTGTTGTTAGACCTTTTTCATTTTTGGAATTTCTGGAATTAAAAGAAGTTAGGATAAACAAAGAATCTATTTACAAAATAGAGACAAAAGTAGAAATTAAAAAATATTTTGAAGAGTATCTAATAAAGGGAGGGATGCCAGAATATCTGATTTATAATGATGCTGAGTTATTAACAAGAGTTTATGAAGACACTATAATTAAAGACATAGCAGTTAGATATAAAGTAAATAATGTGGCAGTTTTAAGGCAGTTATATTCTTACCTAATAAATAATTTTGCTAATAAGTTCAGCTATAACTCCATTAAGAAAGTTACAAGCATTAAAAGTGTTAATACAATTAAGAAGTTTATATCTTATCTTGAAGAGACTTATTTTGCCAAAACAATAAATAAATTTGATTACTCATACAAAAAACAGATAATAAATGACAAAAAGTTTTATGTTTTAGACAATGGGTTTATTGGGATTCTTTCTAAGAAGCTGACTAAAGACTTTGGATGGCTCTTGGAAAGCTTAGTTTTTAATTACCTAAATAAGAATTATGAAGTCTTTTATTATGCAGATAAAAAAGAATGTGATTTTCTTGTTGTTAAAAATAAAGAAATAAAACAAGCGATACAAGTTTGTTACGAATTAAACGAAGATAATAGAGAAAGAGAAATTGAAGGATTAACTGAAGCAATGGAAAAATTTAAGCTTAGGGAAGGATTGCTCTTAACCAATAGTCAGGAAGAAGAAATTAAACTAGCTAGACAAAAGAAAATAATTGTTAAGCCAGTTTGGAAATGGCTGTTGGCATGAGAAGATATAAATATACTCTTTTCTTGTTAGTTTTATGCAAGAGCAAAAAGGGGAAACTGCAGAGGTTTTAGAAAACTTAGATAGTTTAGAAAAAAGACAGAAGATTAGAAAAATTCTTGTTATTGCAATTATATTTGTTCTTCTTGTTGTTATCATAATTCTTGGGGTTTCTTTTTATTTATATTTTCAATCTCCTGAAAAAACACTTGGCATTGGAGCAAATATAGAATCTTCTTTGTTAAGTTTAGATGGAAAATTAGTTTATATTAAACTTTTAGGAGGAAGCTTGGATAAAAATATTACAAAAATTAAATTTATTTTTAATGATTCATATGGAAATGAACATGTTTATGAAACAATAGAAGGAGTTAAAGAAATAGAAGTTCCATTTAAAAGAAGTTTTTGGGATTGGCTGTTTGGAAGGCAGTTTATTGGGAATTATGATTATGAAATTGGTTCAGATGAAGCTGGATTAATTGATTTTTCTAATATTAATAAAGTTAGTGTTTTGTTTGAGTATAAAACAGAAACAGGTGATGTGATTGAAACTCCTGTATTAGATACACAAACACCAACAAATAGAACTACAACTCCTGGTGGAGGTGATGGTGAAGAAGAAGATGAAGAAACACCAACTCCAACACCCACCCCAACTCCATGCACAAATGATACTGGTTGTACTAGTATTGGAAGTTTTTGTGATGGAACTTTGCCTTATAATTGCAGTTTAGGGGCTGATGGATGCTTAGATAGAATTAATGGAAATGATTGCAGTTTAGAAGGAAAAATTTGTGAAAATGGAAGTTGTGTTTTAATAATACCGAATTGCTTAGTTAATTCAAAAATAATGAGTGAGTGTTTATGTCAAGGAATTGAAAGAGGCAGTGGATATTGCTGCTCATATGGCTGGCAAGAAAACCCTTGTGATATTTTTGAAGCAGATTATTATGTTGATTATTCTATTGAAGACTGCACGACCTATAATGTTTCAACAAGAAGTTGTGGAAACGGAGATAAAATTGCATTTAATAAAATACAAGAAGCAGCCAATGTTCTAACTGCAGGACAGACTGTTGCTGCAAGAGAAGGAAGATATCATGAGGAGATTGTTCCACAAAGAGGAGGTAATGAGACTGCAGGATACATAACTTACAGAAGCTACCCAGGAGAAAAAGTTTCTATTGATGGTTCTGTAAGTTTAAATGGCTGGACAAAGTGTTCCTCTCAATCCGAATGTTTCGGAAACCCAAATTGGTCCAATGTCTATTACACTTCTGTTCCAAAATATATGTATCCTGAAGGAATTATTTTATACGAGAAAGATAGGATTGCTAAAGTCGCAATGTATCCTGACCAAACAGATTATCTTTATATAGACCAAGTATCAGAGTTTAAGACCTTTGATAGAAACGGAACCTGCTCAAATATTAGCATTAAGGACCCCGAATACCTAACTTCTGAAAACCTGCCTTATTTTAACCAGTCTTATATAGCTGTGTGGCAGGGAAATAACGCTGTAAATTTTAAGAAAATTTTAAATTTTGATCCTGCAAATAATGAAGTTTTTTTTGACCAAATTTATTGTGTAGATAGCTATAATGAATATGCAATTATTAATAATATTTTAGCATTAAGCAGGCCCGGAGAGTTTTACCTCCATAATTTTTCAACAGACGCAAAAATTTATTATTGGCCTTATGAAAGTATCAATAATAAGATTACTTATTCGGATCTTGGCTATGGTTTTAATTTAAGGGGTAATGCATATATTATTATTGAAGGTTTTGAGATAAAGAAAATGGCTAGTGGGCCAGGAGTTTCTAGGTTTCAAGGTGAGGGAATTGCAAGTTATCTTGGAGCAAGCGGAACTTATAGCAATAGAATAATAAAAGATAATGTTTTGTATGGCTTAAAAGCAAGCGCAATAACCCTAAGCTATTGTTCAAATTGCCTTGTAGAAAATAATACAATTTATGATGTTTATGGCAGAGGGATTATTGTTACAGGCTCTTGGGCAGGCAATAAATATATTTATAATTCTTCAATAAACAAAAACTATTTAAGTAAAATACAATCAACTGCGATTGATTATTATGCAGCAATTGACTCAAACATAACAAACAATATTGTTGCAAATTGCTCCGGACAACATGGAAATGGAATTACAGTATATGAAAATTCAACTAATGTATTAATAAAAGGCAACAGAATTTATAATACTACAAGACCAATGACCTTTAACAATGGACAATATCATATTATCAGGAATAATTTTGCGGATAAAAACAGTATATACTGCTGGGGTTCACCTCAAGAAAATTATTTAGTAGAACAAAACACTTTTCTTGGAGGCATAAGTTGCGGAAGTTCAGTGCATCAAAATTTCACTTTGAGGAATAATATTGCTGGAGGAATCTCTAATAATCTTAATAATTTTACTTATAAGAATAATTTATACATTTCATTATCCTGGGACAGGCAACTAGGTTTGCTAGATCCCTCTGAATTATATTATCCTTATCCAGAAAAATTATTTGCAAATACTTTAATAGGAGACTATCGACCAGTTAGTGTAAGTCCTGCTTGCAATATGTCAACAACAGGAAGTTATGTCGGGGCATTTCCATGTGTTTCTCTTGAAGGATGCGAGGATAAAGATAATGACGGGTATTATGCAATTTCTCCAACTTGTGAATATGGGCTTGCAACTGATTGTGATGACAATAACCCTAATATTTATCCTGGAGCAATTGAAATCTGCGGAAATGGAATTGATGAGGATTGTGTTGCAGGGGATTTGAAATGTTTAGAACCAGGAGCAAAGGTGTTGGATTTGAAATTTGAAAACAATTTAGAAGATTCTTCTGGCTACAACAATTATGGTATTTGGTTTGGTAATGCAAGTTATTCAGATGGAGAAGTTGGTTTGGGATTAAATTTGAGTGGAATCCATCCACATTATGTTAAAGTTCCTAATTTAAATTTCACTTTAAAAGCTTCAGATAATTACAATTTCAGTGTTATGGCTTGGGCTAAAAACAAAAATCCAACTGTAGCTAATCAAAATGTCTGGTCAGGGGGTTTAGGAAGTGTTAGAATTTCAGGAAATCTGTTTAGGTTCTGCCAAAATGGGAATTTATGTAGCAATCAAGGAGGAAATGTCCAGAAAGATATATGGTATCATCTTACTGTTACTGTTGATGGGACTAACTGGACTTATTATATTAATGGGACAAGAAAGATATCCCAGGATGGAGGATCAAGTCTTATAAATTCTTCAAGTGCTTATCAGTTCTATATTGGTGGGGGTCAATATAGCGGGGATTGGAACGGCTCAATTGATGAAGTCATGATTTATAACAGAGCTTTGAATGAAACAGAAATCCAGCAGATTTATTGTGCTCAAGGAGGAGATGCTGGATTTTGCAGCCAGTTTATGCCATCTCTCTCCCCATTCACTCAGCTCTGGAATTTCTTGAAAAGTATTTTAACAGGCAAAACAGGAAATGCAATTTTGACTGGAAAAATAACTGGAAATGCTGCTGGAGATGGAAGCTCTGGAAGAAAAAGCTTTGTTGTGTTTGGAGTTTTTGCTGCGATAATATTAATTATTATTGTTGCTATTATAAAAATTAAGAAATCTAGGAAAAAGAGTGGAAAAAGGATTGGAAGAAGATAATTTTATTATAAGATTTGTTGAATGGTTTAGAAGAGTGTTTTGAGCTGGCACAAGTTTTAAATACAAATTTCTTCTTGTATTTAAATGAGAGATAAAGAGATTGAAAAGCTAATCAAAAAAGGAGAATCAAGAAATTTAGAGTTTAAAGAGTCTTTAAGTGTAAGAGATGAAATTGGAGAAAGTATTTCTGCTTTTTCTAATTCTTGTAATGGAAAAATTTTAATTGGAATTTCTAATTCTGGAGAAATTAAAGGTGTGCAGATAGGAGAGAAAACAATTGAAGGACTTGCTAACTTTATTAAACAAAATACAGATAACTCAATTTATCCTGATATTAAAGTTGAGAAAATTAATAATAAAAATATAATAATTATAGAGGTTAAAGAAGCAGACGAGAAACCTGTTTTCTTTAGAGGAAAAGCATATAAAAGAATAGGAAACTCAAATCATAAATTATCTGCTTCTGAAATTAGAAAATTAGCAAAAGAAAGTACAAAAAGTTATTGGGATGAGCAGATTTGTGAAGAAGCAAGTTTGGAGGATATTGACAAAGAGAAAGTTAGAGTATTCCTAAAAGAAGCAAAAAAGCAGAGAGATATAGACATAGAAGAAGAGACAGATACAAAAGAAGCCTTAATGAGATTAAAATTACTAAAAAATGAGAAATTAACAAATGCCTCTGTTTTATTATTTGCTAAAGAGCCGCAAAAATTCTTTTTGCAGGCAGAAGTTAAGTGTATTAGATTTAAGGGTAATGATGTAACAGGTCCAATGATAGATATGAAAGTAATAAGTGAGGATATTATCAATCAACTCAAAAAAGCAGAAGATTTTATTTTTGAACATATTCCTATGGCTGCTTGGATTGAAGAGTTAAAGATTCAGAGACAAGAAAAATGGTTATATCCACCGAAGGCTATAAGGGAGGCTCTTGCTAATGCTTTAGCGCATAGAGATTATTGCTCTGCATCAAAAATCCAAATTAGAATATTTGATGATAGAACCGAATTCTGGAATCCTGGCAATTTACCTGAAGGATGGACAGTAAAAAAACTAAAACAAAAACATGAATCAAAACCAAAAAATCCATTGATAGCTAAGCAGTTTTTCTTAATTAAGTATATAGAAGAAGTTGGTACAGGAACAAATAAAATAATTGAATGGTGTAAGGAATGGGGTTTACCAGAGCCAGAGTTTGAGTTTACGGGTAGCAGTATTATTGTAACTTTTAGAAAACATGCTTTAACAAAAGATTATCTTAGTAGTTTAGGTTTAAATGAAAGACAGAAGAAAGCAATAGAATATATCGAAAAATATAATAGAATCACAAATAAAGAGTATCAAGAACTGAATAATGTATCAAACAAAACAGCTTACCAAGATTTATTCAATCTTTTAAAAAGACAGATGATCGAAAAAGTTGGGGCTGGGAAATATGTTTATTATGTTTTAAGGGTAATACAAGGTAATGCAAAGGTAATGCAAAAAGAAAAAGAGGAAAAATGAGTACAGAAGAAAACACAGAAAATATTTTAGGAAGATTGCAGAAACAGCGCTCTAATAAACTGAAATTTTTAATAATTATATTCTCTGTTATAGGAATTATAATTCTTCTTGCGCTGTTAATATCAGCATATTTTTATTTTAAAAGCCCAGAAAAAACACTTGGAATCGGGGCAAATATAGAATCTGCATTATTAAGTGCAGATGGAAAAATATCCTATTTAAAATTAACAGGCGGCTCTCTTGATAAAAATATTACGAAGATAAAATTTATTTTTAGTGATTCAGATGGAAATGAACATATTTATGAAACAAATGAAGGCACTCAGGAGATAGAAGTTCCTTTTAAAAAAAGTTTTTGGGATATTATTCTTGGGATTTTTGGAAAAGCTCCTGAATATCAAGGAACTTACAATTATGAGATTAATTCTAATGAAATTGGATTAGATTCTTTTGAAAATATAAATGAAGTTTCTGTTTTGTTTGAATATCAAACAGAAACAGGTGATGTGATTGAAACTCCTGTATTAGATACACAAAGAACAACTAATAGGACTACGACGCCCTCAGGAAGTTCTGGGCCTAGTGATGGTGGGACACCTACTTGCACTCCAACTAAAACATGCGCAGATTATGCTGGACAGTGCAGCTCTTCCTTAAATGATGGATGCTCGAATTCTTTAGATTGTTCTGGAAGCTGTGGAAGTGGAGAATATTGTAATGGAACATGGCAATGTGTTGCAACTCCTTTATGCACTCATAATGATAACTGTTCTTCTTTGAGTTTTCCTGAAATAGCAATTTGCAACAATACTCCAGATAATAATCTATTTACATTTGATTATGCTCCTGAAAATCTTTCTGTTTGCAATTTGATTGCAAAAACATGCACAATTCCTACTCAAGCTTTAACTCACACTTGCAATTTTAGTTGTGGAGCAGACTGTACAGTTGGAAGTGATTGCTCAGATGCAGAATGTGACAGCTTAGATGGTTGTCAGGAAAATGATTATTATGATTATAGTGATGTTAAAAACAATTGTGCAAATTGTAATTGCGAAAATAATTTATGTGAAAATTATACTGTTTATTTTAATGATGCAAGATGTCTTTTTAATTGCATAGAAATTAAAGAATGTAACAATTATACTGATTCTGAGAATTGCACTGCTGATCTTTGCGATATTGAAAATTGTGAATGGAATTCAAGTTCAGGAAGTTGCATTGTTAAGCAGTTAGCATTTGATGGTTGGAGAGTTATGCCGATACGCTCGCAAGAAGAATTTAATCTGGGAAGAATAGGCGGCGAGGGAGAACAAAACATGCACGGGCTTGCGAGAAGTTTGTCAAATCCAAATATTATTTATGCTTCTCAGGACATTGCGGGACCCTGGAAAAGCATTAATGGAGGAGAAAGTTGGAGAAAATTAATAGGGAAAGGACTTTATGTTAGTTATAGTTATTCAATTGAAGTCGATCCTGTTAATCCAGATATAGTTTTTATTATTGTTTGCTCTCTTTGGGATGGCGGCGCGAATAATGCCTTTGAGGGATTATATCTTTCAATAGATGGGGGAGATAATTGGGAGCATGTTTTGCCTTTGGTTTTAGATGCTCAAGATGCAAATTATCAGGCAGAAAGAAGATATCAACATAATATTGCCTATGATTTTTCAAGCAGGGACAGCAAAGGAGCAAAAATATGGTACGCTGCCTTTTTAAATAAAGGATTATATAAGTCAGACGATTATGGAAATAAGGGAAGCTGGGTTAAAGTAGCGGATTTAACTGCACAAGGAGCTATCTATGAAATAGAAGTCAATCCCAGCGACGGAAGTGTTTATATTGGCACTGCGCAGGGTTTGTTTAAATATACTCAGTCTTCAGGATTACAGGCTTTTGGTAATTTGCCAAGCGGTATAGTGCCATCAATAGAAATAAATCTCCAAGACCCTAATATAGTTTATGCCACATTACAAAACAGTAGTAATCTTACAATTACTGGACTGTACAAATCAACAGACAGAGGAAATACCTTTAGCTTGCTCAAACAAAAAGCAGGTTCATTACCTCGTGTTTTTATAAATCCTGGCTATCCTAATACAATTTATTTGCTGGGTAGCGAGAGTTGGCCTGACTCAGGGACAATAATAACTCATGATGGCGGTCAAACATGGATTCATTATGTTAACTCTCCATGGTATCCTGAGCCTAAAATTAAAGTATATTATTTACCAGGAGTTCCAGAAACAGGTTATCATGCATATCTTAGGGGAGGATCTTCGGGAGCAGTTGTTCCTAATCCTCAGGATGCGAATGAGGCGGTCGGCTTTTTTAATAATGGACGATTTTATAAAACAACAAACGGGACTGTTTGGACAAGGGATTGCGATGGATTTACAGGGTTTGCTGTATGGATAAGTTCTGGATTTGCCTTTGATAAATTCAATCCAAATAGGTTTGCTTTATTTTTATGCGATGTTGTTATGGAAATGACAAAAACCGGGGGAGATTGGTTTTACAGGCTTGCCAATACCACAACAGGAGTAGACATCAGAACCGCTTGGAGAGGCCAATGGCTTATTCTTGCGTCAGGGGCAACAGGCTCATATTCAGGAAGTCTTCAGCCAGTTGCAGGCTCTGAAACAATGGTTGCAACTATAGGTGATTATCCTGTTGGTTCGGAAAAAGTCAGGGTGATGCACTTAGAAAATGAGAGCTCAGGCTGGGACTTGGCAACATACAATAAGCTGATAAAAGCAGAACATTTAGATGAAAATAAAAATTTTGTCTCTGATATTTATAGTAATGTTAAAACGAAAGATAGTAATTTGTCTGAAACAATCCCAATTGGGCACTATGTAAGAGCAACCTTTGAGCAAAATTTTACAAAATACCATTCCGTAAATATTTATATAGACAAGATAGCTCCTATGACGATTGAGGTTTATGCAAATGGTACTTTATTAGGGCAAGTTTCTAATCCTTGGGAAAAATTATATCAAATTAAATTAACTAATTTGACCCAAGAAGTAAATGCCCTTGATTTTAAGATAGTCAGCGACCCGGTTAAATTCGATTATATTTATGAAAGCAAGCTGTATCGGATGTGGTTTGTCGCCTATCATTTAAATGACCCTAATATTGTTTATGCCGGAGAACTTATATCGCATGATGCAGGAAAAACTTTCCAAAAAATAGCATGGAGAAAAATAGGCGGAGGTGATTTTACAGGGTTTAACACTATAATGGGAATGTGTAATTCAAATCCTGATACAGTCTACGCTATAGGAGGCTATGGAGATACAATACTTCGTTCAGATGATAAAGCAGAGACATGGTATTTATATTCTAAGCCTGGCTGGAAGTTTACAATAACTGATCCTATACCAAAATTTACAGCTGACCCTATAGATTGTAATAAAGTGTATACTCTGTATAGCGATAAAGACATAGCAGTATTTAATGGAACTACGTGGAAAAAATTAGGGGTTATAGATTTAGTACAAAAACCTGCTGGTCTTAGGTTATCAGTAGGTCAAATTGCAATTGACCCTCGCAATAATTCAATTATTTATGCGGGTGTAGGAGCAGCAGGGGTTTCAAATATTTGGAGAAGCACTGATGCAGGAGCAACTTGGCAGGACATAAGCTATAATCTGCCGAGAAGAGGCTATAATATGGCAGTAAATCCCCATACAGGAGAGCTTTTTGCTGGCGGTGGCGTAGGAACCTGGGTCTTTCCACCTCCTTATGAGAGTTCAAATCTAATTTATAATAAAGCTCATCCTATGCCTTCTTGTTATGATGGCTTGCAAAATGGAGATGAAAAAGGAATAGATTGTGGAGGAAGCTGTGAAATTATTTGTATTGAGAGCGCGCAAACGCTCAATCCTTTTGTAAAATCCTGGAATTGGTTAAAATCTCTGCTTACAGGAAAAACAGGAAATGCAATCTTGACTGGAAAAACTATAACTGGAAATGCTGTGAATGAAACTGGAGAAGATTCTAAAGTTCCATATATTATTTTATCTCTTTTAGTTGCAATAATATTAATTATTGCTGTTGTAATTGTGAAAAATAAGAGTTCTAAGAAGAAATATAAGAAAAAAGGGTTTAGAAAAAATTATAAAAGGATTAGAAAAAAGATTAAGAGAAGGTGATTTTATTATAAGATTTATTGAATGGTTTAGAAAAATACTTGAGCTGACACAAGTTTTAAATACAAATTTCTTCTTGTATTTAAATGAAAGAAAAAGAGATTGAAGAATTAATTAAAAAAGGAGAGTCAAGAAATTTAGAGTTTAAAGGCTCTTTAAGTGTTAAAGATGAAATTGGAGAGAGTATTTCTGCTTTTTCAAATACCTGCAGAGGAATAATTTTAATAGGAGTTTCTAATGCTGGTGAAATTAAAGGTGTGCAAGTAGGAAAGAAAACAATTGAACAGCTTGCTAATTATATTAAACAAAATACAGATGCCTCAATCTATCCGGACATAAAAATAGAGAGAATTAATAATAAAAATATAATAATTATAGGGGTTAGTGAAGCAGAAGAGAAACCTGTTTTCTTTAGAGGAAAAGCATATAAAAGAATAGGAAACTCAAATCATAAATTATCTGCTTCTGAAATTAGAAAATTAGCAAAAGAAAGTACAAAAAGTTATTGGGATGAGCAGATTTGTGAAGAAGCGGGTTTAGAGAATATTGATTTTGATTTTATAAATCAATTCTTCATACCAAAATACGAATCGATAACTAAAACTAAAGTGGTGGGTAACTCTAAGATATTATTAGAAGCTTTAAGTTGTATAAAAGAAAACAAACCAACCAATGCAGGAATTTTATTATTTGGAAAAAATCCACAAAGGTTTTTTATGAATACTTTTATATCCTTAGTGAGATATAAAGGAAAAGAAGTGGGAGCAGAAAGACTTGACTACAAAGAATTTACTGGAAATTTGTTTCAACAGATTAATAATTGTAATAAGTATACAGATGAACATATAGCGATGATGTCTAGATTACATCCTGGTAAAATAGAAAGAGAAGATATTTCAGAATATCCTCTTTTTTCTATTAGAGAATTGATTGTAAATGCTGTCGCTCATAGAGATTATGCTGAGCAAAGAAGTAAAATTATAATTAAGATGTTTGATGATAGAATCGAATATTATAATCCAGGGGGTCTTCCAAAAGGTATAAATCCTAAAAATATAACAAAAAAACAATTTTCAAGAAATCCTACCATAGCCAAAGTGTTGAGTAAAATTAGATATATAGAAGAAGTTGGAGAGGGGTGGGATAAGATAGTGGAAGAACATAATGAACATCCTTTAAAGCCAAAAATGCCAGTGATAAGCAGTGACGAATACAGTATAACTGTTACTTTATTTTCAACTAAAGAAAAATTTGAAGAAAAGGAAGAAATATTAGTTTTGAATGAGAGACAAAAGTATATCTTTGACACAATAAAGTCTCAGGGATTTATTCAAAGTATGAATATACAAAAAAAATTTAATGTTACAAGAGACACTGCAAATAGAGATCTTAATTATCTGATTCAATTAAAATTAATAAAAAGGGAGGGAATTGGAAAATCAATTAGATATGTAAAAGTATAGGGTGCGTCAGATTTGCGTCAGATTTGCGTCAGATGGAATGTTATTGAAACAAAGGATAAAAAGAAATGTAGACATTATATACTTCAGTAATTTCAGATAGAAACTAATGAAGGAGGAAAAGAAAGAAATTCATAGGAAAAAATGGAAAAAGAGGAAACATCAGAAGAAATTGTAGAAACATTGCAAAAAAAGCATTCTAATAGACTGAGATTTTTAATAATTATGTTCTCTGTATTAGGAATTATTATTTTTCTTGTGTTATTAATTTCAGCTTATTCATATTTTCAATCTCCTGAAAAGAAAATTGGTTTAGGAGCAAATATTGAAAATGCTTTATTAAGTCCTGATGGAAATTTAGTTTATGTTAAACTTTTAGGAGGAAGCTTGGATAAAAATATTACAAAAATTAAATTTATTTTTAATGATTCATATGGAAATGAACATGTTTATGAAACAATAGAAGGAGTTAAAGAAATAGAAGTTCCATTTAAAAGAAGTTTTTGGGATTGGCTTTTTGGAAAGCCAAAATATGAAGGAACTTATAATTATGACTTAACTGCTGATGAAATTGGAATAACAGATTTTAATTCTATAACCGATGTTAGTGTTGTTTTTGAATATGAAACTGGAAGTGGAACTTCTGCAATAACTCCTAATCTAGATACGACTAAATCGATGAATCAGACAAAAACAAAAAGCTCTGGGGGTGGAGGCGGAGATGGAGGAAATAGTGGAGCAGTCAGTTGTACTACTCTTAAAACATGTGCAGACTATGTTGGGCAGTGTGGAACTTCTTTAGATAATGGATGCTCTGGAACTTTAAACTGTGGGTGCGAAAGCGGATATTCTTGCAGTAGCGGAAATTGCATTTTAGGATGTTCAAATGAGTGTTCTACCATTGGAGATAATTTCTGCTATGGAAATATTCCCTATAATTGCACTATTGGGACAAATGGTTGCCTGAGAATGATTTTATCTAATTCCTGCGGAGGAGGAGAAATTTGCCAAAATGGAAATTGTGTTGATGAAATAGTTCCAAATACAATTATTTATCAGGATAATTTTGAAGATGGAAATTTACAGGCAGACCCCGCATTAGTAAATGGATTTAGCTGGTCAATTGTTTATGGTAATGCTACCATATCCAACAGTATAACAAATAAAAGTATTGGTCTTAATACACAAAACTCTACTATTTTATCAGAACAAATTATTAGTTATAATGAATTTACAATAGAAGCAGATGTAAAAAATGTCTGGGGCCAACCAGCCCAAATATTGTTTCTGTATATAAACGAAAGCAATTATTATTTCTTTGGGATTACTGGGACTGATAAAGGGATTTATAGAGTGATGAACGGTATAAAAACAAAAATAGATGATGGAATTTATGGAAATTTTGATACTTTGCCCTATTCAGGTAGCACGATTGGCAGATTTAAAGTTTATGCAAAAAATGATGGCTTAAAAATAAAAATAATGGTTGATAAAGATGGATTTTCAGATGGCATTGATTATGAAATGAGTTACGAAGGCAAAAATCCAGAAGCTGTTGCGAAATTCAGAAATGCAAAAATAGGGCTTAAGGAAATATCCTCAACTTTTAATATTGGCTACAGGGTATATTTTGATAATATCTTTGTTTATGAAGGTTTAAAAAGAAATACAAGGATAAAACCAATAGAGACTTATTATCTCTCTCCATCAGGAGATGATTCTAATATAGGAACCCAATCTCAACCCTGGAAAACAATACAAAAAGCAGCAGATACTATGATGGCAGGAGATACTGTTTTAATTGCTCCTGGAGTTTATGAAGAGGGGTTGATTAAACCAGTATATTCTGGAACTAAAGATTCCCCTATAACTTACAAAGCTCTTGACTACAATAACAAACCTCAAATTGTTGGAACTGTTAAACTTAATAGTAACCAATGGCAACAGTATAATGAAAATATTTACAAAACTGTGATAGAATGGGAACCAAAAGCCCTTTACTTTAATGACACTCCTTTATTTATTGCCCAAGAACCTAATCAAGAAAATCCAGAAGACCAGATGGAAATAAGATATTTTATGAATGTTTCTGATGAAAATAATGATTCTACTCCAGAATCTCATTATCAATTAATTGATTCTAATTTCTTAACTCAAACTTCAGATGATTTCTGGAATGGAGCAACTTTATTGCATTTTGATGGCTATGGAAATGCTATAAACATAAAAGAAGTTTTAGATTATATCCCTAGCGAACATAAAATAATAGTTGGGTATAATCCCTGGAATGAAATTGGAGATATTAACACGCACAAAGATAAATATGCAATAAGAAATCATCTCAGTGTTTTGGACAAGCCAGGAGAGTATTATATTGATAAAGGCCTGCTGAAAGTTCTAAGCTGGAATGAAAATCCAGATAAAATTTTAAATATTAGCGTTGAGAAAATCTCTGGAATTGGGAATGCAACAAAGATAAGATTTTACTTAATTAATGAAAGTTCCGGCTCTGAGATTACGAATAACATAATTTTGCAAACTGGCCAGACAAAAACATTTACACTAAACTTAACAGGAAAAACTCAGAATTTAATTAAAGTTTATGCAACTGTTGATTCTGCAGATGCCTATGAACTTTATATCTGGCCTTACAATAATGATCTTGAAAATATTGAATTAAACAAAGAGAAAAATCCATTCTATCTTTCTGAATATTCTAGCTACCATGAGTCTATTATTTTTGACGGACTTGAAATAAAATACTATCAAGATAATGCTCTTGTTTTTTCTGTATTGGGTTCTGGAAGTAACAGAAACTCTCTTGTAAAAAATTGTGATATTCATCACAATCAAAATTCCGGGGTTGTATGTAATTCTAATTGTGATGGTTTGATAGTTTCCAACAACACGATTCATAACAACTATAATAATGCAATAAGTTTTGGAGGAGGAAGAAACTATTTGGCAGAGGATAATGAAATCTATGGAAATTTAGATAATGGAATATGGGTTGGAAATGGGGATTTGCCAGATAGATGTTATGTTTATAATGTACTGATAAAAGGAAATTACATCCATGACCAAGGCTCAGATAGGACTCACCCAGACAATATTCAGATTCATAGAGTATGCAACTCTACTGTTGATGGAAATCTTCTTGTTCAAAAAGGAAACCAAAATACCTGGTTTAGTTATCTAAGGTTATTATGGTTTACAAATAATATTGTTATAAACGGAACTGCAGGGCTAAATAGCGCAAATGAAAGTTATGTATATAATAATCTTTTTTATAACAGTGACTTAAAATTTGGCAATTGGCAGGATGAAGATTTTTTTATAACCAGGAATGCAGAAATCAGAAATAATATTATAGTTGATTCCAGGATTTATATGCCTCCAGGCAAGCTATGGACAAATATGCATATAGATCATAATTTCTATTCTGTAAACGGGTCTATATACACTGATTGGGCGGCAATTGGTTTTGGCCAGGGAGGTATAGTAAATCCAGATTATAATAACCCCGTGGGCCTTTATAACTATTTTTCTGAGCTTAACAATTTTACTTTAAAAATAGATAGCGAGTTAATAGATTCTGGGTATTTACCTGTTCCTGCAGAAAAAGATTATGATGAAAATAGAAGATTTCAGGGAGCAAAGCCAGATATAGGCCCCAGGGAAACTTCAAATCCCTATAGCTATGAAGATTGTTCAAATGAAATAAAAGATGGAGATGAAATAGATATAGATTGTGGAGGAATTTGCATACAAGATTTTGATAAGGACAACTATAATCGTGGGATGTGTTCTGGAACAAACGATTGCAATGATTCTAATCTTCTAATAAATCCCGGGGCTGAAGAAATATGCAATGGTATAGATAACAATTGTGATGGTCAGTTACATCCAAATTCTACTTTAGATTCTGATGATGATGGATTCAATAACTGCATTGATAACTGCCCTTTTGAAAGCAATCCTTCACAAACAGATTTTGATAATGACAAAATTGGAGATGCCTGTGATAATGAAACAACCTATATTGAAAACTTTGATTTAAGATCTATTGGAGAAAATGATTTAAATGAAACAAAAGTTGCTAATGGACTAAGTTGGAATATTCTTAGCGGAACCCCGAATATAATCGCTGACTCTGGAGGAAAGATTTTAGATGTACCGAAAAGCGGATCAAACATAAGTAACAATTGCTTATTGGTAGTAAAACAGGGATCACAATGGCAAAATTTCACTTTTTCAATTAGAGCTAAAAAAGCCTATGGTCCAAAGAATCCTGCATTTGTTTTTCTTTACAAAGACCCAAGTAACTATTATCTTTTTGATATATATTTAGCCAATTTATCAAAGAGAGTGAATAATGTTGATTCAATGGTAGGCATCAATAGCACACTTGCCATTGGATTCCACGACCATAGCTGGCACAATTATACTGTAAAAGTATCTTATGATGGAAGCGAAGTTTTATTTAATATAACCAAAGATAATCTTGTAAGTGCAAATTTCATTGATAATTCTCCACAATTTACTCAAGGAACTATTGGACTATTAAGAGATAGTGGATTGCGCATGACTGTTGATGATATTACTATTACCATTAAAAATTCTGAAGGTGAAGCAGGAACTCTCTCCCCATTCACAAATCTCTGGAATTTTTTAAAAGGATTATTAACAGCAAAAACAGGAAAAGCAATCCTGACTGGAAAAACTATAACTGGAAATGCTGTGAATGAAACCAGAGAAGATTCTAGGGTTCCATATATTATTTTATCTCTTTTAGTTGCAATAATATTAATTATTGTTGTTATAAGATTTGTTAGAATCAGGAATCGGAAATTGAGAAGTAAGAAGAAAAGATAAAACACCGAAAGGTTTATAAATATTCATTTGTTGAATATTCAATAGGTGAATAAAATGAAGTTCATAAACAGAGAAAAAGAATTAGAACAATTAGAAGAATATTATACCCTGTCTAAAAAACAGTTAATGGTTATTGCTATATCTGGACTAAGAAGAGTCGGAAAAACAACATTGGCCAAAGAATTTATAAAAAATAAAAAATCAATCTATTTTTTTGTCTATGATTCAAAAACATCTGTAGAGCTCCTTAGGGAATTTACAGAAGAGCTAAGAAAAGAAAAAATAATTTCGGAATTAGAGAACATTGATAACTGGCATGTATTTTTTGATGTTATTTTTAAAAGATGCCGTGATTATATAATTATTTTTGACGAGTTCCAGAATTTTTTTGGCATAGATAAATCTGTATTCTCAATAATCCAGAAAAACTGCGATGAACATGCCTCAGCGCCTATGAACCTAATTATCCTTGGGTCATTAATAGGGTTGTTTAAAAAAATATTTGAGGATAAAAAACAACCTTTGTACGGAAGAATATCTGCAAAATTAAAATTAAACCCTTTCGCTTTAGAACATAGCTTAAAGATTCTTAAATACTTAGCATATAAGGATTTTAGAAATATGTTGGAGATATATGGATTTTTTGGAGGATTCCCTAAATATTATGCTTCTTTAGAACAATTCAACCTAATAAACAAGGACTATCTAAGCATAATAAAATATCTATTTTTGCGAGAGAATGCCCCCCTGGAGAATGAAGTCATGGATATTCTTAAACAAGAGTTTGGAAGAAGAAGCTCTTTATACTATGCTCTTTTGCATTCAATTGCAACTGGAAAAACAAAATTAAATGAAATCGCTGGAAGTATCCACATGAAAGAGAGTTCAATCACGCGGCATTTATCAGAACTTGAAGATAAGTTCGGGTTAATTAAATCTGTGAGGATGATAGACAATAAAAAGAATGCTCGTTATGCCATTGTTCATCCCCTGATTTTATTTTGGTTTCAATTTATTTATGATAAATTTTCTGAATATTCAATAAAAGATACAGAAGGATTATCTAAGACAATTAAGGAAGGATTCAATTCTTTTTTTGGAAGGAGATTTGAAGAAATTTGTAAAGAGTTTCTGCTTAAGCTAAATGAGAAAAGCCAACTTCCTTTTGAAATCGAATATTTAAATAACTGGCATGGATATGCAAGGATTGACGGAGAAAGAAAAGAGATTGAAATAGATTTGATAGCATTAAATAATAAATTAAAAAAATCAATGTTTATAGAGTGCAAATGGAAAGAAGGCACCAATGCAAGAAAGATTTTGAATGAATTAAAGGAAAAAACAGAGTTCATAAACTGGCATAAGAAAAACAGAGAAGAGTATTACTGCATAATTGCGAAATCTTTTAAAGAAAAAATAAATGAGAAAAATGTTTTATTATTTGATCTAGAAGATATTAAAAAAGAAATGATTAAATAAGCAGAATTTGTTATAATAGTATGCAAAAAGAGGACACAATAGAAGATACAGAAGAGATTATAGAAGACTTGCGAAAACAACATTCTAATAAATTTAAATTCTTAATAATTATATTCTCTGTTATAGGAATTATTCTTTTTTTAGTATTATTAATTTCAGCTTATTTATATTTTCAATCTCCTGAAAAGAAAATTGGTTTAGGAGCAAATATTGAATCTGCTTTATTAAATTCTGATGGAAAATTAGTTTATGTTAAGCTTTTAGGAGGAAGCTTGGATAAAAATATTACAAAAATAAAATTTATTTTTAGTGATGAAAATGGAAATGAGTATAATTATGAAACAAATGAAGGCACGCAAGAAATAGAAGTTCCATTTAAAAAAAGTTTTTGGGATTGGTTGTTTGGCAGGCAGTTTATTGGGAATTATGATTATGAAATTGGTTCAGATGAAGCTGGATTAATTGATTTTTCTAATATTAATAAAGTTAGTGTTTTGTTTGAGTATAAAACAGAAACAGGTGATGTGATTGAAACTCCTGTATTAGATACACAAAGAACAACTAATAGAACTACGACGACGGGCGGAGGAAGTTCAAGTGGAGGAACAGGAGATGGAGGAACAACAACTCTTCCACCTGTTGAAACCTGTACAAACGATGCTGGCTGCACTTCTGTTGGAAGTTTTTGTGATAATAATAACATTAATCTACCTTACAATTGCAGTTTGAATATTAGTGATGGATGTTTAGATAGAGTGAATGGAAGTGAGTGTGGGGGTGGCGGGAGTTGCAATAATGGAAACTGTATTCAAATTATTCCTATCTGTATAATTAATGTAGCAATAACACAAAATTGTTTATGTTCTGGAATTGAGAAAAGCAATGAATATTGCTGTTCCTATGGATGGCAGCAGGGAAGTTGCGCAATATTTGAAGCAAGCTATTATGTTGATA
>Ga0315274_10003520_pt1 | contig 23268 bp, 25 predicted proteins | sample YL17G02_20_MG_FD_203700 | JGI IMG/M metagenome (GOLD analysis project Ga0315274, IMG submission 203700) | Sediment microbial communities from Yellowstone Lake, YNP, Wyoming, USA - YL17G02_20 | ecosystem: Environmental > Aquatic > Freshwater > Lake > Sediment | place: USA: Wyoming | collected...
GAAGCTGGGTCGAAGACTTCCTCCGGCAAAACGACTGTTGTGCCACAAAAGAAATTGAACTGGCAGAAACCGAAGGAAGCCAGATGGAATATAGGTGGCGCAGCAAATGACTTAAAGTCCCGGATCTGATACTTGCCGCCAAGGCCCTGATCCGTAAATGTATACAAGCCACCCAGCATCCACATCACTACTTCATTCTTGTGTGTTATTACTGCTCCCTTAGGTCTGCCTGTGGTTCCAGCCGTGAACATGATGAATAGCGGGTCATCTTCATCAATAAGAACCAGGGGTTCATCATCGGGATATTTTGCTATCCATTTTTCATAGTTAAGCATACCTTTCACAGGCTTCTCGGTAGTAGAGATGTATTTTTTCACTTGGGGCAGGTCTTTCTGCATATCTTTGACCGTCTGCACAAAGGGCTCCCCCACGATGAAAGCCTCTGCATCTGATTGGTGAACCATATACGCGAGCTCTTCAGTATGGAGGCGGAAGTTGAGAGGCACTGCTACGCCACCGATCTTCCCCAGAGCATAATAGGCTTCCAGAAACTGATTGCAGTTAAAAGATAGAATTGCGACCTTGGAACCTTTCTTGATGCCGATATCCAGTAGAGCATGAGCCAAACGGTTAATGCGCTCATTAAACTGTTTATAGGTGAGGCGGGTCTTGCCATATATAACAGCTTCTTTATGAGGAAACTTATGGACATTACGGACTATCGTCTCGCCCAGAAGGAGCCTTCTCCCCAGCTCCCCCTCTATCGCCTGCCTGTCCTTTGCTAGCTGCTTGCTCTTCATGCATTCCCCCTGCACCTCGATTTTGCACTCAGCTTCACCAGCCCCCTAAGGCGCGCATTCCGACACCGGCTTTAGAGAGGCAAGAGCCTCTTTGGGATTTCCTCCCAAAGCAGCTATCCTAAGAACCAACCCCAATCTTAGCCAGACATTATCAGACATTATAAAGATGCTGACTCTGCCCGCTCAGCGCTCCTGAACCTTCCACTGCCGACTAAGAATCAACTGGTGTACTTCTCAGCCTCTATTATCCTATCTGCAATTTCGCTTCTCAACTGAACACCATTGATAGGCGTGAAGTCAAGAGCATTCTTCAGTATGACAAGTTGGTTATCAAGCGCTTCGCCTGTTTCCATTGCGGCAGCTAATTGCATGGCATAGCCTGCAATCCTAACCATCGCGTCATTTGTATACAAGCGCACCATGTCTATCTTCGTTTTGGACTGTTTCTCTCCCGTAGATTTGATGGACTTAAGAGCCCGCAGAAGGCCACTCTCCATAGCGTAAATCTCCTGGGCCATATCAGCCAATAAGCCCAGAACTTCTTGTTGCTCTTCAATGGCCATTCCATACTTTTGAGCTGCGTTGCCGCATAACCACAGGAACACTTGCTTCGCCCTGTCCACGAGTTTATGCTGGTATCCTAGTGCCCCATCTTTTGAACTGAGTTTGAGAGGTTTCGCTCCCTTCAATTTCTCTTTTGCTTCCTCTGCTGCAGTGAACAGCGGAATCTCATTACTCAGCCCTTTCCTCATCAACCACCCGGAGATAATCAACCTGTTTATCTCGTTTGTTCCTTCGAATATCCGGAAAACTCGGTTATCACGATGTATTCTTTCGGCAGGATATTCCTCAATAAAACCATAACCTCCGAATATTTGAACAGCCTCATCCGCGACATAACTGAGTATTTCAGATGCGTAAACCTTGTTGATAGAACACTCGATAGTGTACTCGGATATGCTTTTGGCTACCTTCCTAGCGGCATCATCAGCACTTCTGTCGACTGCGGCCAGGATTTTTTCGACAAGCCCTCCTGTTCTATACACCATGCTTTCGGCCATGTAGGTCTTTGTCGCCATTTCAGCTATTTTACGTTTTATTAGGCCGAATTGGCATATAGGTTTATTGAATTGCACTCTTTCTTTGGAATATTTGACGGCTGCCTCCAGGGCCAGTTTAGTTACGCCTACCGATCCAGCAGCGAGTTTGAATCGACCAACATTCAGAACGTTGAACATCACTACATGGCCTCTGCCAACTTCAAAAAGAACGTTCTCCACCGGCACCTTTACGCCGTCGAAGAAAATACTGCAGGTGGATGACCCTCGAAGTCCCATCTTCTTCTCTTCAGCACCTGTGGATACCCCCTCAAAACCACGTTCCACGATAAATGCAGTCATCTTGTCGCCATCGATCTTAGCGTAGGTGAAGATGATATCAGCAAATCCTGCGTTGGTAATGAACTGCTTGGTGCCATCAAGTTTGTAGTATTTTCCATCAGGTGAAAGCTTTGCCGTAGTTTTTAGCGACATGGCGTCTGAGCCCGCACCTGGCTCCGTGAGAGCGTAGGCACCAATCTTTTCTCCGCTTGCCATAGCGGCAAGGTACTTCTCCTTTTGGGCCTTATTGCCGAAATAGATCAGGGGCTCTGAGCCTATCCCGGTATGGCAATTTAGAGTTAAGCCAAACGAACCCGCTGCCGACAAGTGCTCAATAATCAGCAACGGAGTTATCATGTCCATTTGCGAGCCGCCGTATTTTTCCTCTATTTCACAGCCCAACAGACCCAATTCTCCTGCCTGGAGCATGAGTTTACGGCTCAGGTCCCAATCCTTATGCTCCAGCTTTTCCATGTTGGGTACTATCTCATTTTTTACGAAGCGTTCAGCGGTTTCAATTAGCATTCTGTGCTCTTCGCTGAAATCCTCCGGGGTAAATACTTCTTCCGCAGGCACATCCTCCAGAAGAAATGAGCCGCCCTTTCTGATCTCTTTCTCCGTCATGACATCCTCCTTATTTTTTTAAGGTGTTTTTTTATGGCCTTTCAAATATACCTGCTGCGCCCATGCCACCCCCGATGCACATGGTGACTACGCCGAATCTGGCTTCCCTTCGCGCCATCTCATAAAGCAGCTTAGTTGTTAGATAGACACCGGTGCAGCCCAGAGGATGGCCCAGGGCGATGGAGCCACCATTCACATTCAGCCTGTTCATATCTATCCCTAAAGTCTTGACCACATATATCGACTGGCTGGCAAACGCCTCGTTTAGCTCTATGAGGTCAACTTGACCGAGCGAGATTCCAGCGGATTTCAGGGCTTTGGGTATGGCAAAAACCGGCCCAATGCCCATAACCTCGGGGTCAACCCCGGCTACACCGATTGACCTGAATACGCCCATGGGCTTCAGCCCCAGTTGCTTTGCCTTCTCCCGGGTCATGACCACAACAGCCGATGCGGCATCGTTCATGGGGCAGGAGTTCCCCGCGGTCACTGTGCCTCCAGCGCGGAAGAGCGGCCTCAAACTGGCAAGCTTCTCCAGGGAGGTATCGGCTCTTACGCATTCATCTGTGTCGAAGATCTTCTCCCTTCTCACCGCCTTCCCATTTTCGAAGCTCCTGTCTACTACCTGCAAGGGCAGGATTTGTTCCTTAAACCTTCCTTCTCTCAAAGCCTTGACCGCTTTTTGATGGCTCTCGAAGGCGAACGCATCTTGTTCTTGTCTGCTTATATTGAACCGCCCAGCGACATTCTCCGCTGTGAGCCCCATGGTTATATATGCCGCAGGTAATGTTTTCACCAAATCAGGGTCTGGCATCGGCTTGTTCCCTCCCATAGGAACCAGCGTCATATGCTCTGCACCCACCGCTATAATTACGTCGGCGAAACCGCACATAATCCTCTCACAGGCTAGGGCAATGGACTCGAGTCCGGAAGCACAGAACCTGTTTACCGTCCTTCCCGGCACAGTGTTGGGCAGGCCGGCCTTCAAGGCGATGATTCTGCCCAGGTTCATGCCCATCTCTGCCTCAGGGAAGGAGCAGCCCATGACCAGGTCGTCTATATCTTGGGGGTTCAATCCCTTTGCCCTTCTCACTGCTTCCTTGACCACTTCGGTAGCTGTGTGCTCAGGCCTTGTATTTCTGAAGCTGCCGTCGACTGCCCTCGCTATAGCTGTTCTGACTGCTGATACTATTACTGCTTCCCTCATCGTCGTATCTCCTCAGGTATTCAGACTAGTTTCTTAAGGGTCTGCCTGTCTCAAGCATGTGCTTAATCCTGGCTTGGGTCTTCTCCTCCCCACACAGTGACATGAAGGCTTCCCTTTCCAAGTCTAGAATGTACTGTTCTGTTACCAGTGTATTCTGTTCAACATCTCCACCAGTGAGCACATACGCCACCTTCTTGGCAACGATCGTATCGTAGTCGGATATGTATAGGCCCTCCCTTAGAAGGTATATAAGGAATTCAATAACCGCCATGCCAGACCTGCCTGTCGCCCTGATCTGGTTCCGGGGTCTTGGCGGGCGATAGCCAGTTTTCTCCGCAGCAATGACCAGTTGCTTGGCGTCATGCAGCAGATGGTCGTAGCTCATGGTAATCCCATCATGTGGACGCAGGTAACCCAACCCTTTAGCATCTTGTGCAGATGTGGAGACCTTGGCCATTGCGATGGTTTGGAAAGTATTTGCTACGTAGGGAATAAGGTCAGGCCTGCCACCACCGGGAACGGCGCTGGGGACGCTCGCGGGAATGCAGTCAATTGCCCTCAGCAGCATCTCTTTGGTGCCACCTGCGGCCGGAATGACGCCCACACCAACCTCCACCAGCCCCATATAACACTCAGCATGTGCCCTGACCATGCTGGAGGCTAGGCATACCTCACAACCCCCACCAAGGGTCATGCGGAAGGGTGCTGCCACGACGGGCTTCTCAGAATATTTGATCCTCATACACGCTTGCTGGAGACTTTTCAATGCTAGCTCAAGGTTATCCCATTGCTTTTCCTGCGCCGCAAGGTAAATCTGTTTTAAGTCTGCGCCAACGCAGAAATTGGCTCCTTGGTTGCCAATAACAAGCCCTTTGAAGTTGGCTTCTATTTCAGTAATGCTGTCCAGTATCATCTGGATAACATCGGGGTCGATGGCGTTGTTCAGTGAATGAAACTCCAGGCAGGCAACCTCATCGCCAATATCAAGAAGACTTGCCCCCGCATTGGACTTGATAACCTTTTTTCTCTCCTTCAGCGACTGAATGAGGATGATCTCGGGCTTCTCCTCAATCTTTTCATAGTCTGCCTTGACAAGGTCAAAATAGTAGCTTCTCCCGCGTCTTTTCTGATAGAAATGCCCTCTGCCTGATCTAAACATTCTTTCTATACTGTCTGGTAGCGCTTCTCCTTCTCTCGTCATTTTTTCCACAGATTTCTTAAAGCTGATAGCATCCCAAGTTTCGAATGGCCCGAGGTCCCAGTTGAATCCCCATCTCATGGCTCGGTCGACACTTAGTATGTCGTCAGCTATCTCGGGTATCTTGGAAGCAGAGTAAAGGAGCATCTTTTTGAGCGCTTTCCAGGCGAAATGTCCTGCCCTATCGTCAGAATATGCCAGAGCCTTCAACCTAGCGGCAGGATCAAATATCCATTTAAGTTCATCCAGCTTGGGCAAGGCCACTTTTCTCTGCGGGGCGTAGTCCATGGTCTTGTAATCCAGAGTGTAAATTCTTGAACCCTCGGGCTCCATCACCTTCTTGTAAAAGCCCATCTGTGTCTTATCACCAAGAAGTCCAGCCTCCACCATTTTCTTGACGAAGTCGGGGATAGCGAAATCATTCTTCTCCGCTGGGTCTTTTACGTTCTCGGAGACATTCTGGGCTACCTTGATGAAGGTATCCAATCCTACCATATCCGATGTCCTGAAGGAGGCGCTTTTGGGTCTGCCCATCGGTGGACCGGTAATAGCATCTACCTCATCTATGGTGTAGCCATCCTCTACCATGATCTTGATTACGCCCAGCATGGCATAGATACCTATTCTATTAGCGATGAAGTTAGGCGTGTCTTTGGCGAAGACAATGCTTTTACCAAGGCGCCTCTCACAGAAATCTGCCATGAAGGAGACGACATCTTTATCAGTGAGTTTTCCTGGGATTATTTCGAGGAGCTTCATGTGCCTTGGTGGGTTGAAAAAGTGCGTACCCATGAAGCGTGCTCTTGACTCTTTGGACATTTTCTCTGAAATTCTCTCCATCGAGAGCCCCGAAGTATTTGTCGTAATGATGGCACTAGGCTTTAAGTAGGGTTCAACCTTTTGCAGCAGTTCTTGCTTTATCTTCAGGTTCTCCACCACTCCCTCGATGATCCAGTCAGCATCCGCAAGCCAGGGCAAATTATCCTCGAAGTTGCCCGGGATGACGAGTTTGGCATCGTCGGGGGTGTACATTGCAGGGGGGCTTGCACCTATTGTGCTTTGTATGCCTGATAGCGCGAACTTGTTTCTGAAAGCAGCGGAATCTTTGGTCAGCTTTTTCTTCAGGTCTTGCTGATCGAGTTCTTTGGGTACAATATCGAGGAGGTAGGTAGGTATGTCCACGCCTGCCAGGAGAGCAGCTATCTTGCTCCCCATAACTCCGGCACCGAGAACTGCTGCCTTTTTAATCGTTCTTTTTTCCATTGCTCACCTTGCCTCTTCTGATATGTCTTGTCGAATTGCTTCTAATCGTTTCATCACCAACTGAGGGCGCTCTTCTATTCCTTAGGGCGAGTTCCCTTTCGTTTTCAGTGTAAGCGCGGATGGTCTGACAAGCCATCTCTCCATCCTTCGCCTCCGTATACTGGACGAAGCGCTCAAAAAAGGCGACACTCTTCTTGAGATCTTCAGCGCGATGTCTTAAGGACGCAAACTGAACCCGGCGTGTAACCGGCTCGAGGTCGCTGAGCATCTGCTCCAGCAAGGGGTTCTTAGCTGCCTTCTCTCCAACTAAGGCTAATTTAAAGATCGCATCATTGTAGCCGGGGACATCGCCCCTATCTGCGCAATCCTTAATTCTCCTGAGAGCATGACGAATGCCCTGAAGATCTTTACTTGACCTGTTCTCCGCGGCCTTTCTGGCCGCCAATCCGTAGAGCTCGACTATAATATCATAAAGCGAGGCGGCGTAAGAGGCCGACATCTGGGTGACCCTAGCGCCACGCCGGGGCGTCATCTCAACCAATCGCTTCTTTTCAAGGATGTGGAGTGCTTCCCGAATGGGCCCTCTGCTGACACCTAATGCTTGGGCTAGCTTTGCTTCTTTGATTCTCTCTCCGGGTTTCAATTCGCCTTTAATTATCTGGGTACTTAAGTATTCGGCTATCTGCGCACATAGGTTATCTGATGGCTTGAAATCCATTCGATGAGTCTCCTCGTAGATAGGCCTGCTATCTTAGGACAATATATATTATTCGCTATTTGATGTCAACAGTTATCTTGTAGAATGTTGACATTATGTTCAGCCCCTAGACAATCCTAGGGCATCCTAATATGAGGCCTGGGAAATTTCGGAGAGGTGTCAAACCTATTTATAAAAAGCCTCCAAGCCCACTTGACAAAATGGTATATACCTAGTATATTTCGCGGCATATACCAAATTCAGGCGGAGCGATGGCTAGAGAACACGGAAGGTGTCCCAACTGTGGTAGCGACCGCGTGGTGAAGGCTGGTAAGTATAACCGCGGTCAGAAAGGCGTGGAGCAGCGCTACCTTTGCAAGGATTGTCATAAGTTCACGACTAAGCCTGTGCGGCAGCTTGAGCTTATCAAGTCCCGGGATTTGCTGAGATGAATAACAAAGGGCGTCAGACAAAAGTGCAAAAGAAAAAGTTAAATGTGGCATCAGACTGCCCAAGTCATCGAGAGAAAGGAGGAAAAGTGCCGATACTCTGCGATGAGCTGGTGGCAAAGCTGGAGGAGGTGGACAGGCTGATCCGCGAGGAGATAAGGAGAGAAGTCAGCTCTAATGGCAATAATGGCTTAGCCTCCTCCCGTCTCGCTTGTCTGATGAGGTCCCGTGCAGATGTTCAGAGTGCAATAACATGCCTGCTGGGTGCCAGCCATTAAGAATATTTGAGAATCTTCACCAGTCTGAATCAACCCTCTAAATCCCCCTCTTCCTTTAGAAGGATTGGGGGATTTGTGTTATGGAGGATGCCACCAGTTATTAAAATTGACTCGCTAACACATTTGGCAAGGCTCTGAAATGGTTTATAATATATAATTGAGTTGTTCAATAGAGGCTGCTCTGAAATAAAAATTGGAGAAGGTATGCTTTGATGGGCAAAGACCTGGACAATCAGATCTACAAGAAATTGGCTCAACGGCTTGATGCTATCCCTAACGGCTTCCCCGCTACGGAGAGCGGCGTGGAACTGAGAATCCTGGCCAAGCTGTTCACGCCTGAGGAAGCCGCTTTGGCTATCCAGATGAAGCTGACCACCGAATATGCAGAGCAGATCGCCCAGCGCACCGGCGATGACCCACATGCTACGGAGGAAACCCTTAAAGGCATGGCTGGCAAGGGTCTGATACGGATGAAGCGGGGGCAGAAAGGGCCTGTGTTCGGCCTGATGCCTTACATCGTGGGCATCTACGAGATGCAGATCAGCCGCATGGATAGGGAAATGGCGCAGCTATTCGAGGACTACTACAAGGAGGCCTTCCATAAGGCACTGAAGTTGCAGCCATCGATGCAACGTGTCATCCCGGTCGAGAAAGCTGTGCAGGTAGGGATCCAAGTACTTCCTTATGAGAGTGCCTCGGAGATACTGGCAAAAGCACAATCGTGGGGCGTGTTGGACTGCATCTGCCGCATGCAGAAGAAGCTGCTGGGACAGCCATGCGAGCACCCAATTAACATCTGCCTCATGTTCAGCAAGAAGCCTAACGCCTACGAGAAGGCCAAGCACATTAAGTCGTTGACCAAGCAAGAGGCCCTGGAGATACTGCGCCGCGCTGAAGAGGCTGGCTTGGTTCATACCACCGGCAACTACCAGGGGGAAATAGAATATATCTGCAATTGCTGTACTTGTGCCTGCGCTGTGCTGCGCGGCGCTGCCGAGTTCGGTATTCTGAGCATTTTGGCCCCGTCGGCCTTCCAGGTAAGTGTGGACGAGAACCTGTGCGTCGGTTGCGAGCTCTGCCTGGAACGCTGTCAGTTCAAGGCACTGTCTATGGTGGACGGCATGTGCAAGGTGGATGAACAGCACTGCTTCGGCTGTGGCATATGCATATCAGCCTGCGGTGACGGAGCGCTCAGCCTGGCGCCTAGGCCTGCAGGCCGGGTGAAGACGCCGCCGGAATCCTTAGGTGATTGGATGATGGAGCGGGCTGTGGCGCGGGGACTCGATCCGGAGAAGCTAGAAGATATGATGGGGAAGATCCCCAAATAGGGGCGAACCAATGAGTTCGCCAGCGATTTGAGAAAGCGGGGCAGGCCCACTGGTATGCTCCTACATTTTTGAGACAATTGACTCACCAGTTAAGCTTCAACACGCTCATAAATGCCTCTTTGGGCACTTCAACTTTGCCTATGCTTTTCATCTTCTTCTTGCCCTCCTTTTGTTTCTCCAGTAGCTTGCGTTTGCGTGTTACATCGCCGCCGTAGCATTTCGCCAGGACGTCCTTGCGCTTGGCAGGTATGTTGGCTCGAGCTACGATACGGCTCCCCACGGCTGCCTGGAGCGGCACTTGAAACAGTTGGCGAGGTATCTCCTCCTTTAGCTTGGATACTATCGCCTCACCGATATCGTGGGCTTTCTCCGGCGGAATGATGCGACTGAAGGCATCCACAAGCACCCCATTCACCAGTACATCGAGCTTGACCAGTTTGGCCTCGCGATAGCCTATGAACTCGTAATCCATGGAAGCATAGCCCTGGCTGCGGCTCTTTAACTGGTCATAGAAGGTGGTGAGCATCGAGCGCAGGGGCATATCGTACTCAAGCTGTACTCGTTGTCCCAACTCTCCCGGAGTCTTGGAGTGTCCCAAATACTCCGTGCGTTTATGGACTCCGCCGCATCCCATGATGAGGTCCATCAGCGGGCCGATGAACTTAGACGGAGTGATGACCGAGATACTGACCCAGGGCTCTTCTACTTTCTCTATCTCATGTGGTAGTGGCAAATCACCGGGGTTGACCATTGTCACTGTCTGCCCATTGGTCTTGGTGACGATGAAACTAACGCCTGGCGCTGTGACCACCAGCGACAAAAAGAACTCCCGTTCCAGGCGCTCGCGTACAATGTCAAGGTGCAGCAAGCCGAGAAAGCCGCAGCGGAAGCCATGACCCAGAAGAGGGCTTGACTCAGGCTGGTATGTGAATGAAGCGTCGTTGAGGCTGAGTTTCTCGATAGCCTCACGAAGCTCCAGGTAATCGTCTGGCTCGGTAGGATACACACCGGCGAACACCATCGGCTTTGTGGGGCGGTATCCCAGCAGGGGCTCTCTGGCTCCATTGGATATGGAGGTTATAGTGTCGCCGACGCGGCACTCAGCCACATTCTTCAGTCCGGTGGCGATGTAGCCGACATCTCCCGCTGAGAGCGTCTGTACCGGACATGGCTCTGGAGCAAAGTAGCCAACTTCCAGCACCTCTAACTCAGTGCCTTGGCCCATAAGGCGGAGTTTGCTTCCCTTAGAGATTTGCCCATCCGTTATTCTGAGGTAAGCTATCACGCCCTTGTAGGAATCGTAGTGCGAATCGAAGATGAGTGCCCGAAGCGGTGAATCGACGTTGCCTCCAGGAGGCGGAATGCGCTGCACTATCTTCTCCAGCAATTGCGGCACGCCGAGTCCAGTCTTGGCGCTTATGTGCATAACGTTCTCCGGTCCATAGCCGAGCACGCTTTCAATCTCGTCGATTACGCGGTCGATTTCGGCAGTCGGCAGGTCGATCTTATTGAGGACGGGGATGATTTCAAGGTTGTGCTCCATAGCCAGGTAGACATTTGCCAGCGTCTGCGCCTGGATGCCCTGTGAAGCATCTACGACCAGCACTGCGCCTTCGCAGGCGGCCAGGGTGCGCGAGACCTCATAGGAGAAATCGACATGACCGGGAGTGTCGATAAGGTTCAGCCGATAGGTTTTGCCGTCGTTGGCCTTGTAGTCGAGACGGATAGCCTTCGCCTTGATGGTGATGCCGCGTTCGCGTTCCAGTTCCATGCTGTCCATTACCTGTTCACGAATCTCCTCCCTGCGCATAGCGCCAGTGAGCTCGATGAGGCGGTCAGCAAGCGTCGATTTGCCGTGGTCTATATGAGCGATGATGCAGAAATTTCTTATGCTTGACTTATCCATAATCTGCCATTATTCAAATTCCTCTCCCTTGAGGGGAGAGGTTAGGTGAGGGTGGTTCCCCTTTCTTTAAATCTCTCCAACTTGGGCAGACTAGGGGTCTGCCCCTACGGTTTTGTTGGGCAGGAAGCGCCAAAAAACTTCGTTGCCCAGCAGCCTGCCTTGGCGCGTGAGCCTGATTCGTTTGTCTGTATATTCCAGTAGCCCAAACCCGGCCGCTTCGTCGACCTGCTGGCCGTAATGCTTAAGTAAATCTATGCCAAATCGACTTCGAATGTTCTCCAAACATAACCCTTCGCTCAGTCTCAAACCAAGGATAACTGTTTCAGAAAGTTCTAACTCCGGTTCAATGTCTTCGTCCAGTTCCCACGCAGGTGGTAAGTTGTGTGAAAAAGCATTCAGGTAGCTATCCAGGTCTGTGGTATTGGCAAGACGGTGGCCATGAATGTAGGAATGAGCGGCGACACCTATTCCCAAGTAAGGCAGGTTATGCCAATACACCATGTTGTGTTTGCACTTATACCCGTCCCTGGCCCAGTTCGATATCTCGTAGTGAAGGTAGCCATGTGCTGCCAGCGTATCCTGCGCCAGTTCGTACTGGTCGGCGGTGAGGTCAGGGTCGATTGGGGGGATCTCTCTCCGCTGGATTGCTGTCCTCAAAGGCGCATCATCCTCTAGGGTTAGTGGGTAGAGCGAGATGTGCTCCGGTCCGAGTTCGATAACCTCTTCAAGAGCTTCACGCCAGCTTGCTATAGTCTGCCCTGGCAAGCCGTAGATGAGGTCCAAACTCAAATTGGTGAATCCGGCAATCCGCGCAAATTGGACTGCGTCTCTTGCTTCCGATGCGGTATGGATGCGGCCCAGCAGCGCAAGTTCGCCATCAACTAAACTCTGCACGCCCAGGCTAAGCCGATTTACCCCCGCTTTTCTGACGGCTGTCAGATATATCTCGTCGACCGTGCTAGGATTGGCTTCAAGTGTTACTTCAGATGCTTCGTCCACGGCAAAAAGTGAGTGAATGGTGTGAAGCATGTCGTGAATATGTTGTGGGGAAAGCAGGCTGGGAGTCCCCCCGCCGAAGTAGATGCTGTGCACTTTTTGTCCATCGGTGCGCAGGGCCAGTTCCTTCTCGAGGGCGTTGACATAATCAGGAATGTCGGACTCGCGGCCCTGGTACGATACGAAGGAGCAGTAGCTACACCTGCGTCTGCAAAAGGGAAAGTGAATGTAAAGAGCAATGTCTTGGCTCATTAAATTTAGGCGTTTAGCTCGGCAATAGCCTATCAACTGATATTCCCATGAACTCGATTATAGCAGAAGCTACCTTAAAGGAAAGGGCTTTAATATGCTGGAAATGAGACAAAAGTTGCATACAAAGCTTTGCTCCCTTGCTAATATAGTGTTTGACTAAGTGTTGCGGCAAGTCAAAAGGAGGAGAAAACAATGAGAGAGAAGATTGAAGTAGCGCTTGCTCGCATCCGGCCTGCTCTACAGGCTGACGGTGGAGATGTGGAACTCTTGGATGTAAAAGAGGGTGTGGTTTCGGTTAGGTTAACCGGAGCTTGTGGCGGCTGTCCCATGTCGATGATGACCTTAAAAAATGGGATTGAACGCATACTCAAGCAGGAAGTGCCCGAGGTCAAGAGTGTGGTCGCTGGCTAAAAAATAGACTGAACTGCCAGAAATCTGCGGGCGGACTTAGCTATTCTGAACGGCTAAGTCCGCTCTTTGTCTTGTAGTAAAGGTGGAGCAGCTTGCAGTTGAGTTCCAAATCATCCGGGGCTCTGGCGGAGGGCGCGTCTGACCTGGAAGATTTCGTCAACCTGTCATCGAAGATAGCCCGGGGAAACAACTCCTGCAGCTTGGCAACAAGAGTGTTGAAATTGGCTGCGGATGAAGGGGCTAGCTGGGCACCCAGAAATGAATATGCCATGCCATGCTGCGACATTTGCACGGCAGGCTCCGAAGATTCTTGACAATAGAGCCTCACGGTAGGTTCTTCTCGAACTGTCGCGCCGCTGACTTTCTCTTTGACGTTTCGGTAGATAGGGATACCGCCCGTCAGCAGGGTAGCACCCCAATTTATCTTCCTTTTGGTCTCTGTGGTCTCTTCCTCCTCGGAAATTTGCAGGCTGCCTTTGAGAATCAGGAAGACATCGGTAGACTTTATTATTTTTGTCTGGCCGCCCTTATCACGAAATACGGGTTCTCCATCTAAGGATTCCACGGTGTGGACGGTGAAAACTTTTGATGGCTTGCGCAGTTCAGAGTTTTTGCAGACGAAAGCTACGAGGCCCAGACTACTCAGCTTTTGTGCTGTCGATTCTGCTTCCTGGAGGCTGGGATAGTGAGCGATAAGCCTGGGAAGCCCGCCGCTCAGGAGAAGTCGCGTCTGGTAAGGGTCTTTGTTGACAATAGCCGCTGCCCTCTTTATGATCTCTGGCTCAGGGATATTCGGGGCAGCTACTGCGACATGAACGACCTCATACCCAGCCATCAACCTCTCCCTCTCAGTCAGCGTGCTTATGTTATGAGGGCTTCTTTTTGTTCACTTTGTTTCCGAACTCGTCCAGCCTCTGCTCAAGTTGCTTCTGCCTCAAGGACATGGTGTAGTCGCCGCGTGTTCTCTCGAGAACGCCTCGCACCATATCGGTGGTGCGCCTCAAGCCGCCGGTCAGTGCGTCGTGAAAATCGATAGTGACCAGAAGGCTGTAGATGTCGTCCATAGCCCAGAGTATTTCCTCGCAGCGCTCGATCTTGCCTTCTCTCAAGGTATCAAGCAGGTGCCGTCTCATCTCGCCTGCCGCTTCGCCGAGTCCGTTGAGGTAGGCGGCGTAGCTGACGCCAAGCTCATCGGGATCGGGCAGAGTCTCACCTGCAACCAGAGCTAGAGTGATGCAAGCCTCGGCGTACTCCTTTTGGCCATTGTGAACAAAGCCTCCGTAGAATAGCTCGCCATGCTTGGCGAGGGTGCGACTCATATCTTCGACATTGGCACGCGCCGAGGCGATGAGCAGCCTTGCCTGGTCGAATTCCGCACGATGCACGGCTCGGATAGCATTGGCGCTGAAGCGGATTGCTTCCCGGGAAAGCTCTAGCCCTCTCTCGCGGGCGCTGTCCTCTTTGGAGAAATAACCGCGCACCTTCTCACCAACCGTGTCGAGCCTTGAAGTGGGTCTATTCATCTGGCACTTCCTCTGTTTATTATCTCTGCAAGCCTTTGGCTTGCCTCTTTGACATTGTCGGCACCGAGCACGGCGGCGATCACAGCGACTGCATCAGCGCCGGCACCGATGACTTTGGCGATATTATCCTCGTTTATGCCGCCGATAGCAACTACAGGCACTGACACTTTGCTTTTCACCTGTCGCAACGTTCTAAGTCCGGCAAGCCTTGTCTGTGACTTCGACGGTGTAGGGTAAATACAGCCTACCGCTATGTAATCAGCGCCTTCCTTTTCGGCTTTAAGCGCCTCTTCCAGCGTGGCTGAGGAGCAGCCCAGTATTTTATCCCCGGGCAACATCTTGCGGGCGGCCTCGATAGGCAAATCCTCCTGCCCGATGTGAAGTCCATCGGCGTCGGAGGCTATGGCGAGGTCGAGATAGTCGTTCACAATAAATAGTACATTGGACTCAGCGCACACCCTTTTAAGCTCTCGAGCCAGGGGCACCAGCATGCCTTTGGGCCGCAGCTTATCGCGGAGCTGAATCATCCGGGCGCCACCTTGAATCGCCTGCCGGGCGACATCGAGTTCGGCTCGTCCTTTCAATGCCTGGGTATCTATTATCACGTAGAGCCCGGCGACCTGCTCTCTCTTGTTATGCCGAAGCAACTCCAGCACAATCTTCTGCTCAAGTGTATAGAGGGCGAAGCGGGCGTGCTTGAATTTGTCCCAGTCCAGGCCGAAATCATCGCCATGGACCTTGGCCAATTCTTCGAGGACTCGCAGAGATTGCTGAACACGGCGCGAGTTTGCGCTCACCAGGCTGACAGTATCCGTTCGCTCAGCCTCACTATCCACATCGAGGAAAGCTCCTACATCCTCGCCAGCCTTTCGAGCGCTCAAAAGCCTTTTCTGAAGCGACCGGTCTTTAGGCAACAGCTCATGGCGCATGTTTTTCAACTGCTCGCTGAGTTCGGGGTCGTTCAGAACGAAGCGTGTTACATCCTCGAGGAGGCGTAGTCCCTCGCCGATGCGATTGAGGTTAACATCAAGAATACGCAGCATATTGGGGCAATCCTAGAGCAGTTCCTTGAGAGGCTTGGGCATCTCGCCCTCTCTGGCGGCAGCGATTGACTCTTTAACTCCCGAGAAGGTATCTCTATATTCATCACTATCCATATCCACGCCGAGGTCTTTGAGCCTCTTCTCGGTCCATCTGCCTATGTTCCGCGGGTCTTTGTAGTAGTCAGGGTCTTTAGGGATTGCGGAGGCCGGGCCGGACTGTTCCCAGACATCCTTGGTTGTCCTGTGGTAAGCGAATCCGGAGATACAGCGGTCGAGTCCGCTGCTGCCGCAGGCAGGACATACCGGGTTCTGGGGAGGGTTAAAGCTCCTCACAAAGAAGCTTGCTTTCTGGTGACATGACTTGCAGAAAAATTCATAGATAGGCATAATCGCTCACTCCGCTTCCGCGCCTCCTGTTTCCGTGTCTCCCCCCATCTCAGTCTGTTTGAAATCCTCTACCACCTTGTTCATGTCCTCGCCCGCATCCAGACGGCTGAGAAGCTCCTCGGTTTCAGGGGTAACATCCTCGCCGGTGGCATGCGCCATCTTACGGCTCCATTCGGCGAGAGCGCGGGGGTCATTCCTCATCAGCCCATGCGTGAGTTTGGAGTCGGAGAGTATCTCATCGTAGACGCCTCTATCGTTCTTAGACCTGCGCACCGCAAAAGAGGAGTAGATACGGCTCATCTCTTTGCTGCCGCACTTGGTGCAGCTTGGGTTAGAGGGTGGAGAAAAGCCCTGGACAAATATGTCCACGCGGCGTCGACAGTTAGCGCATCGGTATTCGTAAATTGGCATTCTATGGCACCTGACAGTCTGGAAAAGCTGTCTTTCCAGATTCGATTGTACCATAAAAGGGCCTGCTCAGTAAACCGATGCGCACGGCTAAAGCGCCATGCTATAATGATGGAACAGAACGTGGGGTAGTCGATGAACAACGATTTGGTTAAACCATTGGGTATTACTCGCTGCGGAAATATGGAATTCAGGTGGGGGCAGCGCACCTATGTTATGGGCATAGTCAATGTCGACCCTGATTCCTTCTCCGGCGACGGGCTGCACGATGCGGACGCCGCTATCACTCAGGGGAAGCGGTTTGCCGCCGAGGGCGCTGATATCATAGATGTCGGCGGGGAGTCCACCCGGCCCGGCTTCAAGCCTGTCTCCGCCGAGGAGGAGCTGGGGCGCGTGCTGCCGGTCATCGAGAGGCTGGCCAGCGAATTACCTGTGCCGGTGAGCATAGACACTTATAAGTCAGAGGTGGCGCGCAGGGCAGTGGCGGCCGGGGCGCGAATGATAAACGATGTCTGGGAACTGAAGCGCGATCCCAAGCTGGCGCGAGTGGCGGCTGAGACAGGTGTGCCGCTCATCATCTCGCAGAATCAAAGGGAATCTCATTTTCATGACTTCTTCCCTGAGCTTATGGCCAGCCTCAAAAGAAGTATGCAGGTAGCGATGGATGCCGGTGTGGACTGGAATAATATCATCATCGATCCCGGCGTAGGCTTCGGCAAGACGGCGGAGCAAAATGTGGAGATTGTGCGCCGCCTGGCGGAGCTGAAGGCGCTGGGAAGGCCTATTCTGCTCGGCACCTCGCGCAAGTCGTTCATCGGGCACGTGCTCGATTTGCCTGTCGACCAGCGCCTGGAGGGGACGGCAGCTACGGTAGCTATCGGCATCGCTAACGGCGCTGACATAGTGAGGGTGCACGATGTGGCGCAGATGGTGAGGGTGGCCAGGATGAGCGATGCTATCGTTAGGGGCAAGCACTCGTGACCAGGGTTACAATATATATCGCCTTGGGCTCAAATTTGGGCGACAGGATGGGCAATCTGACGTCGGCTGTGGAGCGCTTATCTCAAAAGATGACGATTAAGAAAGTGTCCTCGGTCTACGAGACGGAGCCTGTCTATTATGAGGAGCAGCCGCTGTACCTCAACGCAGTTGTCTCCGCCCTAACCGAACTGGAGCCTTCCGACCTTCTCCGTTTCGTGAAAGGTATCGAGAGCGACTTGGGCAGACAGCTCAGCTTTCGTAATGCTCCCAGGCTTATTGATATAGATATACTTTTCTATGGTGACAGGGTTGTCCAGACAGCGGAACTCACCATCCCTCATCCTGGTATCGCGGGGCGCGCCTTCGTGCTTGTGCCGCTGGCTGAGATTGCGCCGGGGCTGGTTCATCCGGTGATATATAAGAAGGTCAAAGATTTACTTTCTGAGGTGGGTGGGCTTGGTGGTGTGAGAAAGATGGGTAGGTTGAGCAAATTGTAGGGGCAGACCCGTGTGTCTGCAGACTGTATTTGGGAGGACAATATGTATCAGGTATCGGTCAGGCAGCATTTCGATGCCGCTCACTATTTAAGGGGCTATGGCGGCAAATGTGAGGCGTTGCACGGGCATCGCTTCGAGGTTGTGGTTAGCGTGGAAGCCAAAAAGCTCAATGAGATAGGGATAGCCTTCGACTTTGTGGAGCTTAAGAAGTATGTGGGCGAGGTGCTGAAGCGGTTCGATCACGTCTGTTTGAACGATATTAAGCCCTTCGACAAAATCAACCCGTCTTCCGAAAACATAGCAGCCACTATCTATAAGGAGCTTAAGAGTCGACTGAGAGGCGTGGTTATCGCGCAGGTGGAAGTTTGGGAGTCGCCTGAGTCGAGGGTTACTTACACTCCGTAGAGGTGACTCTTAGGAACACCACTCACGAGGTAGAGCTGGCGGCGCTTTTTTCCTTGGCTCTGGTTTTAGGGGCTTCCTCAGTGGTCGCCATCAGCCGCCCGATGGAGAAGCCTATTCCCAGGGCTCCTAGGAAGGCGACGATCACAGGTGCAGCGATGGCCCAGAAGCGCCAGGGCTCACCGGCGACCAATCCCCAGATAAAAAGGCCGGCAAGAACAACGCAGCCAACACAGATTAATGCCCCACCTACCTTGAACCTGTTCATTTATCTGTTCTTACCTCCTAACTTTTGACTTAGAATCTTACGTCAATTGCGCAGATCCGGCGGCAGCAGGTTAGGTATGGAATCCTTGATGGGATAGGTTTCGGAACACTTGGTGCACTTCAATGTTCCGGTAATGACCTCTTTCTCGTCCTCCTCCGTAATTTCAAGTTGGAGGTCGCCTTTACATACTGGACAGGCCAGAATTTCCATCAGGTCCTTTTTCATGAGTGCCTCTCTTTGAATGACGACTCAGTTAAGACGATTGTAGTTTATGCACCGCTTTAAGTCAAGGACATCTAGAGGTTAGGGTATCGCTGCTGTCATCACTATGGAGCGGTTGGGAGCCCATCCCCAATCGTGTAAGGGCCAGACGATGAGCCATGCCTTGCCGATTATCTCATCCCGCGGGACTGCCTTTGTCATGCGGGAGTCTTCGCTGACGTTGCGATGATCACCCATGATGAAGTAGTGCCCCTCGGGCACTGTCCAGGTCCCGCTGATGCCACCAACTTTCATATTTGGGTCTAGATATGGTTCTTGGAGTTTATAGCGATTACCGTTTTTATCAGTTATATAAACAGTGCCATCGCTTTTTACCTCTACCGTCTCGCCTGGGAGCCCTATGACCCTTTTGACCCAGTTGCTCTGCAAATTTCTCGTGTCTTGTGATTTGCAGACAATAACGTCGCCTCTTTGGGGGTTGTGTCCGAACCAGTAGGCCGTCTTGTTTACGATAACATATTCGCCGTTGAGCAGGTTGGGTTCCATGCTTGGCCCGTCGATCCTGAAGTTCTGTATCATGAAGTGGATAGTGAAGAAGATGACCAGGGCCAGGAGGATAACCTGCAGTGTTTCGCGGATTAGAGTTCTCATAAATATTTTACAAGGTTAGACAAGGAGCTCAGTCCCTGTCTAACCTCCTCTACATTCCTTATTGGGCAGATTGTTTCCAATCCTCTGTTAGATTGGGATGGCAAGACTATGTTAAAATGAACAGAGCTTTAAATATACTCAACTAGTATAAATAGGACATTACCTGTGAGTCAAGCACGATTTATACGGTGTTTGTGGGCTCTCAAGGTGAATATTGATGGATGAACAGGAGTTAGTATCGCGAAGTAAGTCCGGCGATGTTGAGGCCTTCAACCTCCTGATTGAGCAATACCAACGCTTGGTTTACAATCTTGCCTTACGGATGCTGGGCAACAGTGAGGCGGCCGAGGACGCCAGCCAGGATACGTTTCTCTCCGCATATAAGGCCATCGGCAAGTTCAGGGGTGGCAGCTTCAAGTCCTGGGTTCTGCGCATCGCCGTTAACTCCTGCCATGACAAGCTCAGAGTGGCGCGACGCTATCGCGTAGTCTCACTGGACACACTGTTGCTGGAGATCGGTGATCTTCCTCAAGCCGATAATACCGAATCTCCTGAGGATTACGCTTTGCGCCGGGAATTGGGCAGGTTCCTCAACGAAGGGCTGGCGTATCTACCTGAGGACCAGCGTCTGGTGGTTATCCTCTCCGATGTCCAGGGCCTGAGTTATGAGGAGGTCGCCCAGGCTACTGACAGTTCTCTGGGTACTGTGAAGTCACGGCTGAACAGAGGGCGGACGCGGCTGAGAGACTTTTTGCTGCAGCGCGAGGAACTTTTACCATCGAAATTCCGTCTTAATAAATAGAAAGGATAATACCGTGTTTAGGGGTAAAGGGAAGCCTCTGTGCCGTAAGGTACGGGGTGTGCTCTCCGAATACATCGATAACAGACTCAGCACTGAGGACAAAAACCTCGTTGAGCGTCACCTCGAGACGTGCGAGGCTTGTTCCAAAGAGCTTGAATCGCTGCGGATGACGGTGCAGTTGCTCCACAGGGTGCCCGAGGTATCAGTGCCAAGGTCCTTCACTATTGCCGTGCCCGCGCCCAAACGGGAAGGCGTTCTGGGCCCTTCGAGCCTCCGCTGGCTGCGTCCGGCAACTGCAGTTGCCACCATAGTGCTCCTGGTGCTGCTGGTGGGCGATTTCCTCAACGTTTTTGGAAACGAGGCTGGGATACGTGGCGGAGAACTCCTCAAAATGCCCACAGGACAGACCATGCTCTTATCTACCCCTACAGGCGAAGGCAATCAGACCGCAACTGCAGACGAGCTTACGAAAGCTACTCCCGCGCCAACGCAGGCGGGTGCGGGCAATGTTACAGAGGGAAACAACACAGAAGGAAATGCCTCAGCGCCGGTATTTATGGCCGGCATTTCCGGCATGCAAGGCCTAGAGGAACCACCGTCTATAAATGGGCAAGAAGCAGTCGGTTGGCCATTGCGACAGATTGAGATAGCCCTGGGCGTGGTGGTCTTCGCCCTGGCTGCGCTGACGGCCTTCGCTATAAGGCAACGCAGAAAGGGTATAAGTGTCAGGTGAGGTTTATCGAAGGAAACGAATAAAAATTCAAAGAAAGGAGCGTACTAATGAAAAAGGGACTGTTACTGGTAATAGCATTGGTTGCTGTGATGGCTCTGTTGCTGGTGGGCTGTGAGCAGACCGGCGAGGGCGGCTCCAACACCCAGCAGACAGGCATCTGGGTAAGCGGTGAAGGTAAGGTGATGGCTGTGCCAGACCTCGCTACGTTGAATCTGGGGATTGAGGCCCAGGAAAAGACCGTGCACGAGGCACAGACCGAGGCGGCGACCGCGATGACTGCGTTAGTGGCTGCACTCCAGTCAAATGGCGTTGCCGAGAAGGATATCCAGACCACAACATTTGGTATCGATGTAGTGATGAAATGGGATGAAAATACCAACGAGCAAATCACCATCGGCTACAAAGTAACCAACACGGTGACTGCTAAAATGAGGGACATGAGCAAAATCGGCACCATCATAGACGCTGCAGCCGAGTCGGGGGGGAATCTGACCCGTGTCAACAGCATCAGCTTCACTTTGGATGACCCGACTGCTTACTACACCCAGGCTCGCGGGAAGGCCATGGCTGATGCCAAGGCCAAGGCAGAGCAAATGGCAAACCTGGCTGGTATTAAACTTGGTAAGCCCACCTATATCAGCGAGAGCAGCTACATACCCGTACCCTATCCAGTGAAGAGTTCCGCTTACGCTGAAGGTATTTCTGCGACCACACCCATCAGCGCAGGCGAGGTGGAGATAACCGCAAATGTGCAGGTAGGGTACGCTATTCAGTAAATAGGGTGCTCAAGGCACCTTTTTCGGAGGTAAAAAAGGAGAGAGGGGCAGCCCGCCACTGGCGGGCTGCCCCATTTTTGTCTGTTGCCTTCAAGCTTCTAGTTGCACGTTAACGAGTGAGGTGATAGAATTACATAATCGGGTAAGAAAGAGGGCGGAAGCGAAGAGATGTTCACTGGCATCGTCGAGGAAATAGGCATCGTTAAGTCTCTCCAGGCAGGGAGGCTCACCATCGCGGCAGACGGCGTTCTCAAGGGCACCAAATTGGGTGGCAGCATCAATGTCAACGGCGCCTGCCTTACGGTTACCGCCATCAGCGGCAATACCTTTTCCATTGATATAATGCCAGAGACCCTGCGGCGCACCAACCTGGGAACTCAGCGCCCCGGCGAGGGGGTAAATCTGGAGCAGGCTCTGGCAGCAGATGGCCGTTTCGGGGGACACTTCGTTCAAGGACACGTTGATGGCACGGGCCGGGTCAGTTCGGTGGTTGCCGAAGGCGAGGCGCTTCTGATGAAGGTAGCCGCCCCTTCAGATATATTACGTTATGTGGTGGAGAAAGGGTTTATTGCGGTGGATGGTGTCAGCCTCACTGCTACTCACTGCGATGCCGTTTCTTTTATAGTCTCACTGGTCGCTTACACCATGCAACATACTACTTTGGGGCGCAAGAAACCGGGCGATTTGGTTAATCTAGAGGTTGACATAATTGCTAAATATGTGGAGAAGTTGAGGGGCGAGCGCAAACCCGGTGTGAGCCTTGAGTTTCTGGGCAAACACGGTTTTCTGCCTGCCTAGACCTTTGAGGGTTTAAAAATGGCTCTAGCAACGATACCTGAAGCAATTGCGGAAATAAAGGCAGGGAAGTTCCTCATCATCGTGGACGACGAGGGCCGCGAGAATGAGGGTGACCTGGCTATCGCTGCGGAAAAAGTCACCCCAGCGGCTATCAATTTCATGGCTAAACACGGCAGAGGGCTTATATGTATAGCCATGACCGGCGACAGGCTGGACGAATTGAATATCCCCATGATGGTTCAGGATAATACCTCGAGGTTCTCTAGCCCTTTCACTGTGTCGGTTGAAGCCAAGCATAGGGTGACCACCGGCATCTCTGCACATGACCGCGCAGCGACGGTTAAGGCTCTGATCGACCCCGCCACTAAACCAGAAGACCTGTCTCGTCCCGGTCATATGTTCCCTTTACGTGCCAGGGACGGCGGCGTTCTGGTACGTGCCGGTCACACCGAGGCGGTTGTAGACCTGGCAAAGGCAGCGGGACTCTATCCGTCGGGGGTTATCTGCGAGATATTGAACGAGGATGGAACCATGGCACGGGTGCCGCAGTTGGAAGCAATGGCAGCCGAGCATGGTATCAAGATGGTTAGCGTGGCTCAGATTATCGCTCATCGCCGCCGCCACGAGAAACTGATAGTGAGGGTAGCCGAAGCGAGGCTACCCACCAAGTACGGCGATTTCCATGCCATCGCTTACAAGAGCGCTATCGACCCCGATGAGCATGTGGCGCTGGTCAAAGGCGAACTGAATGGAGATAAGCCGGTGCTGGTGCGTGTGCATAGCGAATGCCTTACCGGCGATGTGTTCCACAGCATGCGCTGCGATTGCGGAGAGCAAATCGACCTTGCCATGAAGGCTATTGCTGAAGAGGGGCGCGGGGTATTCCTCTATATGAGGCAGGAGGGCCGCGGCATCGGACTGCACAATAAGATTCGCGCCTATGCCCTTCAGGACCAAGGTCTGGACACGGTGGAAGCCAACGAGGCGCT
>Ga0315274_10003521_pt1 | contig 23268 bp, 16 predicted proteins | sample YL17G02_20_MG_FD_203700 | JGI IMG/M metagenome (GOLD analysis project Ga0315274, IMG submission 203700) | Sediment microbial communities from Yellowstone Lake, YNP, Wyoming, USA - YL17G02_20 | ecosystem: Environmental > Aquatic > Freshwater > Lake > Sediment | place: USA: Wyoming | collected...
GCTGTTGCATTGCCGCTGCCGAATGTCTTCCAGTTGCCCGCGTAGTACTGGGTACCTCCGCCGGGCAACTCGTTGTTAGCCGAGTCCAGCAGCTTCATTGTCACCTTGGAAGTCTGGAAGACCACGTTAGGGTTGGTGGCGATGTTCTGCGACTTGCTCTGGCTGGCACCTTCGTAGCTCAGGCGGAAGTTGTATGTCAGAGGCAGGAGCTCCATGTAAGCTGTTGCATTGCCGCTGCCGAATGTCTTCCAGCTGCCCGCGTAGTACTGGGTACCTCCGCCGGGCAACTCGTTGTTAGCCGAGTCCAGCAGCTTCATCGTCACCTTGGAAGTCTGGAAGACCACGACAGGATTGGTGGCGATGTTTTGCGACTTGCTCTGGCTGGCACCTGCGTAGCTCAGGCGGAAGTTGTATGTCCCCAGTGTTTCCGGGAAATTATATGCCAGCTCACCATTGCTGGGAGTGGTACCTATCGTTTTCCAACCGTTGCTATAGTATTCAATCACGCCGCCTGATAATCCGTTGCCAGCACTATCAACTAATTTGATAGTAACTGTTGGTGATAAATTTTTGATTGTAAAGGTGGCAGTGACCGTCTTGTTGCCGTCCACGGCGATGGTAGCCGGGTTGGCACTGCCGGTAAGGTCGCCGCTCCAACCGCTGAAGGACCAGCCGGGATCGGCTGTCGCCGTCAATTGTACTGGAGTACCAGATGGATAGGTAGCCTGGTTAGGAACCTTGGGCACACTGCCACTGCCGGTAACGTCGACCGTCAGAGTGTACTGATTTTGCGTGAAGGTGGCACTTATCGTATGGTTAGCAGTAACGTTGGTAAAGGTGTAGCTGGCTACTGCTCCTACTGAAGCGCCATCCACCATTACGTCGGCAATATGGTAGCCAGCATCTGGGGTGATGGTGAAGGTCTGGTCACCACCCTGATTAATTGCTACATTGCCGGTAGGCGATATGGAGCCGTTAGCACCTGCAGAGGCGGTAATGGTATAGGTATCAATTGGTGTAGGGGCAGGTTCCGAAATGGGCGCTTGCAACCTGTCAAAGTCCGCAGCAAGTTCCACAAGTTTTGAAATTGGACTACCATCGTTATTAAAAAACTGCGCGTCTGGCATCGTGGTCCGGTTGGACGTCCACAATATTGCTATTCGAGCTCCGTTATTAAATACACTTTCTATAAAACCGGTGTTTACGTAAGCAGAATCAATGTTTTGCCTGTTTTCCCGAAGAGCATTTAATTCCATGCACCACCAGCCGGTCGTGGGGTAGCCGGAACTGCTCAACCACGTTTGAAGTACGGTCAATCTACTGTCCATATTTTCCTTAGAATAGGCGTAGCAATCAAAAGCTCCCAGGTCAGTGGCATTTAGACAGGTCTTTTTAATCTCCGGTTCATCCAGATACCATGTCGTTAGTTTAGAGATAATGGGGCCATTAAATTTCGTACGTAATATCCCGGTGAGAAAAGTCATATACGCAGCCACCTCTGTTGCCGTATAGGCCTGGTCCTTAAAATTGGGACTATCTAGGTGATTCGAGGGGTGCTCTTTAATGTCCAGCTCATTCTCTGCTGTAATACTTACAACATTTTCATATCTGCTGACAATGTCTATCCACCTGGTAGCCCATTGCCCCATTGAATCCGTACCCTTATTTATAGGAAAATCAAGTACTTGAAGACTTCCGAAGTCGGGCATACCATGGCCGCAAATTAGGGGTATTACCAGCATTTTATGTCGGTATAGCAGGTCAAGAAGGTCCTTGTATGCCTTTTGCTCCTCTGCAAAGGTGCTGAGACCCCAGCTTACCCATTTTATATAGGGTAAATCAAGGCTGATAAGGCGCACGCCGATAGATTGAAGGTAGACCAGTTCTTTTTCATACATTGCCATATTGCCGGGGAGGTAGAATTGGCCCCAATATCCTGTTGGCAAAACCTGAGTGCTTAAAACAATACCTATCAGTTTCTTCTTTTCCCCATTTATGCGGAAAAACCCGTCATTGCCTATTTGAACACGCTCAGTCGTTCCATCGGCCCAGGTAATCATTCTGTCGAGCAGGTAGCCTTCTTCAGCGGCATGAGCCGCTTGTGGAACTGCAACCCCTAAGGCAGAGAAGACGAAAACAAGGCATAATACTACACAGAGCCATTTCTCTATAATCGAAGCTTGAAAGCGGTTGCTTCTGAGACCGGCTGTTGCCCTGTCTCTGACCTCTGGCAGTCTGTTGACTCTTGTGCTATTATGGAAAATAGACACGGGGGTGACCCTCCTGTGTTCGGCTCTGCCAGCAAGCCCGTCAAGCCCTGGCAGAGTCTTTTTAACTACTTTAAGTGTCCTTCATTTCAACAGCCATTTGAATAGCCCATTAGTACTTTTTTATATAGTAAAAGGTACTATATCCAGCAAAGGCATTTTTCAGATGGGACTATTTGGCTATACCATTTGGTCCCTTTGGGGGATAGCCTGCTGAGTTGGAGTAAGCTAGAATTACTATCAGATGACTCAGCGTAGTTTAAGGCAGGTATAGATACGTGACAAGTGTTAATCGGGCAGAAACCATGCTGACAGCCAGCGAGTTAGCTAACCTTCTCAATGTGCATATCAATACGGTGAGACGGTGGAGTAATCGGGGAATACTCAAGGTATATCGTATCGGTCCACGAGGCGACCGAAGATTCAGCAAGGAGGACATCGATAGCTTCCTTGCCGAGAACCCGGAAGTTAAATACAGGAACGGCAAGGTTCGGGTATGATAAGGCAGCTTGACCGTTGGAGTTATGTATACTATCATTTTGTGTCAAAAATTAGTATTGTTTTCTAGTTATAGTTAATAAGAAGGTATAGAAATGGTTTTTTTTGCTCACATCGGGATTACGCTAGGTGCTGCTCTACTGTTGTGCCATGCCCCAGCGTGGAGCTACTCTCGTCGCAAACTACCACAGCCTTGCGAAGCTACCAGCACGACTTCATTTTCGCATCCTGACTGTGCTCCCGACTGCGCTGATAACAGTCTATCGTGGTTTAATTCGCTTGCCAGACAAATGGACTACAGGCTGATAATTGTGGGCGCGATATTGCCTGACATTATTGATAAACCTTTAGGGACGTTTTTGTTCCCTAGCTTTTTCAATAGCAATCGGATATTCTGTCACACCCTGCTCTTTCTGGTCATCCTTAGTTCAGTAGCGGTGTACCTTTTCAAAAGGCGGGGACAAACCTGGCTGATTGCTCTAGCTTTTGGTACTTTCATGCATCTCATCCTTGACGGAATGTGGCTTACTCCCAGAACCCTCCTCTGGCCCGCTTACGGCTGGGCTTTTGAAAGGACTGACCTCAGTAACTGGCTGCAAAATCTACTCTATGCTCTGCGGACTAACCCCTCTATATATATACCAGAACTGGTAGGGGCTATCATACTCTTGGGCTTTTTTGTACAGTTGGCACGCAAGGGAAAACTCCTGTTATTTATCAAAAAAGGGACGATTTAATGCTGAGGGAGACTGAATGAACATTTTGGTTACCGGCGCCGCCGGTTATATAGGAAGTATAGTAACAGAAGAGCTAATCAAAAAGGGAAATTCTGTTATCGCCTTGGATAATCTAGAACAGGGACATCGAGAGGCTGTAGTTCCCGAAGCCTTGTTCGTACACGCCGATTTGAGAGACTCAGAGGAGCTAGAGAAAGTATTCAGGAACTATCAGATAGAAGCAGTTGTACACCTGGCCGCTAAGGCTCTAGTCGGTGAGTCCATGTCCTATCCTGAAAGTTACTTCCGCACTAACGTAGTATATGGCATTAATCTTCTGGACACCATGCTAAGGTATGGAGTTCAAAAGTTAGTCTTCTCGTCTACCGCCGCTATTTACGGCAATTCAGAGAGAATACCCATCAAAGAAAGCCATACCACAGTGCCAGTGAACCCATACGGTGATTCAAAGCTCATGTTCGAAAGAGTTCTTGATTGGTATGCAGATGCACACGGGCTAAAGTTTATCTCCTTGCGCTATTTTAATGCTGCTGGCTCAAAAGACGGTTTGGGTGAAGAGCATGAGCCCGAAACCCATCTCATCCCCAACATTCTGAAGGTCGCTTTAGGACAACATGAGCACGTGGTGGTATTTGGCACGGACTATCCAACCAAGGATGGTACTTGTATTCGCGATTACATACACGTATCAGATATCGCTAGAGGTCACATCCTTGCCCTGAAGCATATGGAAAGGAACCAGGCCAACAAAGCCTACAACCTGGGAAACAGCAGAGGTTACTCCGTGCTTGAGGTGATTGAGACGGCAAGGAAAGTTACTGGCGCGAGTATTCCTGTGGTCAGCCATCCTCGACGGCCGGGTGACCCAGCAGTCCTGGTGGCGAGTTCAGAGCGGGCAAAATCGGAACTGGGATGGGAACCGGAAAAGATAAGCCTGGAAGTTATTATCGAGAGTGCCTGGAAATGGCAGAAGGAGCATCCATACGGATATGGTGGTAACAAAAGCAGCGAAAAAACCGACCAAATCGGATTACTGGAGGTGAAATAATGACAAACTCACATAAAGAAACAATCAGCATAATAGGCCTGGGAGTTGTGGGGCTGACCACGGCTGTCGGCTTTGCCTTGAAAGGACACAAGGTGATAGGTATAGATATAGATGAAGAGAAGGTGAGGCAAGTAAACAAAAGAATTTGCCCAGTATACGAACCGGGGCTAGTCAGGGCTATAGAAAATGTGGAAATTACCGCCACCACAGACCACGGTGCAGCCCTGAAGTCAGATATATCCTTCATCTGTGGTGGCACCCCATCTAAACTAGATGGTTCTATCGACCTGTTCTACATTAATACACCAGCCAGACAGTTGGCCGAAGTGCTCAAGGCAAAGAAAGACCGGCACCTCGTTGTAGTGAGGAGCACTGTTGTGCCCGGCACTACGGAGGGGGTCATTGTTCCGCTCTTTAGAGATTCGGGAGAAGTCGCAATATGCGCAAACCCCGAGTTTCTCAGAGAAGGAACGGCTATAGAAGACTTCCTGGCTCCGGATAGAATTGTCATCGGCGAGGATGGCCGGGCAGCAGGTGACATACTGTGTAAGCTCTATGACAATGGCTTTAAAAGCCCTATTTACAGGACGGACATCAAGACGGCAGAGATGATCAAATATGCCTCCAATGCCTTTTTGGCTACCAGGGTGTCCTTTATCAACGAAATAGGTAATATCTGCAAAGAGCTGGGTATCGATGTTTACAAAGTGGCAAGAGGGATGGGATACGACAAAAGAATCGGCTCTGAATACTTGAGCGCTGGCATCGGCTTTGGTGGCTTCTGCCTCCCCAAGGATATCGCAGCCCTGATAGCCAAATCAAGGGAGATTGGGCACAGAGCCAGAATCCTTGAAGAGGTTTCAAATTTGAACAAAGAGCAACCTATCAGGTTACTGAAGCTGCTTAAGAAGCATGTCCCCTCGTTAAAAAACAAGACCATCGGCATATTGGGGCTGGCCTTTAAGCCTGGGACGGACGATGTCAGAAGCTCGAAAGCCATCGAGATTATTCAGGCGTTGTTGGACGAAGGAGCTCGGGTAATAGCCTATGACCCCAGGGCGATAGCGAACTTTATGAGACTGTTTCCTAGCGAGATTGAATTTGCCAGTCCGGAAAAAGTCCTTGCCGCTGATGCTACATTAATATTGACCGAGTGGGACGAGTTTAACAGTCTGGACTACAGAGGCAAGATAGTCATAGACGGCAGAATGATTGCGAAAGCTAAAGAGGCTAAAATATACGAAGGCGTTTGTTGGTGATGAAATGCTCAGCAGCGATATCAATGCAATCCTCCAAAATCTTGGTGAAGCCAGTTTCCAGGGGAAAACCGTCCTGGTTACTGGTGGCGCCGGCTTTCTGGGCTCCTGGATTTGTGAAGTCTTGGTAAGTCAAGGAGCTAAGGTCGTCTGCCTGGATAACCTGTCAAGCGGCTTGAAAGAGAATATTGAGCATCTTTTACAAAACGATAACTTCCAGTTTATGGAGCGGGATATAACAGAGCCACTTTATATCAAGGACAGAGTGGACCTGGTTCTGCACCTGGCAAGCCGGGCTTCACCCTTTGAATTTGAAACCTTTCCCCTGGAAATACTAAGGGCAAATACCCTGGGAACGGTAAATGCACTGGAGATTGCCAGAGAACATAAGGCGGTATTTCTTTTTGCGTCCACGAGCGAAACCTATGGTAATCCCGCTGTCGTCCCTACTCCTGAATCCTACTACGGCTATGTCAATTCAATCGGGATAAGGGGATGCTATGACGAGAGCAAAAGATGTGGCGAGGCATACGTTATGGCCTATAAAAAGCAGTATGGACTGGATGTTAGAATAGCTCGTATCTTCAACACATACGGCCCGCGAATCAGGCCAGATGGCATTTACGGCAGGGCCATACCACGGTTCATTTCACAAGCACTGAATGGGGAGCCGATAACGGTATTCGGCAGGGGAGAGCAGACGAGGAGTTTCTGTTATGTCACCGACCAAGTGGTGGGGTTGCTTCGTCTGGCTTCTTCTCAAAAGGCCTCCGGAGAGGTAATCAATATAGGTAACGATAAAGAGACAACAATCATTGAGCTGGCAGAAATAGTAAAAAAACTGACCGGCTCCGTTTCTGAGATAGAATTTCACCCTCTCCCCCAGGATGACCCTGCAAAAAGATGTCCGGACCTGACGAAGGCAAAAAGGATTCTGGGCTGGCAGCCAAAGGTCAGTTTAGAAGAGGGCTTAAAAAAGACCATCGAATGGATGCGCTAGTCTCTCACAACCGCTTCAGGATAGGAAAGCATGAAGGACTTAAGAATTGTAATACCAGCCTATAACGAGGAAAATGCTATCGGGGATGTTATTGACCGTGTCAAAGTTTCATGTCCAGACGCAGATTTCATAATAGTTAATGATGCCAGTAGTGACAGGACAGTACAGATTGCAATTGACAGAGGAATTAAGGTAATCAGCAACCCGGTTAACCTTGGATATGGTGGAGCCCTAAAAGTCGGCTTCAATCACTTTACTGATACAGGAGACTATATTAAATATCTGGCTTTTCTGGATGCCGATGGCACTTACCCTCCGGAGAAGATTCCGGAACTATACAATCTATGTGTAAACAATGGATATGATATGGTTGTAGGGTCACGGCTCATCAGCAGGAACAAAGGGATGCCCTTCATCCGCATGGTGGGGAACAGTCTTTTTGCATTTCTTGCTACTATATATAGCGGCAGAAAAGTAACCGATACCGGAAGCGGACTAAGAGTTTTCAAGAAAGAGCTCTCATCTTGGGTGCAGGAGCTTCCAGATGGTTTAGACCTTACACCTGCAATGACAATTAAAGCCTTATTCGAGGGCCTAGCATATGCCGAAATAGCCATCGAATATAACAAGCGGATCGGAAGAAGCAAGCTAAGCAATCTCAGGGACGGATACCGGTTTTTAAAGGTGATAATGAATGCTTCCAGGCAGCACAGACCCTGGCTATTCTACTGTACCCTAGGAATACCCTTCCTGCTGGTTGACCTTTTGGTAAAACTAAGTTCAGTGCTGAGGACTCGCGATGGTTAAAGTGCTTCTAATCTCACTTTCTATCCCAATAAATAGCCCCAGAGACTATTCAAATTTGGCGGGGAACCATGAAAATTGCTTATGTCTATGATCTTATTTATCCCTATGAGATAGGGGGAGCGCAAAAAAGGATCTGGGAGCTGGCGAGGAGGCTGGCTCAAAGAGGGCACGATGTGACTCTTTTTGGGATGAAGTACTGGGAAGGCGAAGATATCATCTATAAGGAAGGGGTGAGATTGTGGGGTGTATGTACCCCTCAAGCACTATTTGATGGCGGGCGGCGGTCAATCAAAGAAGCGCTTTATTTTGCTGCAAAGATATTCCCTGTTCTTATAAAGGAAAAGTTCGATATTGTCGATTGTTGCGAAATGCCGTATTTGCATTGCTTCCCAGCCAAAATATGTTCTCTGGTTAATGGCTATCCCCTAGTGATAACTTGGCATGAGGTTTGGGACGATTACTGGTTTGCATACCTGGGGAAACACAAAGGACGTATCGGCAAATTTATTGAAAGTATGACAAGGCGACTACCGGATCACATATTCGCAATATCTCAAAAAGTCAGAGACGACCTCATAAGCCTAAAGGTTAACCCTGACAAAATAGATATCACGTACAGGGGTACGGATTTCATTGATGTAAAGCTGAGTCGGATAAGAGAAATTAAATTTGCGTCCGATGTAGTTTATGCAGGGCGTTTGAACGAGCACAAAAACATAGATATTTTAATCAAAGCTATACAGCTAGTATCCAAAAAGGTGCCCTCTGTCAAATGTGTGATCATTGGAGACGGGCCAGAACGTAGCACATTAGAAAACCTAGTGAAAGCACTTAACCTCAATACTAATGTAACTTTTCTAGGATTTCTTGAAAGTCAAGGTGATGTTTTCAATTATTTTATGAACTCAAAGGTATTTGTTTTTCCATCTACGAGAGAAGGCTTTGGTTCTGGCATTATTGAGGCGAATGCTTGTGGATTACCAGTTATAGGCATCAGCGATAAAAATAATGCTAACACGGAATTGATCATTGAAGGGAAGACGGGATTCCTGGTCAACTTATCGGCGAAAGAAATCAGCGATAAAATAATTCTCTTACTTGAAGATGATGATCACCAAAAAAATATGTCTGATTATTCTATTAAACAGTCTTACAAATATGATTGGACAACCATCATGGCAGAGATTGAAAAAAAATACATTGAAATGGCGTGCAGGGCAAAGCAAGTGAGGCATTTATGAAAGCTACTAAGAAACATATCGCAGTGATAGGTCTCGGCCATATCGGCTTACCTATATTGGCAGTTTTGGCGAGTAGAGGACATAATTTGATCGGCATTGATACGGATCAAGTTAAATTACAGCGGCTCCAAGAGACATTCGAAACAGATATTCATGAACCGGGCCTTAATGAATTGTTGAAATTACACAAAAGCAATATTACCTTTACTTCAGAATATCGATCAGTAGAGGTATGCGATGCGGTTTTTATTGCCGTTGGAACCCCATTGAATGAACGGGGGACTCCAAACTACGATTATCTTGATAGCGCATTAGAAATCGGTAAATATATCAAAATGGGATGTAAAATCATACTAAAATCAACTGTTATGCCGGGTACTACTCGAAACTATGTCGTACCCAAGTTAGAGATGTATTCTGGGAAAAAAGCGGCTCGCGATTTTTATGTTGCCTTTTGTCCGGAACGAATGGTTGAGGGGCGAGCCCTGCAAGAATTAACCAAGCTTCCGAAGATAGTCGGCGGAATTGACCACAACAGCATGAAAGAAACTAGTTCCGTTATCAGTGAATTAGGCGGTAAAATAATAGCAGTTTCATCTCCCGAAATCGCAGAGCTGGCAAAATTAATGGATAATACCTTCAGGACAATGAATATAGCGTTCAGCAATGAATTGACCATGCTTTGCGAGCATCTAAGTATCGACGCCCGTGAAGTGATTAAGACTGTAAATGATTCTTATGAACGTAATAACATATTCTTACCTGGACTTGGGGCCGATGGGCCGTGCCTTCTTAAAGACTCTCAGAGCTTACGATATTACGCTGAGCAGAATAATTTTGATCTTAAAATTATAAATGCGTGTATTGATCAAAGTAAAACCGCCACGCTGAGAATAGCAGATATGGTTCTCGATTTTATCAATGCACATAAACTAAAACAAACCGTTATATCCATTCTGGGTCTTGCCTTCAAAGGTCATCCTCCAACAGGTGATTGCAGAGGAGCCCCAGCCGAGAAAATATACAACGCGCTTAAATCCAACGCAAATGAGTCTGAACTGATTTATAAATTCTATGATCCTATCGTTTCAAATTTCCACAACAATGCAGTATGCAACGTAATTGATGACTGTCTGACTTCGTCAAATGTCGTATTATTCCTGACAAATACCCCGCAGCTTTTAAATATTGATATGAACAGAGTATTAAATCATACTTCCAGGCCTTTACTTATCATTGACTGTTGGCAAAATATTCAAAGAATAGAAACGGCAAAACGTGGCACTAACGTCCAGTTATTTCAGGTAGGCCAAGGTTGGAATGTTGCTGAAAGTAAAAAGTTGCCGCTGGCCAGATAGATGGTAGTGCAGTCGGGCGCCACCGCATTGCCGGTAAATATCCCGTCAAGTTACTGCCTATGTTAGAGTTGATATGAGAATTGCTTATGTCTTTGATCTCATTTACAGATTCAGAACTATACCGCCGTTATCCCGTTGGAGGAGCAAGCTATGAACGTGAACAAAACTAAAATTGCTATTGTGCTTATGGACGACATCGAGGTATCTAATGGCACCGTTGTCAGAGTTGACCACCTGCTTGAGGTTTTACATGATAAGTTCGCAATCACCGTAATATCTTGTTCAGAAAAAGATTCAACATATTCGGAGAGGTGGAATGATGTACGTGTAATAAATGTGGGAACCACACCTCTAAGGTATAGATCAGTTCGGTTTCTTATGAAGCTTTACTACATCCTTTTGTGGAATCTTAGTCTGTTAAAGGTGTTATTGAAAAATAGATTTGATGTGGTACTTTGTGCTTATGATCTGCTTGGCTTCCCTGGTTTATACCTCGCATCAAAGGTAAAGAAATTTAAAGTAATATATGAAGCACATTCGATTATGGCGATGGATGTTGAAGAGAAGGGATACACGGGTATCGTGTTGAAATTAGTGGCCGAGCTTGAGAAATTTATAATTAGACATTCTGACTTTGTCATCGCCCTTTCTATAAATACAATGGAATTCTTTGAAAGATATAATCCTAATATGGATTTAGCTCCAGTCTTTATTGATACCGATATTTTTCATTCAAATCATAAGCCAAGTGATCAAGATAAAAAGCTAATAGGACTAATTGGGCCTTTCAGGACTAATAATTTACGGCAAAAGCACACTCTCGAATCCCTTTATACACAGATAGATAAATTTGACAGCAGGATACGTTTCTTAGTAATTGGTCTCTGCGATAACAGAATTGAACACCCAAGGATTAAATATACAGGCTACCTGAACTCAGTAGAAAAATATGTGGATTGCCTGTTGTCTCTGGATGCGGTGTTGGTTATTGAAACAGTAGCATCATCTGGTCCGCTGAATAAAGTAATTGAGCCCATGTCCTGTTCTGTACCGGTATTTGCCACACCTAAGGCAATGATCGGCTTATATTGGATCGAACCAGGCCATGACCTGTTAGTTTTTGAGAAAAGTGCAATGGCGTCGCAGATAAATGAGCTTATTTTTAATGACGTGAAAATGAATGAAATCAGCAAGAATGCCAGAGAGAAAATCGAAAGGTATTACAGCAAGAAAGCTAACCAGGAAAAGCTACTAAGAATCTTGCAATCATTCACTTAAACTAGATTTTAGATGGAGGGAACCCCTGAAGTTGGACATTCTCAAAATGATGTGCCGCGTGTATTCAATACTGAAAAATGAGGGATGGAATAAGTTATGGAATAAGTCACTGCATATATTTCTAAACAACTATGGCTACTATTTGCCTTTCTATAACAAATCAATGGAAAATATTTATAAATGGGCTGAAAAGAATATATACACCTATGATATTTACTCATTTGACATTTTTGATACCTTATTGCGCAGAAAAATTCATCCGCCAGAACTACCAATTCAGCTTGCCTGCAACTATTTATCTGGAATCTTAAAACGGCAAGGAATACACATAAACAGCGAACAATTGCTGGCAAAACGACTGGAAATTGCAAAAATGCTGCAAGGTAAGGCTTTAATACAAAACCATGACGCTGAATTTAAATTGGAAGATGTCCTGCGGTCTTTACTAAAGGCGAGCGACGCTGACGATACGATCGATTTTGCAGAATTATTAGACTTCGAAACTGGCTTAGAAGAACTGATTACCGAACCAATGCCGTACGCAGAAAATGTTCTAAAGTTAATAAGAAAATCTGGTAAAAGATTAATTTGTATTTCCGACACATATTACTCCGGCAGTCAAATTTCAAAAATACTTGAGAAAAATAACCTCCTTCATTTCTTCGATCATATTTATGTGTCATCAGATATCTTATTAAGTAAAAGCGGTAATCTTTTTAAACATGTTGTGCAAAATGAAAATGGGAAAATAATTCATATAGGTAATTCTGTCAGCAATGATGTTCATATGGCGCGATGCGCAGGTATCAAATCGATTTGGTACAACAGTAAAAGCGAAAGAAACAGAACACGTAAATTGTCCAAATTGTTATCGGGTAATGATAAATTCAAATATGTGAACGCCATAGTGAAGCGTAAGCATTCAAATGATATCATGTTTAATTTGGGCTATGACGTATTAGGGCCGGTGCTAACAGTCTGTATCCATAACATTATTGAAAAAATTAAGGGACAAGATATAAAAAGGGTGTTTTTTGTATCCAGAGACGGATTCATATTAAAGAAAATACACGAAGTATTGGCCGCGGGTATATATGACGAATATGACGGTATTCCGCATGGCGATTATCTGTGTATTAATAAATATACCCTGACTTTACCTTCCATCACTCGTATCGGATATGAAGAAATTAACGATTTGGAAAAAGTAATAAAGGAAAATAAGATTAATTTTTCTCTGGTTGATTTTTCTCTCGCTGATATTCTAAAAAGCTATTCACTGTACACCGAGGAATTCGTGGACTCATTATCCAGTAATGGAATAGTCAATATTCACGATACTATAAAAGACGTTCATAAAAGCGATGTAATTTATGAATTCATCAGCAATGAAAACATTCAGAACATGATTGAATCTCTTAGCAAACTTGCCAAAACAAACTTATATAACTACCTGTCCTCTGTTGGTTTCATGGGCCACGGCAAAATAGCTATTGTCGATTCCCAATCATCAGGAAGAACCACAGCTTTATTGAGGGCAGCTTTGGGTAACCATGAAGATTTCCCCAAAATGAACGGATACTATATATCTTACTGGGGGAGGGAAACACCTGATGGAATTAATCAATCCACATTGGATTATGGATTGCTAACTGACTGCAGAACAGAAGGCCAACTTAGCCATCTGCGTCTTAATACATTTTCTCTAATTGTTGAATTGCTTACAAAACCGAATCACGGAATCCCAATAGGCTACAGGACATTAAATGACAGGACGATACCCATTTTTAAAAAGACAGATGACGCAGGGAATTACAGATTGCGTTCTGTTGTTAACGATGGAATCCTAACATATACAAAGGATTATGCGAAATACTATAGGGCACATCAATTGCGTCCGGAACAATTGCTTAGTGGAGCGAAGGAAAGCGCTGCCAGGTATATATCTTTCCCAAATAGAAGGTATGTTGAGGAATTAAAGAATTATTACATAAACATAACATGGCCGATTAAGATGAACTTTAAATTAATTGAAGACATCAATTTCATGGATTTTGTTAAGATAAAAGGGGTAAGGAAAAAGATAACTAAATCTGTCTGGTTTGAAGGCACGCTTACCAATATGCCAGTTCCCGGTTTGGCGATACTATATCATCTACTGTATAAACCATATTTTTATCTCAAACGTTATACTATCGCATTAATTCTTAAGAAAAGAGAATTGTATGGCTGATAACAAAAATGATATCGTAATTTGCACGGTAGCTACTAAAAATTATTTAGCTTATACCCGTGTCCTGGCAAATTCTTTTCTGAAATATCATCCTGCCGGGAAAATGCATGTGTTACTGGTAGATAGGGTGGATGGATATTTTGATCCTGCAAAAGAAAAATTTGAGGTCATTACTATTGACGAGATAAAAGATACCTCTATCGGCAAAATGCTATTTTGGTACAAGGCGATGGAAGCATCGGTATCCATGAAACCCTATGTGCTATCCCATTTATTTAATAAATTTGGTTATAAGAAATTAATCTTCCTTGATTCCGATATTATGATTACCTCACGCCTGGATGAAATATGGGAGCTATTAAATAAGAACTCAATTATCCTGACTCCTCATTGTACAATACCAATCTCAACCGAATGGTACGATAACCCAAATGAGATGGTTAGACTTATGAGGGGTGTAATCAATACTGGGTTTATCGCCCTAGCCAATGATTTGAATGCACATGCATTCCTGGCATGGTGGAGGGAGCGCCTTTGTAGAAAATGCATTTTTGATGAAGAACACGGTATATACATAGACCAGAAATGGCTGGACCTAGCTATTGCCTATTTCAATAATGTCCACATCCTTCGGGACACGACCTACAATGTTGCATGGTGGAATATTGACTTCCACGAGATCAATTCAACTGCAGAAAATATTATGATAAATGGCAAACCCATGCGTTTTTTTCATTTCTCGCACTTTAATCCTGATAATTTTAGTAATATAGGTAATGTTAAGAAACTCACACCAAATATATTGAAGCATCTTACCCCCTTATTCCAGGCGTATCGAGACGCATTACTGGCTAATCAGTATAAGGAAACACGGAAATGGCCTTATGCCTTCAACTATTTTGAAAATGGCAGGCGGATACCGGATATTTCCAGGTCCATATACTTAAATTTAGGTGATCAAGCTCAATTACTTGGAGATCCCTTTGTTACACGTGGTTCGCATAATTACTTTAAATGGTTGTTTAGAACTGCCGACGGATTATTTAAATTTTGCACTGCCAGCTTGATGTTATTTATGTACAGGCGAGTCTTTAGATTTTCGGAAAGGGCATTTTATCGAATACTGAAGTTAGCCAGGATAGGATATTAACTTGGATTTCCCATATCAAACTGAGATTTAGGCAGGTTGCTATGGTAAAATAGCTTCAAAAGCCCGCATGTTTACATTCACGGTAAAGGGCTTGCTGGAGGAACCCAATGGGTGAAAAGATTCAGGAGGCACTGAAACTTCAATTCGATAAGAGGCTAAGGTTGGAGTTCCATGGCGCCAAGATCACCGCGGATGCAGGACTGCTGGTCTTCCGGGAACACGATGAGGCACTGGGGTTGACGGAGACGGCACCGACTATCTGAGAGACAGCCGCGTGGCAAAGGAATATTATCATGACCAAGGCTAATGAAGGATGATAATCGCTTAGTTGAGAATTGAACTGGGAAATCCCTGATTAAGGCAGGAAATATCTAAGATGAAAAAAGGTACGATGGAAATAATATGTTGTCCTTTGTGCAAACATAAATTAAATCCAGAATCGGGAAATAATGATAAGACGGTTATAGCTAAACTGACATGCGATAAATGCCATAGAGATTTTTTCTTTGATAATGCGATCCCAAACTTATATATATCAGATAAGGAAATTATCAGATTTTCAGACGATTCTGATTTTCTTGAATTTATTGTAACCCTTGAGAATGTTAACAAACGAATAGAAAATACAAAAATTGGTTTAAAAGGACTAGACTTTCTTAAGATCAATATTATCAGATTTATAATGCCATTTGCATGGATATTATTAATTGTCGGAATCTTGATATTAATTCTCTATTATTTCGGTTTTAATAATATCTCATTACCGAGCATTTTTACACTTATTGCAATGTCGCTTATATTCTTTATCATCGATTATTTGAGGTATCGAAAAATATCGGAAATAAAATACATGACGGATCTCCATATCTTGCGGGAGCTTTTAAAGAAAAACAAGTTAAGTGAATATGAAATACGAAGTTCTATCAAAGATAAAGAAAATGGTTTTGAAAAACATTTTCAAGCCGATAGGGAACACGCATCCTACAAAAGTACATTAATTAATTCAACATTAGCAAAACTAGAAGTTGGGAAGCATAGCCTCAGAGGAGGAGCGTCCTTGAATGTGGGATGTGGTGGAGAAAAAAATGCTTCTGCCACAGCAGTCAGCGTGCATAATGGATATGAAATGATTGGAGTTGATATTCATTTGGAATATCTCAGACAATTCAATCAGATATTTAATGCAGATGTAGTACAGGCAAACGCTATGGCTTTGCCTTTTGTAGATGATCAGTTCGATCTCATTCATTTCACCGACATTCTTGAGCATTTACATAATGCGATGTTGGGATTAAAGGAAGTGCAAAGGGTGCAAAAGGAAGGGGGACTAATTATCTTATCAACCCCTAACCGTTCATGGTCGATTAAATGCATAAATCCTTTGATCTTTGCCGAGAGACTTGTTAGTTTATACTTTAATGCCATATTGCCACCTAGAGCTATTGTCAGTCAGTGGATGGATTTTAATTATTATCATACTGAATTCTCAAAGAAGGAAATTATTAAACTGATGCGAACCGCAGGTTTCGAGATACTGAGTATCCAAACATATTTCCCTTCGCCTAAATATCATATACCGACAATAATATTTCAAAATTTGCCCTGCTTAAAGTATATGGGTACGGAATTCCTAATCATTGCTCAGAAAAGAAAGCTAAAGTGACCCACCCGGGCGGTGTGGTATTTTTATCACGGTAAGATCATGATGGCAACAACCTCCTTTCTGCGGTGTGGTGATTGCCGCTGGCGGTAGCTGTCTCCCTCAATCACAATCTGATAGTTGGCGTTGGCCAGGCGGTCCAGGGCACTGTTACCCAAGATCGGATCATCGAAGATTACCAGCCATTCATCCACGGCGTGGTTACTGGTGATTACCAGGCTGGACCTATGATAGCGGGCTATGATTAGCTCATAGAGGTCGGTTAACTGCTGCGCGTTAAGCCGCTGCAGGCCAAAGTCGTCGAGGATGAGAAGATCAAGATAAACAGTTGATAACCAATCAAATGAATCAGAGTAACGTGTGTAAATCGAAAAGAAATGTATACTGGTGCCGGTCTGCCACTGCCATTTCTATTCTTGCTGCCGTTATGGTGACAAATAAATCACGCTGACACCATTATTATATACTTTAAGACTTTTAGTCAACACTGGATCAAGCTCAGTGATATCCCAGGTTCCGCCACTGCGTTCTTTCAATAATGACCAATCGGTCATACCGTAGCCGTATATAACATTTACATACCCCAAATAAATATAGCCGTGTCCAATATCACTGTTTGAATTCGGAGGCAAAATTGGGCGTGTTTTCTCTCCAGGTATCAAACCATACGCTGTCAGGGATGGCACTCTTATATCACCAAAAGTTGCATAAACAGGTAATTTGCCTTCCTTATAATTGGCCAACCACTTAGCACTGACAATTTCCTGTTCTGCCGGGCAAATCTTGCGTATTGAAATCTTCCTCTCAATTTGGATATCTCGTTTATTCTCTTCAATAGTCCCCAAACTCAACGGTAAAGAAGCTACCCAGGGATCATGTGCCACCTCAAATATAAAACCGGAATTAAACAGGAAAAATAGCGCCAATAATAAGCTCAGTGATATTTTACTGAAGGAACGTAAAATATCATGATTGGAAAAACGAGTCAGTCTGCCTAATGCCTTAAGAGTGTCTTCAAAGCCGAGTATGGAAAATGGAGCAAGTATAATAATTGCCATGTGAAACATTCTGTTGGCATTTAGGGCCTGCGAAAAAAAAGGGACAATTATGCAGGCTGCAAGCAGCGCATAACTTCCTGCAGCAAATGCCAGATATTCTCTCGAAAAACTATTGTTCCGTCCTGTTAACAACCTGTTGGCTCCCACCGCTGTAAAGAACAGCATCAGATAATAAACGATTCGATTAATCAGATGTACTGTGTTTTGCGAGGGCGTGGCGAAATACAGCGTAGCATCTCTGCTAAACATATCCAAAAAGTTCGCACCTACGTTTTGATAAATACGTTTTCCGAGGTCTACTATAGAATGTAAGGGCGCAGAGCTGGAAACGAAAACATACCAGGCAAGGCAAATGACACTAAATAAGATGACAGCGTAAATAGTGATCTGCGATTTGCGTTCCTTAAATATATATAACATTATTACGCTGAGGATTAGAAAAGCCATAAAAATATAGGAAAGCGAATAATGTGAAACTACCAGGCTTGCCCCGAACAGGATAAATAAAATTTTCCGGCTACTGGTTATTTGTTTATCTATAATCAGCATAATTAGAAGCACAAAAAATAATTCCGCGACCATTTGCCTGGCCAGAGAAGTCATTGTCAGGTAAAATACGTAAATTGACATGAAGAAAAAGCTGGATGCGAACGCTTGCCTGCTGCTAAGTTGCTTATAACAAATTGTATATAGCGCCAGCGGTACCAGGGCATATAAAAGCGGATAAACAATTTTGAAGACCGCTTCTCCCGACATATTTAAAAAATAAGTGTAAACGGCAGGTAATATTGCGATAGAAAGCATAGCGTTATAAGTATGCGGTATTGCCTGATCCCAGTATCCATTCTGCACTACTTGACTATAGTAATAGTACTCCGAAAAAATATCATAGCCTGTCAGGTGATTCGATATCAATGAGTTATGCCAGAGAAAAGCCAGGGCTATACTAAAAACTGCCACAGGATAAAGGTGAGCTGGCATAAGTTTTGTTGAAATTATTACAATGGCTATCAAAGCTATCAGAGCCATCAACACGAGCAGCACGATATTATTGTGGTAATAATTGACTGCGTTTGCCCCTGCTATCGCCAATAATGGTAATAAAATGAAGAACAGCACAGATGGCGATAATAGTTCTGCCAGCTTCCAGTCATTGGGATAGGAATAATTTTTGTCTCTCAGGTAAGCGCCAACACATAGCAGCCCCAATACGACAGCCCAGGTGGCAAATAGTGGGGCAGGTGATATCGGATGGGCAATACCAATCGCAGGGTAAAGAGAATTAATGAGAAGCCCCAGGAACATGTTAAAAGCAAGACTTATTCCCACCGTATAAAGCACAGTAATGATTGAACCCAGACGATGCATCCTGAGAATGCGGAGGAGAACAATCCCAGGTAAAAATGTCAGGCAGATAAATCCAAAAACTTGTGGGAGTATGGGAATTGTAATACCCAAACCACCTAGTGCGGCCAGGCCAAGCAGGGAAATTTGAATAACGAAAACTACTACTAAAAACTTCCTAATTCCCCAGTCGTTCATTTGTAGCGGGTCATCAATCATAGTTTTAAAGTTAACTCCAATACCATAAAACCTTACTTGGACAAAATATTAGTTGGGCATGGTAACGGTAACTCTTGGATAATTCATTCTTTCTGCCCATTTATGTATAAACTATGCCTGTAATATCAAGCTTTTACTGCTGGTCAACTGCGGTTAGCCCTGCTTCTTCTCACCATGGATAGTAAACTGGTTATGTCAGAGCTAAAAAAACCAAAGCTAATTACAAGGAAAAAGCCAGCATAAATTAACATTTGCGCTATAACCCAATTACCAAGGAATGACGCGAACCAGAAGCCGGCGACATAGCAGCCCATTATCATAAGGTCTTTCCCTATCTTCCTGCCGCTTTCTCCTGTCACGGATTTCAAGCTCAGACTATTGATTATATACCATACGAAGAAACTTATCAGCATAGCTATTGCCACACTTTCCAGGGTGCCCAGCGTTTTTATGGCTATCAGCGCCAGCAGGACTGCAAGAGCCAGCGCGGTTATCCCCATGCTGAAGTATTGCCGCTGTTTTCGATATAACCGGTAGTAATTGGCGTGGAGAATAAGTATCAGGCTGCTTAATCCCATGGTTCCCATCAAGATCTTTATGATTGGCAGGCTGCCAGTGTAATGGGGAAGATAAAACTGAATCAACGCAGCAAGCGGGAAATAGGCACCCAGAAATAGTGCCCAGCAGAGAATGATTAACCGCTTACCCATTTGATAAGCCCTGGTCCGCTGTTCATGAGCCGCTGCCGACAAGTGGGGGAACAGGACATCGGCTACGGCTCTGATAAAGATAAAGGCAAGTTGAGCCACGGCCATAGCAAAGGCGTAAACGGCAAATCGCTCGATAGCAAAGAAGGAGCTTACCAGCAGGCGGTCCAGGGTGAAGAAGACGACGAAGATGAAGTTGCCGAGAAGTATGAATACGCCAATATTAATATTTCTTTTACCAAAGGAAGCCAGGGAGGGAGCAGGAGCATGGTTTCTCCACAAATACCGGCGGTAGCGGACGGCAAGCGCAAACATGAAGAGGAACGAAGATGCCAGGGAAGCTACAATTACATAATGGTATTCAAGGTGCCCTGAAATAAGAAGAAGGACTATAAAAATCAGGAATACAAGCCCCCTTACTACATTCAACACTGTAAGCAACCTGAACTGCCTGATAGCCTGCGTTGTAAATATGAAAAAGTATATTAGATTCTGGATAAAGGCATATGCAAATATCATTAAACCTATCCACTGGAGGGGCGGCTGAAGCAGGAAGTAAGTGATAAAGCCCAGGGGGATGGTAACAACTAACTGCTCGAGTACGAGAAACCTGATGGCTGGTTTTATCTCTCCGCCTATCTGGTTGAGGTCTTTGCCGGCCCAGCGCACCAGCAGACCGTCCAGGAAGCCCAGGTGTAATATACCCACATAAGTGATATAAAGATTAAAAAGCTGCCAGTAGCCGTACCCGGCTACTGAAAGATACTTGGGAATAATCAGGGCCTGAATAAACGTGAAGATCAGCAGAAGGCCATTGCCTGCGGAATATACCAGGACATCCTTTCCTAAAGCTCGCACTTCAAAACGGCCAGCATCGGGTAAGTTGCGGTCATTCATATCGGCTTATCAGTAACCTTTCAAACATGTCTGCAGCATATAATTGCATAGCTTAATTCAGTACCTTCGGTTAAATGAAACATGTTTCATTGTTGCATACCTGCATTCTAAATCTGTGGGGCGCTAAGGGCGATAAATCCGGCGCACCATTTCGAGTTAGGATTAGTCTGGCTATCAATCGACCGATAGCCGGTGAGTGCATAAAGCCATGCCCGCTGAAGCCGCAGGCGCTGATTCATAATTCTATATTAACATCGTCGCCAACAAACAGCCTCTTCGGGCTGAAGTTACCTTCTTGCTTTATTATGCGGCAACCCTTACCCACAAGGCTGTCCGCCAGCCGCTCTACTCTGAGAATATGGCAACCATCAAAGATTACAGAGTGCTCCAGCGACGAATTCTCTATCACTGTCCTGGCACCGATGCTGGTGAAGGGGCCAATAAAGGAGTTAAGAATGTGACAATCTTCAGCAATGGATACCGGCCCTCGAACCACGCTGTTCTCCACCTTTGTCCCTCCCCTTATCTCAACTCTGCCAGCTATCTTGCTCTGGGCATCGACCTCGCCTTTAATGTCACGTTTCAACAGGTCGTCCAGAACAACGCGGTTGGCCTCAAGCAGGTCATCCTTTTTGCCGGTGTCCAGCCACCAACCATCAAGGATGTGGCTGGTAACTGTTTTCCCCATGTCTATGAGTTTCTGAGCGGCATCGGTTATCTCCAGCTCGCCTCGCCACGATGGCTTAATCTGAGCTATAGCTTCATGGATTTCAGGCGAGAAAAGATAAACACCTACTATCACCAGGTTACTCTTGGGCTCTTTTGGTTTCTCGACAAGCCGAATTATCTTACCGTTGTCACCAAGTTCAGCAACACCGAACAGACGAGGATCCGGCACCTCTTTGAGCAAAATCATGCCATCGGTCATATTCTTCTTGAATTGGTGAACAAAAAACTTGACGCCACCCTGGATGAGGTTATCACCAAGAAACATGAGGAATGGAGAGCTGCCGAGAAATTCCTCAGCGGTCTTGACAGCATGGGCTAGCCCCAGGGGTTCAGGCTGGAGAATGTAGCTAATCCGGGCAGCCCACCTGGAACCATTGCCAGTAGCTTCCCGTATACGGTCACCCGTTTCCGGGGAGATGATAATGCCTATGTCAGAGATACCAGCTTCTGTAATCTGGTCTAGAACATAGGAAAGGATGGGCTTATTTGCCACCGGTAGAAGCTGCTTGGGTATGGTGGTGGTAAGCGGCTTGAGCCGCACTCCCTTGCCACCGCAAAGAATTAGCGCCTTCATAGCTGGGTTCTTAGTCACAGCCGATATACTTTTCCTTCTATGGCCATATTTTACGCTGCACCACGTTCAGATGCAACAGTATAATAGTCTCGTAATGAATGGCCAAATAGTACCGTTATTAATAGAGAGTGCTGAAAAACTCAGATTCAACCCCCTTTATCCCCCAGCCCCGAGGCTTTAGCCTCGGGAGCCCGACCCTAAAGGGTCGGGACTTATCCTATCTTAACCTCGCAATATAGAGGCTGTCCAAAAACTCTAACTGGCAATCTGTCTCTCCCACTTCGTGGGAAAAATTATAGCTCATTGATGATACACATTAAACATGTAGCCCCGAGGCTTTAGCCTCGGGAGCCCGACCCTAAAGGGTCGGGACTACATTTTCGGACAGCTTGTATACAGGATAACTTGCTTTATCCCTCTCCCCTTTATAAGGGGAGAGGGAGTGAAATTTGTTAAAGGGGCTTCGCCCCTTTAAATCCCTTTAATAAACAATCTGAATTATTATATAATTGACAAACCGATATAGGGCGCCGACTGTCGCCTGAGCTGGTTTAAGTCATGCTGAAAAAAGCGCTGGCTGTTGTTCTCCTGTTGGTGATAGTGGCAACCATAGGTGCTATAGTGTATCTAGCGGTCACTCCTCATATAGGTGAACGATTTACAGAGTTTTATGTCTTGGGGCTGGATGGCAAGGCAGAGGACTATCCACGAGAGGTGAAGGTGGGGCAGGAAGCGCAAGTAATATTGGGTATGGTTAACCATGAATATGAGAGCACAAGCTATCGTGTCGAAGTAACCATAGACGGGCTCAGAGATAAGGAAATAGGACCAATAGTGCTGGCTAACAAGGAGAAATGGGAGAAACAGGTCAGCTTTATGCCCGCCAGGGTGGGGGAAAATCAAAAGGTGGAGTTTCTGCTATATAAGACAGGACAAGTGGAGCCTTACCTGAGCCTCCGCCTGTGGATTAATGTAAAGCAGTAGCGAGGCTTGCCCTTGGCAACACGCACCTTCGTTATCAATCACCAAGTCACCTTTGGGCGAGGATAGCCGAGAAGAAGTAGCTTTTTAGGTAGGGTCCTTGGGAAGGGCTACTTTGGTAATTCAGCCCCTAATAGCATAAGGACTTGCCTGGCACCCCAAACTAACTCCGGGTGCTTCGTCAGTGCTAGCACCGTGTTGAAGTCAGCAATAGCTTCGGCTCTCA
>Ga0315274_10003522_pt1 | contig 23267 bp, 23 predicted proteins | sample YL17G02_20_MG_FD_203700 | JGI IMG/M metagenome (GOLD analysis project Ga0315274, IMG submission 203700) | Sediment microbial communities from Yellowstone Lake, YNP, Wyoming, USA - YL17G02_20 | ecosystem: Environmental > Aquatic > Freshwater > Lake > Sediment | place: USA: Wyoming | collected...
AGGTTTTGATTGTCGTATTAGTGCTGTCGCCGTTGGAGCACAGTTGGTTAGTTATGCCGTTCTCCGTTATTAGCGTAGCACCTTTGGTTAGAGCGTTCCATTCCCTTATTTGTTATATCAATATAAAACAGAAGATGTCTTATCTTGATGTAGTTGCTACGATAAAAGGTTGTATTCATTATCCACAAATTACTCTTACCGGCTCTAAGGAACTTACCCTTACCCTAAAGGGTTCGGATTCTTCTGAATCCTTTACCAAAGAACACCAATCGCAAGATTATTTGCTGAATAGGGGTCTTTTTCCCAGTCGCCCTTTATCTTTGTCGCTCGTTTGCGGTAGTTGCTACGGTGCTGGTCTGCCTTCTTGTCCCCCGACAGAGAATACAGAATGTAGTCTCCTAATCCAACCGCACCAAAGCGAATCATTTTGCCGTCCGCATTAGGGATTTGTAGCTTATGCTTCGCATCAGTGCTGAAACCCAACAGATTATCGGCAAGACCCAACGCCTTTGCCTTCTTCTTCGCAAGGGCAAGGTATTGTGCTGGATTCACGCCCATAGAAGCCATTTGCTTCGCAAACTTCGCCATAGGGTGTAGCCCACCCCGTCCTTCCAATGCTACATTCGCAAGTGCCCCCGCATCAGTAAGCCCTCGTGCGATTTTACCCGTCCAACTCGGCAACTCTGAAATCGCTTGTTTAATGTCTTGTTTAATAAACCCCGCCACATCTGGTGTAAGAAGCCCATTAGATTGTAGCATTGCTCCTACGAAGTCTTGACAGTTGTTATGGAACGCATCATATCTATGAAAGGTGTCCCCTTGTATCCCTTGTGCCCCTTGTAGCAACTGATTCACGGTAATCTCTCCTTTCATCTCTACGGGCATTACTTCTGTTTCGGATTCTATAGGAAATGCTTTCTGAATGTTAATGACTTCATTCTTCTCTAAGGTGTATTTTGCTAAGAGCACGGGGGATTCACTGACACGAATAATGACCTCTAAGCGTAAGTGGAAGAACTTGTCAAACCCATATTTATCCTTTACCGTATTCCATTTACCGAGACTGATAAAGTTAAGTGCCGTATTAAGAGCGGATTGGATAGGGTCTCTGCGGACGAACATTTGGGTAATGGGCTTATCACCGATAAAACCCAGTAGCCCACGCACAGAAGGGCTAAAGTCATTACGGAATCCCATAGCGACATCTTTGACTCCTTTTACTACTCTATTGGCGACATTTCTTGCGGAGTCCCACATATCCCCAAAAAAACCACTACCATCTAATTTTTCCATACCTTCACGATTCACCATATCACGCTTACGCATCATCTCTTGGTAGTAGGGCTGGTCTTGGGGACGACCGTATTTTACTGGTTCTCTATAGTGGGGGTCATCTTGGGGGCGACCCTTCATAATGAAAAATCCGCCCTTCTTACCCTCCCCTACGAACAAGTTTTTATCCAGTCCTACCGTATCCTCTGCTACATTCTTACCTTTTATTCCAGCATACCCCAATGCTCCCGCCCACGGATTCGCCATAAAGTTATTACGGATATTCTGTAAGAACTTATCATCAGATTCACGAATCATACGGTTAAGGTCTGCTTTAGAGGTCTTGCCTTCTTTGCGTAGCTTAGCAAGGCGAGAGTATTCCAAATCGTGTTCTAATGCTCCTTTATCAATGACATCAGTAGGTGGGTGGGTTCGTAGGTATTCGTCATCTAAGCGATTCCACGCTCCCGTGTAGTTCGTGCCCGTAAGGGTCGCCATTCCCTTATCTTTCCACTCTTTCTTCGCCTTATCTACCTTACTACCTACGGCGTTCCATACATCTCCAAGAAACCCTCTGCCTTTCTTCGCATCTGCTACATTCGCATAGAGTGCCCTCATTTGGGCTTTTGCCCGTTCCAACGGCAGAGGGTCTTTACTGTGTTTCTCACCCGTCTCTTTACTAACGACCCAGTAAAGGTCTTTCTTCGGAGCTTTCCGCAATTTGTAGGGCATTCTACTCTATATGATATTTTAGTAATATCAATAATCAGCCCGGGGGGGACGGGGTTTTTCAGCCGGATTTTGCCTATGTATCAGCCTCGTAAGAAATATCTGACGAAATAATCCCGTTCCCCCCGCTTATGTAAAGCCCCAAAAACATTACATATAGTATGGAGAAAGCCGTCCGAGCCCTATTAGACCTTCTTAGCCACCCTTCTATATTAGAGCGTGATGAACTGCGTGTGATGATTTCAAATGTGGTGATAGGCTTACAGTCTGTCATCGCATATGATAAATCAAAAGAACCCGTGCGTAGTATGAGCCCGTGCCCTTGCGGTTGTTCGGAAGAACCGGCTGGTAAGAGCCGAAAGGTGTATGATGCTTAGTTGCTACTGGTTAAGAAAGAAATTATTAGGTGTAATTTCCAGACCAAATAAAGTTATAATTCACATTACCTTTAACGGAGTTAATATAAGCCGTTATTTCAAACACAGAAAGAATGGGGACGGCGTATGTTCCGACATTAGACAATAAGGTGGGAAGTAAGTTTTGTAGATTTACATTTCCGAGATTTCCTTGTAGAGTATTCGTAATGTAAATCTTCGTTTTGTCATCTAACGAATCAATATACAAATCTACTGTTTGCCCCAATCCCACATCAAGGTCTCCTAAAAAGAAGCTCACTCGGTTCTGTCCTCCATAGGTCGCCAACATATCCGCATAGCCCGGCAGATTAATGGTAATTGCTCCACCCGCCGTTGTATAAACGACGCTGGAATACAGAAAACTATTACTCACTTGTGAAGCAGTAAGGGTATAGAGATGAGCCCCCGCTAAATCACGGAGAATGGGGGCAGATGATGGATAAGAGGCGGCAATGATTGGATTAGCAGATGTTCCCGTAATCGCAATGTTCGCACCAGCAGTAAGGGTTTGGACTCCATCTACGGCGGAGTTAATGATGGGGTTCTGAGCCGTTCCAGTAAGGCTTACATTCGTTCCCGCCGTAAGGGAAAGCACACCCGTGTTGGAAACCGTGGGGTCTGTCGCCGTTCCGCCAATGGTAATACCCGTTCCACCGCTGGTAAGGGTGCGGACACCCGTGTTGGTAATAAGAATCGCAGTAGAGCCAGACACGCTAATTCCAGCACCAGCCGAAATGGAGGTAATGGTAGAACCACCGCCGTTGGTCGCCCACCAAGTAGGAGATGAATTGGGTTGATGATTTGTATTAGCATTCTGAATACAAATGTAGATGAGTCCATCAAAAAAGACAATGTTGTCTAAGATGTATGTTATAGCGGGACTCCACTGAGAGTATCCGGACATATCTACTATACAATATTTTTTATTGCTGATGTAATAGTTCAGCATTTTTCTGCGAAATCATATACTGGGGGAAGCCTTTACTGTAAGAGAGCCACCGAGAGCCCATCTTGCGTTGCCGTTTAAGGTCTTCTTCATCTACACCAATGTAATTCTTCAGCAAATAGCGGAGGGCGTGATAGGAGGTGCTAAGGGGATAGACTACTACATTTGTGGCTTCATTCAGAAGCAGACGGGTCTTCTTGTAGTTGGTGAGGTAGTGCGAAAGGCAGAGCATCGTGGTGTTGGTGTGGCGACCCATAATCGCAAGGTCATCTACAATCTTAGTAATGACCTTTTCCGCTTGTCCCGTTAATGTATCATAGTCGTCAAAAATAACCATACAATCTTTGAACTCATCTAAGTCGGGATAGTCATCTATAAAGGACTGAATATCTACACGCTTTAGAAACTTCAGTGCGTCCAGCGTAGCGTCTTCTTTCAGCTTGGAGACAAGGTAGATGCCCCGTTGGGGGTTAATCTTGTGATAGTAATGAGCCAGTTGTTTCGCAATATAACTCTTGCCCGAGCCACTCTGACCGGCTATATACCACACTTCACGCTTTAGAGGGTCGCAACTGGGGAGCAATTCAAACTGCCCTTCATCATCTAATTCAATACTCTTGTCGGAAGAGCCATCTTTAACCATCTTTTCATAGACGGCTTTCAGTTCGGCGGATTCCTTAAGGTCTTCTACGGAGACGCTCTTCTGGTATGCTTCTTCCAGCCTTACAAACGCCTTGGTGCGTTCGGCGGGTTTCATCTGCCCCATATCTTTCGCATAATGGGAGCGGTTAAAGGTTCGCATCTGACGCTTCCCGCCGGGTGAGGCATCTTGGTGGAGGTAGAGGAGTTCGCCGTCTTTCGCACCGCCATTTACACGGGCAATCGCCTTAGAGCTCTTGTCGCCCTTCTCAAACGAAAGGGAAGGCATTTCTACCATATTCCATAGAAAATGTTTTTACGGAAAATGGTAATTAGATTGTGGAAATATGAAAATACGAAACGAATCCGGGCGGGGGGAACGGGGTTTTTAGCCAACTCTCCGCTATAGCACGGTGTCTTTAGGGAAATCCCGACAAATAATCCCGTCCCCCCCCGTTATAGCAACTTCTCCACAAATGGTTTGGATTCACTTTGTAGGATTTCATAGAGGTCATTACGCACTTCCAGCAGAGCTGGGGCAATCTTGTGTTCGGGCATTTTTAGGATTCTACGAATCTCCCCTACAATCGCATCATCTTTCTTCAGATAAGAGCCGAGGGTGTAGATAGTAGAGAGGCGTTGTATGAACTGGTCTATTTCAAAGCGGATAAGAACAAGAGGAGGTTTGTGCTCTTCAAAGAGTGCGAGGAGAGTATCCATATCGCCTACAATGTGATAGAGGCGACCCAAATCGGAGTTAAGAATATCGTTTAGCTCTTCCAGTGTCTTCTTGTCGTTCTTCAGTTTAGAGAGGGCGAAGAGACGCTTTAGGACTTTAAAGTAGTTGCCTTCTGCTTCATAAGCAATAATGGATTCCATAAGGCTCACCTTAATGTTAATAGTCTCTGGGTTAAGGATTTTACCATTTACACGAAACTCATAGATGACGCTGAAATCGGTGAAACGGTTATTCTGGACTAATGCTATAACATCTACCTTGGTAATACCGGGTGTTTGGAATGCTTCTTCCAGCGTAATAGAGCCACCGCCACGCAACGCCTTACTGTCCGCAAGAATCTCCGCAACCGTCCAACGGAGGATATGGAACTTAATTTCGCTCTTAGCGAAGAGGAACTCTCCAAGGGTGGGATTGTCTTTAAGGAGGGTATTGGCTTCTTGTGCTTCTGACTCAGTAATGATGCGTTGTTGGAGGAGGTCTGCGACACGCCTCTTACACGCCACGGAGTTGTAGCCTACAATCTTGTCGTCTTTGACAATCGCTGTGCGTGGTATGACTCTCCAAGGCTCTATGACACCCGCCTTCACATCACCAATAAACACATTCTTCATACTGCGGAGTTTTTTGATATTAGACTGGAAGCGTTCTCGCAATTCACGAACGCACTCTTTGATAGAACCTTTCATCTCCACCACTTCATAGCCGTCATAATCACCCGCATATTGCTGACTGCGTATTGACATAGAACCCACTAAATGAATCGCATCACCCATAGACATAGCATCTAATATATCTATCGCATCGGAGGGGTAATCCTCTGGGTAATCTTTGGCTCTAACCACATCGGTCATCTCTATATAGTAAATATAATATTATAATCAGTGTGCGACGGGGGGAACGGGATTATTTCGTCAGATATTCGTATAGCATCGTGCCTTTAGGGAATTGTTGGATTATTTTCCCGTTCCCCCCGCTCAAGCCATAATGGGTGCGTGTTCTTGGTAGTCTTCTCCCGACCCCTTCATTTCTACGCCTTTGCTATGACCCCGCTTGGCTTGTTTATAGAAAATCATAGAGTAGCGGTCGCCTTTAAAGGGGGTTGTCTGGTGATACATTCGTGCCCCATTAAACATAGTAGGCTTGAAGTGAATATCGTAGTCTATCTTATTCTTGCCGTCTGTATCCCATACACTCACCTTACCACCCGTGTAATTACCAATACCAATAATAACAGAGCGTCCGTTGTTGTGTATATCAATATGCTTCTTGGCTTTCACACCGTGGTTTAGTGTAATGGCTTCATAAGTCCAGCCCTTGGGAACAACCGCATTACCGAACTCGGCTAATAGCTTCAATAGAGCCGGGTGTTGCTTATTGCTGGAGAATTCGTTGTATCCACGGCGGGTATTGCCGAAACCGAAAGTCATTGTGCGTCCAATTGTTCCAATGACATCAGCCCTACTGCTAATGGTGGGAACAGTCATTCTATCCAGCTCCGCTAAGAGTCGCTCTGAAATCTCCTTGACTTTGGCTGGGTTGCGTAGTTGTAGTTGCTCTCTCTTATCATCGTCAGCCTCCGCATCGCCGTATCCAAACATATCATCTCGTTCGGGTCTCATATACGCCATTCTGCTATAGCGTGGAAAATATTTTGATTTAAATCCTACGGATTATTAATAAGTAAAAATGTCTTACTATCAGCGTAATAGAGAAATGATTATCGCCCGGCAGATGGCGTATCATAGAGAGAACAGAGAGAAGTATTTAGCATATATGCGGGAGTATAACAAGAAGTATTGGTTGGCTCATAGACCCGAACCTAAGCCGAAAAAAGTGAAACCAGTGAAAGAAGCAAAGCCTCCGAAGCCGAAGGTAGTAGCCAAAGTTAGTAAGCCACTAAAGTTGAAGTCTAAGAAGACCTATGATTTCGTCGTCCCGGTGTATGAATATCCTACAAAGATGGAGAGGGGTAATTTCGTTCTTGTTTTTGATTGATGCGTTTATCCCGGCTGGGAATAATGTTCGCCTCCGGTAGAAGAATGACCGCCCCGACGCAGAAAAATGACATCGCTTTTGGAACGAAATCTGAAGAGGCAAACTTGGATATTCTACAGACTTTTCTGGATACACAGTTGGAACGCAAGGGTGGCTATGCCGTGTTTGACTTTGAGAACCCTACAAAGACGATTTTTGTAGAGCTGAAGAGTCGGCGTATTGGGTCTCGCACATATGATACGGCACTAATTGGATTTAACAAGGTTGCCTTTGCGAATCACTTTGATGATGGGACGCAGTTCTGGTTTGCCTTCTGTTATACGGACGGTGTGTTTGTGATACAATACAATAAGAAGCAGTTTGATGAATATGAAGTGCGTAATGAGTATGTGCGTGGTGCTCGTAATGACACTACCAATAAGCCACAGAAGGTGGTGCTGATTCCGATTACTGACCTTACGGAGTTGGTCGTGGAGGAGGAAGAGGAAGAGAAGAAAGTGGAAGAAGAAACGGAAAATAAAAAGATTGAAGAGAAGTTAGAGAACCTTGTGATTTCTCCGCCTTCTCCCAAGAACCAAAATCCCTTCCATTAATAGATGCCGACGCATAGAGAGAGTGTGTTGAAGTTATTGGGGCTTCCAAAAGATACATCACTATCTATTGAAGAACTGGCGGAGCATACTGACTTACCCGTAGAAGCATTAGATGAGGTGTTTCGGCGTGGTGTAGGGGCGTGGAAAACGAACATAGCTTCTGTGCGATTAAAGAAGGACTTTAGTAAGAACCCTAATCTATCTAAGTATCCACGCTCCGCAAGGCTTGGTAAGGAGATGTGGGGAATGGCGAGAGTCTATAGCTTCGTAGATAAAGGGAAGACTTTCCATACTGCTGATGCGGACATCGCAGAGAAATATCACATTGGTTAGTAGATGGAGGATTATTTATCACTGATAAACTTAGAGATAGACTATCTACGGGGTCTGTCTAAGACCATTAATGAAACGCCAATGAATGATACAACCAAGATGCTACACAGCGACTGTAGGGTGCGTTATGTTGCTACACTACAAGTGGTGGGGAAGTTGCTTTCTCTGTGTCAAGATGATGTAAAACACCAAACGGAACGCATTACACGCCATATAGGGCAGTTGCGACAGTAAAAATGTGTTAAATGATGCTTTATTACACTATGTAATCATTGTAATATAGCATTTTTATTACATATATGGCTTTTACCAGTAAAAAATCCGGATTTTTTACAGTGAATATAGTGGGTTATATGGGTAATTACCGAAAATACACTAAAAATAGGTAATAATACCAAATAATAGTGTAATAATCTCCGTTTTTCGTGTAAAATCGCCTCTACGCATCAACATCATTCAGTTTGGAAATGTAAGTGATGGTGAAATCACCGTCTTTCTGCTTGTAAGTGCGGTTCTTGTTGCGGGTGTGTGCCGTGATTCCGCTCATAGACATCACGGGATACTGCGACACCCGGTGATTTCCGTAAGCGTTTGTTCCGCCCATTCTGTATTTAAAACGCTCTACGGGAGCGTTAAACTCGGGGAAGAGCAGTGCGTAGATAAGAGCCATCTTATACATAGACCCCACGATTTGTGAGCGACCCAGCTGAATCTTGTCCGTATAGAGATTCACCTCCATATTCTGCGTAGCATTCATACGCCACGATACACGCACCAAGTGTAGCTTCTTCAGTTCCGCCTCGCTTCTCGGCTTCGCTTCTCCATTGTTGCGAACCGTGTAGCGGATTCCATTCACAAAGTGGAATCCCATATGGTAGAACAGTTTAGCCCAGTGGTCTTGGTTGGTGGTGTCCTTCACTTTCATTAGGCATTCCATCACACTCGCCTTGCGAAGAAGGGCATACACAATGCCCTTGTTGCGAATGACGGGCAAAGACAAGAACTTCTCTCGCATATCCGCATCTTTCCACGACACTCTGTTTGTATCACGCATAATGAAGGTGTAGAAGCAGTTGCCGATTTCAGAAGCGACAAAGTAGCGTTCAAAGAGGTTAATAAGCCCCACATCGTCTTCTCCTTTCAGCATACAGTCAAGTGTGATTGCGAACTCGTCTCGGGTGTAGCCCCCTCGGGCGTTTTCTACCCACTCTCCTCCCCAGAACCCCCCCAACTGGTTCTCTTGTAGTCCAGTGGTGAAGTAGCGGTGGCGAATCATATCTCTCATCAACTCCATAGGCGGGGCGACGGGGACGGCAACGGGGTGTGGAATGAAATCACCAGCATATTGCTGAGGGGCGTGTTGCTGGGGCATAGAGCCATAGACCGTCTTCATATGGTTCATCAGTTCCAGATACTTGCCGTCATCAATCTTCTCTTCGGCGGAGAGGGATTCAATCGCTTCACGAATAACATTAAGAGCGTCCATCTTTTCGTTTGTTCTGACTTTCCTTTCGGGGTTTTTCGGAGTCAATTTTTACTTTTTCCGGTTTTTCGTGGGGGTCGCTGTAGGGTCGCTGTAGGGGTCGCTGTGTCCCCTATAGCAATAACAATAACAATAAAAAATACCCTTAGAGGGCTTTTTATTGTTGTTATTAATATTCAAGATGTTCTATTCTTCGTCTTCTTCGTCGTCAGAGTCTTCTTTGGGGATACTGCCCTCCTTCTTCATTGCTTCCATCAGCTTGTCTCCATAGTTCTGCTCCTCTCCAGAGTGAATCTCGCCGTCGTCCCACTTGTAGATTTGGTATTTGTAGGGGCATAGACCGCATTTCTTCTCGTGTCCCTCCCAACACGCCTTGTGGTAGAGGCAACCGCATTCCGTAATATGAATGGTCTTCTTGGTAAGGCTCTCACCACACGCTCGGCAGTCGTGCTCGTCCTCAAAGCACTCCGCAGTAAGAAGACCCCAAACAAGACCCTTCAGTCCGTTCGTCTTGTTGGATTCGGACACTGGAAACCCAGTAGAAGGCGAAATGACCTCTTCTTCCTCTTCCTCCTCTTCTTTCTCCTCTTTCTTGTAGTCCTCCCATCTTTCCACATCTTCCGCTTCGTTTTCGGCAATCATCTTCGCATACGCATTGGCGGGGGCTTCCTCTTCGTCCTTGTATTTGCTCCATTGGTCGTAGTTCATTCCTCCTAAGACCAAGTCTTTATTGCCGTCCTCCGTATTCAGCATATCTTTATCCTCCTCCGTGAAACTGCCTTCCTTGTAAAAGGCTCTCACCAGAGCGATGTCAATATCCATATATTCAGCGATTTCGTTGGGCTGGGTGTTGCCGTCATTCCAGAGAAACGGGTTGTTGTCATCTTTCCAACGGCAACCATAGCACTCCTTACCAGACTGCTCCGCCCAGCACTCCTTATGGAAATGACAACCGCACTCCGTGATGTAGAGAGTCTTCTTCGTGAGAGCCTTCTTACAAGCAAGGCATTTCCACATAACGCCGGTGTCATCACCCTCCAGCAGACGGCAACGGGCAAGAAGACCCCAGATAAGACCCATCTGAGCGTTCGTAAGGTTCGTGGATTGTTGAGAAGACATTAGGGATTGGATTCGTTTGGTTGCCTTTTCCTTTCCGGTTTTTTCGTTTCATTTTTTATTTTTTCCGGTTTTGGGGGTATGTCGCTGTAGGGTCGCTGTGATGTGCTATACACACTGTAGAGCGGGGGGAACGGGATTTTTGTCTATGATTTTGCTATAGCATCACGCCTTAGGGGGAATCCCGCCAAAAAATCCCGTTCCCCCCGCTACACACTGCTAAAAAAAACAATAGGCATTACTGCTATGTTTTGTTTTATGTATTTATTGATTTTTTTATTGTGTTTATTCGCCCAGTTGTCCGAACAAGTCCTCCTCCACATCATCATCTACGACGACGGGGACAACCTTCTTGGGCTTCACCATTGGCTTGGGCTTTGTTTGGACTGCCTCTACCGCACCAGCAACGGGCTTAGCAATGACAAGCTTCTTCTTCTTGGGAACGGCGGACGCAACGGGAATGCCCTTCGCCTTAGCCTCCTCACGCTCACGCTCCTCACGCTCCTCACGCTCACGCTCTACACGCTCACGCTCCTCCGCCTCCGCTTGTTGTAGGGCAACACGGGCTTCCACTTGAAGCTTACGCATCTGCTCCTCCTCATCATCTTCCTCCTCTTCCTCTTCCTCTTCCTCTGCCTCATAGGCGGGGTTGCGACTCTTGTAGAAGCACTGGGAGTGGAAGAGTTCGCCGTCCTCATTCACATAGAAGGTCGCCTTGGTAAGAGCCTCTCCGCAGATAGAGCAACCCACCTCCTTCTTCACGCACTTCAGCAGACCCCAGATAAGGCTCTTCACACCATCAGAGCAGACCACATCATAATCTACACCGTGCTTCTGGACTTTGGGCTTCGCCATACGGGCGACCTTGGGGGCGACCTCCTTGCCCGAACGCATTTCCTTACGGGCATTCTGCTCCTCACGACGCTTCAGTCCCTCCTCATTACGGGCTTGGTAAGTCTCCCAGTCGCACGGCTTTCCGACCTTCCAGTCCTTGGCGAGGTATTTCTCAAAGTTCTTGCGGAGAGTATCAATGTTCTTGGTGGCGTTCATTTCGTGGATTGGTTGGTTCGTTTGTTTGCCTTTTCATTTGCCGAAAAAACATTTCATTTTTTGTTTTTTCCGGTTTTTGGCGGGAGTCGCTGTAGGGTCGCTGTAGGGTCGCTGTAGGAAGTGCTCTACACAGTGGAGCGGGGGGGACGGGATTATTCGTCCAGATATTCGTAATAGCGTTGTGCTTTAGAGAAATCCCAGCAAAAAATCCCGTTCCCCCCGCCTCAGAATGACGCACCTTGTTTGGAAGTCCCCTTAGATTCATTTCTCTACCCCATTAGAATGTTCGCTTGGGTGAAGTCTTGGATTTGGAAGCCAGAGAAGGAGGCAGAGCCAAAGAAAAAAATAGAGTTGTATCCACGAACTCGCTACTCCTTCACACCATCACGCCTATTGGAATGGTGGGCTCAAGAACCGAAGTTAGACCCTCTACCGCCGTATCCGCCCAGCCCTAAGCCACAATAGTGTAGGGGTAATCCTCATACAACCATATTTTGTAGTTCCAGTCCCCGTTGCCGGTAATGATTTTTAGCCCGTCTTGGTCGCAACCAACGACACTAATGGTTTTCTTATTGATAGACTTCACCTTACCCAGAATGACATAATCGCCCATCTCCCACGCCTTCGTCTCTGCGATGATGTCGCCCTTCTTGAGTTCGGAGACATTCACCTTCTTCGTGTGGAAGGGCAACTCCTCGCCCTTACCCCCATCATTACCGCAATACATTGTATCCCAGTGATGCTTACGGGGGGCTCTCGCCCAACGCTCCTCTTGGCTCTCTTTCTCCAGCTTCTTCTTGCGACACTCTACCGCCTTCTTCTGGAAGGGAGCATAGCACTCCTCAAAGCACACCGAACAATAAGTTCCCTTCAAGAACTGGCTCACAATGGAAACGACCTCCGCCACACCGCACTCTTTGTCGCACAACTCGCACACCTTCACTTCCTTCTTTGCTTCCGCCATTTCGTTTGTCTGCCTTTCCTTTCCCGGTTTTTCATTTCATTTTTTGTTTTTTCCGGTCTCCTTATAGCCTATACAGCGACCCTACAGCGACCCATAGTCTCTATAGAGTCGTAGAGCACTTACAGCGACCCCTACAGCGACCCTTACAGCGACGCACCGAAAAACCGGAAAAATAAAAAAATGAAACGGAAAACTCCCCCGGTCAAAACCTCAGAAACGATGACCTCTCTCCCGGGCGTAAAAAAGTCTTCTTCTGCGGTAAAAGCCTCCGAATTAATCCCTAACCCTTCGTTAGAGATGGACTCCAAGCAAATCACGGAACGCTACGACGCTTTGGGTGTGGATTGGGAAAAGTGCCCGTTGCGTTGGGACTCCAAGAAGGGACAAAAGGCGGGAATGCTGAATGGAATGGGAAAAGAACACGACGACTGGAACGGCTGGAAGCTTTCTATGGGAGACAATATGATGGCGGTAGATGTAGATGGCGACTGCGAGAAGTGTGCCGAGGTGTCTGCTCTATGCGATGAGGTGTGCGTGTGGAAGCAGAAGACCCGCAAGGGCTTCCACTACATCTTCAAGAGAGACCCCCGCATCAAGCAGTGTCAGCCCAACAAACCGGGTGTCGCCAAGATAGACACCCGTGTCGGCAAGGGCGGATACTTGTTTGTAGCACCGTCGTTCTACCTCCACCCCGATGTGGGACTGGTGAAATACGAGCTGGAGCGTATTCCAGAGAGCATTGACGAGCTTACTGAATGCCCTAAGGAAGTCATTGACTACTTTCTTACCATTTCAGACTACTGTGCCGTTCCGCCCAAGGTCGCCCCCAAGGTCGCCCCGAAGCCCAAGAACGAGGTTGTGATTCCAGAGGAAGAAGATGTGTCGGTTGTAGCCCCTCTATCACCCGTTGTCCCCGTGATGGAAGAGGTAGAGAACCTTTGCTCTTGCCTCACGCCCGAGTGGCTACACGACCACAACAACTGGTTGCGTCTGATGATGATGCTGAAGAGTATCAGCCCTTCTGCCGAGATGAAAGAGGTGTTCCTCAAGCATTCCGCCCGTGCTCCAGCCTACAAGGATTACACGGCTCAGAACGCTAAGGCGTGGGATTCTGCGAAGCCGAGCGGTCGCATCAGTATGGGTTCTCTAAAGCACTGGGCGAAGAAGTGTAATCCAGAGAAATACTTTGCCGATGCGAAGAACTCCTACTGGGCTCTTGTGAATCAAGACAATGCGAACGGCTACTGTGAAATCTTCTACAACGCTATGGCGGGAGACATTCTCTACTCCAATTCGCACAAGTGCTACTATGTCTATGACACCCGAGAGACGCTCTGGCGTGTAAGCGACAACAACTCCTACATCAACTTCTTGTTCGTAGAGCAGACTTCCGCCATCTTCCGCAAGATGATGGGAGAGTTGCCCGTTGCGAATGACGAGGAGGAGGTTCAGAAGCGTAAGAACAAGCTCAAGAAGCTGATGGACGCTTCCAGAACTTGCGGTGGTGCGTATGTCATTACGCTGGTTAATTCATTCTTACCAGCCTTCTGCCGTTCAGACGAAGACCCCGCCAACTACTTCAACCAGAACGCCGACCTTCTACCGCTCACGAACGGTGTGTGGAAGTTTAGCGAGAAGAAGCTTGTCAAGTATGAACGAGAGCATTACTTCACCTTCCGTATCCCTATCGCTTACAATGCGAATGCGGACACGACAGACATTCGCAAGGCTTCTCTGGACTGGTTCGGACAAGACGCCGAGGTCGCCAAGTTCATTCAGTATTACATTGGCTATTGCCTTACTGGCTTTACGAGTCGCCAAGACTTCCTCATTGTATGGGGGACAAAGGCGGGTAATGGAAAGTCCCTCTTGTGGGGCAAGATTCTGGCGATTCTACTGGATAAGTATTACCGCACTATCACTTCGGACGCTCTCTCCACGGAGCGTGTCGGCAATAACGACCAGCTCTACAATCTGAACGGCGGACGCTTTGCGTTTCTGTCTGAGCCCCGTAAGGCACGAGGCACGAAGATTGACAACGAGCTTATGAAACTGCTTGTTGGCGACGAGAGCTTTACCGTGGAAGCCAAATACAAGAACGCCATCACTTTTAAACTCCAAGCGAAGTTTCTGATGGCTTGTAATGAAATCCCCGACATTAAATTTGACGATAAGGGAACTTACCGCCGTGTGAAAATCGCAGAGCAGAACTGCGAGTTCATTGACCCGCACGACTACGAGGACGCCGACGAGAAGGCGAAGAAAGAGAAACGCATTATGATGAAAGATGACGAGTTCATTGGACGGCTTCTTGCGAATGTGGAGGGTATGATGTTCTGGGCGTTGGAGGGTGCGTCTGCCTACATTGACAATCCCCGTATGGAAGCACCCAAGGCGATGTCTTCTGCGAAGGATAAGGCGGTGAATGAAGGTGATGTCTTAGGCATTTGGATTCGTGGAAACATCAAGAAGGGCGAGAAGAATCTGAAGTTCAGACTTGTGAAAGATATGCTGAACGCACAGAACGAACACTTAGGACAACGCCAAGCCGGATTCAACAGACAACTGAAGGCAAAGCTGGAGATGCTGGGCTACGAGGTAGGCGGACGAGAGGATAAGGGCGACCTTTACATCAAGTGTGCCGAGCTTCGCCCCGAGGACGAGCTTGTCCCCGACTCTGAAGACGAGAAAGAAGAGGAAGAGGAAGAGGAAGAGGAAGAGGAAGAGGAAGCACCCGTCCCTAAGATGGTGCTGAAACAACCGACCAAAGCGGAGATGGAAGTGGGTCGCCCTATGCCGACCAAAGAGCAACTGGAAGCTACAAAGAAAAAAACCCTACGAGAGAAAGTGAAAGAGGCGTGTGATAAGTGGAATCCGAAGAAGTAATCAAACTTAATAACACCCAACTCATTATGAATCTTTCTATTTTTTTTTGGGGAGCGGGGGGAGCGGGGGGAGCGGGATTATTTCGTGAGAGTTCGCCCACGAGGCAGAGCTATAGGGAAAATCTGGCTGAAAAACCCCGTTCCCCCCGGGTTTATTTTGTTTGCTATAGTAATGGATACAACCAATGTCTTTATTTCTACGGGTATGTCGGCTGGTTTATATATCGGCTACAAAGTCGCACAACGCTACTATTTCCGTTCTGGGTGTCATAATAACATATTAGAAATTGCGATAGTAGATAAAGAAGCAGAAGAGAAAGAGAAAGAGAAGCCCCCATCAGAACCAAAAGTGGAATTGACAGAAATTATAGTAAAATAGTGGAAAACTTAAAAATTGACGCTGATTTATTTCTATAGGATTGATAGAAATGACGAAAGGCGAAGCATACCGTGCCTACTATGTGGCGAACCGTGAGCGTATCTTAGAGACCAATAAGACCCGTGCCCGTGAGAAACGCCAAGAAGCAACAGAAGAGCAACAACGGGAGACCCGTGAGAAAGACCGCACCGCCTACCACGAGCGAAAAGCAAAGCAGATAAAAGAAGCATTCCTTACACGAGCCAAAGAGGTGGGTGGTGAATGGAAGGGTGTCTATGAAAAACTGGCTACACTACAGAACTTAGCAACCATCAGCAAGAAACAGTTTGCCTTCCTACTAACCCTTCGTGCGGTAGAATGACTTAGAAAAATACACTATTACAATAGAATGTCTGAGCCTATTGTAAAAGTGGATAAAGACCCCGTAAAGGATTCGGAAAATCCGAACCCCTTAGGGGTAGAGAAGAAGAAGAAAACCCCCGGTCGCAAAAAGAAGGTGGTAGAACCGATGAAAATTACTGTGCTGACTACTCCGCTGGTTCTGTCGTTTGATTAGCATCTTTTTTGTAGTAATCCCGTTGTTGCGACACCGAATGACCCATTGCGGAGGCATCAGCCTTCTGCTCCTCCATCAGATTACCATACTTATCACTAATATAAATGTGTCTAAGCATAGAAGAACCCACCTTCTTACCAAAGATGCGGTTTAGAATGCGTGTAATCGCATTCACTGCGGTCATAGGAGCACCATCTTGTGCGACCAAAAACTTAATAGGGTCAGTCTTACGCTTCGCTACGCCCTTCCATAGTGGGTGATACTTCAGATACGCATCAATGGCTTCCATTAGAGGGGCTGGAATGTCGTGCGTCTGAACCCCATTCTTCTTACTGGTCTTATACTTACAGTAGATGAACTTATGGGTCGCCATATCCAAATAGTTCTTGTCTTGGGGCATCTTGTCGTTCCATTTCTTCACAATATACATATCCAGATAGTCTTGGTTGCGACGGGGCTGAATGTCCGTATAGAGCGATAGAATAACAAACTGTAGAAGTCGCTCATACTCTGTTGCCGTAATAGTCTTCTTCATCTTCGCTACTTCGCCCTTCAGCTCCTCCTTGCGTTCCTCAATCTCCTTCCAGCTCAGCCAGTTCTCCTTCTGCTTCTCCGTCTTCTCATTCTTGCCCTCCTCCGCACGAACCTCCCCACTACGCTTCATCATTGCGTCATAGTAATGCTGAAAGACTTTCTTAAAAGTCGGCTTGTTCTTATAGAGTCCAAGGGTAGATACAATGGTCGCCAATAGTGCCCGTTGTGTAGTCTCCGCATACTCCGCAATCTTCTTATCAATCGTATCAATGTCTTTCAAGAACGATAGGTTCTTAAACGATTTCTTGTTGTTTAGTGCGTAGAGGCTCTTAATGTAGGCGTTCGCTGTGCTCTCTACCACTTTACGCTCTTCCATCAGTTGCTTTCCCAGTTGTAGCATAAACTCAGTTGCTTCCATCTCTACAACTCGTAGAGATTATTTCTTGCCGGAATAAACACGCCGTAGTTTTTTACTTCAGACCGTATTTTGTCTGGAGGTAGTAGATGACTTGGGCTCGTGTTAATTTAGGGCTTTTGCCTTTATAAACCTCATTATTACTCCATAGAACCGCATCTACAATAGATGGGATATGACTACTACCTTCTGGAATAGCGTATTCACCCACCTTATCATAGCTTTTTAGTGAATCTTTACCGTAGTATTTCATATACTCCAACTGTTCTGCCGTAAAGTTCTGTTTAGAGGCTTGTGATTCATCTACTGGAATAGACCCCTTAGGGGCGGGTTTGATAAGATTATTGTATTTCTGCTGATAAGCATACCACTTCCTAATTAACTCGCTTAGTTTGTATTCTCCACTCTGTCTATAAGGTGTATCTTTTGGTGTTTCTAATCCTTCTCGTTTTACCATTGCGTTCGTTAAATCGTGTGAAAATATACCTCCTAAAGAAAACGGGGAACGACCCGGGTGATTCTCAGCAAAATCTCGCAGTTCTTCTTTCAGTGCGTCGCTTATCTCTGGCTCGGGATTTCTCCTACGCTCCTCTGCCTCTTCCTCTGCTTGTTTTGCCTCCTTCTTCAGTTGGTAGGCGGTTTTCTTTCTAAGGGATTCCTTCGCCTTACTGGCTGGTTTCTCTTGGAACATTCTATCATATTCTCTCTGTGTCCTATCAGCAGAATGCTCCTCCGCATACTTTTGGTCGTCCTCCGCTACATCTTCGGGTTCTTCGGCAACCTCGGGCTGGTCTTCTTCCTCCACGACCGCTGGTCGTTCCTCTTGTTGTTCTACCGACTGCTGAGGCTGTTGTTTTGATGCTTTCCGCTTCTTTCTATATGGATAGTCTTTTCGCTTTTCCCGTTGTGCTTCTGACTCTTGCTTAGGGTCGCCTTTCTTGTGCTTTCTTCCACGCACAAACTCTACGGCACGGTTCGTCCCGAAATGCTTTTGTATAAATGGACTTGCCCCGTAGGCAGTATCTTTATCACCGTTCTGTTGTTTATTAGCAAGTTCTTTATAAACAAACTTCTGCGGTTCGTCCATCTCGGAATCTTTATGAAGTTTCCATACGGGGTATTTGTATTGACCGTCGTGTTTAAGGCTATTCTCATACATTAGACGGCGAACAAATCCAGACGCTTTTGTTGTTCTAACCTTACCGCCTTGTAATGGTTCGCTTATAATATCAGACAACCCCGCCCCGTGTAGCAGTTCCGCTAAAATGGGATTCATATCTCTATATTCCGGGTAGAATAAAATCATATACCATATTATAGAATGACTCGTCTTGGAACTGCGATGGTGCGACTCGCTCATAAAGATATGGCGGATACTCGGGCATTGGAAGAACAAGCAGAACGGGCGTGGGGCAGTCAGAACCCTATTCAGAATTATGAAGGCTCGGGTGCGACTCCATCTATGGGTCTATCACAGATTCGTGGCGGTAGAAAATCAGTAATGAAACAACACGAAGCAGATGCTATGGCTCAAGGACACGCTCTTGCGGAACACCTACATAGACTCCACGGCTCGGGCTACGCTCAGTCGTTCCATAGGGGTATGGGTGGCGGTCTCGGCACGGGTCGTTATGAAGGCGAAGGTATGACGGGTGGTATGTTTAATTTTAATGCGTTGCCTCGTGGCGTAGGTCAGATTATGTCGGGTGCGACTGCCCCTATCCGTGATAGTTTTGTCCCCGCTCTCAGTCAAGTCGCATCACATTTAATGCCCCTAATGGGTAAAGGCACGGGTGGTGCGAAATTCTCTGCTGATACACAAGACTTTAGCAGTCATCATATGAAGGGTGGCTTTTGGCTTCCCCTACTCACCTCAGTAGGTCTTCCTCTTATTCAGAAACTGCTCGGCTCGGGTCATATGGACGACAAATGTAAGATGGAAATGGAAAAACTCATTAAGAAGCACGAAGAGAAATATCACAAGGGTCAGCTCAAGGGTGGTTTCTGGGGTGCGTTGGCTACTCTTGGTATTCCTCTTATCGCAAAAATGTTGGGTGCGGGTCATTGCTCCCAGAAGGGACACGACTCTATGCTAAAGATGTTCGGTCAGTGCGAAAAGAAAGAAGCTACGGCGATGAAGAAGGAAATGAAGGGTGCGGGTCGGGCAGTGGGTGCGGGTAAGATGCCGAAGATGATGGGGTGCGATAGTGATGATGAAATGAACGGTAAAGGTTTCTTCTCTAACCTCGGACACGGTCTTTCTGATGTGGCGGGTATGTTCGGTCTGGGTAAAGGCAAGAAGGTGAAGCGTGTTGTAAGTGAAGCAGATGGGCGACGCAAACGGGCTGAGGTAGTTCGTAGGGTGATGGCGGAGAAAGGTCTGAAGATGATAGAGGCAAGTAAGTATGTCAAAGAGCACGGTTTGTATCACCCATAATTCAATCACACCGGGGGGAGCGGGGTTATTTCGTCAGATATTCCTAATAGCACCGTGCCTTAGAAAAATTCTCGGATTTTTTCCCGTTCCCCCCGTTTCGTTTATCAATTACATTACAGAATTAATCTGCTATTAAACCTATAATAACAGATTAATTAATTTCTATAGAATAGTATAATGAGTTCATTCGGCACGAAGAAACCCGGTGCGGATTTCTTCCAGCAACTAACATTCCCCCACATCTTTTCGGAGAAGGTCGCACCCGGTAATATTGGCTTTTACCCAGAAGCACCCATTCAGAATGAGGTGTTGTATCCGTCTAATACCCTACAAGGCATCTACCACCAGCAGAAAATGGAAGACTCCCACCGAAAAGCCCTTAATGGCGTAGCCGATACAAAGAGTGCGACACAACGCTTTCTACATTCACACGCTGGATACTACAATATGCCGAAGGCAGTATTGGGTCAGCGTAAGTTTGCGAACCCTTCTAACGGCAACCAAGCAGACATCTATAACAATCGCAATGTTTCCTTTGATATGCCCCCCACGGTATGGAGTTCCTATCGTCCAGAGGGTCTTAGTGGAGGCGTTCTCTATACGGCAGAGGCTCAGAAGTGGGGTCGCCAGAAGCTACAAGAGCGTATCCCCCAGTTAGATGCGATTACTGCGGAGAGACAAGCATTCGTGAATGGACTGCCCGTCCAAGGCGTAGTGGGTCAGACCGAGCCAGAGGGATTGGAGGGTTCTAAGGTGAAACTGGAAATCGTAGCTACGCTACGAGCCATTCTTGCCTCTGTATCAGCGGGTAAGGCAGATGCGATTGCGTGGGGCGACACTCTAAAGTTTATGCGTCTCTTCTTCCGTTGGACTCCCTCCGCCCCAGAAGAAGAGTTGAAAGAGATTCTGGAGTATTTTGATGAGATTGAAGAGAGTCTGATTGGACTACAAGAGGTAGGCGAAGATGGTCGTGATGCTGATGATTTGTTTAGAAACCGAATTGCCCCCAATGTGGATATTATGTTAGAGGATTTTCAGAAGTTGCGTGAATACCTAACAAAGATGATTGCGATGCCTATCCAAGGGTCAGAGGTTAGATACAACCCAGATGGAAGCCAGTATGTCGTAGAAACACAAGGAACACAGAATATGACAACTAAAACACTAAAGGAACGCAAGGCACTTTCTGCGAATCTTATTAAGTCTATTGGATTTACTACCCTTAAGAGAGCGTCCAATGTAGAGCAACAAGCACGAATGGTGCGTGATGTAGAGCGTGGTGATAGAATCCGAGACGCAAACGCCCCTCCACGGGGTGATGGTGGGGACGACGACGATGATGATAGTCCAGCGTTTTCTGATAGGTGGTTGGGTAGTGTAGCGGGTAGTCGTCCATTGTCTGCGGTGGCGGAACAGATGCGACGCTACTACGCTAATGTAGGTTTTGACCCAAATCCCCGTAATGAACTTGGACGCAAAAACGGGTCGTTCTTTGGCGAATCAGATGCGTCTGTAGGTTCAGAAGCGTGGCAACTCCGCAACCCCTTCCGTGAAGGCACGGGTGAAGCACAAGCACAAGGGTTGGAAGTAGATGACGAAAAAGAACCAGAAGAAGAGGAAGAATCTATGGGTGTTCGTTCCCGCTCTTCCAGAGGCTCTCGTGGTGCTGAAGCAAGTGATGAAAAAGCAGAACTAAGCGACGCAGAACTAAGAAACCGTCTCGGTTCTCCCTCTTCTGCCTCTTCTGTTTCTTCTGTCTCTTCTGCCCGACCCGCAGTGCCCCCACCAGCAAGACCCGTAGGACGCTCCGTAGAGGCAGTATTGGGTCAGCGTCAGCAGTTGATGGCTACAATGACCCCCGATGATGTGCGACGAATGGGTAGAGTGATTCTACCCACAGACACCACCCGCCTTAAAGCAATCGCCGACCGCTGGAAAGCCAGTGGTTTCGGAACGGGATACGCCCCACGCAACACCAATACTGCTCGTAGAAGTATGTTGAACCAAATGTTCGCATCTTATAAAATCTAAAGGTTGAAACTGGAAACCGGAAAATGGGGGGGACGGGGGGGACGGGATTATTTCGTCAGATTTTCCCTACAAGCACCCCTCGTGGGCGAACTCTGACGCAAAAATCCCGCTCCCCCCGCTCTCCCGTTTTCCGGTTTCCCTTTTCCACCTCTAAGTGTGTCCCATACCTTCATTTAATACTATCTACTCTTTGTAGAATGACCTCCAAAGATAAGATAAAAGAAGAAAAGGAGCAGAGAGCCCTCTTTAAGAAGGATAAGCCCTTAATGAGTAAGGGGCAACTGAAACGCATTGTGGGCGTGAAAAATGTGGATACTACGGGGTGCTATTGGTTTGACCGCTGGGTAGAACAGTTAGTGCGGGAACGCTCTTACCCACCGCAACTAAAGAGTGATGATTTCTATTCACTCTTGGGTCGCTACTTTGAAGGGAGGGTCATACTGGAAATCTTAGAGAAAGCACGGGGAGATTATCGTAGAGCCTTTCCACTGTGCGAACCCGTAGAAGAAGTGGGGGATTTGTCGTGGTTAGTAGAGGCGATTAGGAGAGACCCTAACGCCCTAACGCTTCTACCACTTCATTTTTTGGAGTCCTAAGTTCCCGCCGTCGCCTAAGTCGTAGAATACTGGAGTTCAAAGGTCGCCGTGTCATAAAACACTACGCCCACGCCCAACCCCAACGCCACACCACGCAGAGGGCGAATGAAGCAACCCGCTTGGTTTGGGTTAAGAGCAACACCACTCGCATTCAGACAGATAGACCCAGCGGTCTGTGAAGCAACACCAGCGTTATTACCAATCGCAATCGCATTCGCACCTTGTCCGCTTGTTGTTCCAGCACCAGCATTAATACCAATAGCAATCGCACCCACTCCTTGAAAAATCCCAGCAGATTGTCCTGCTCCAGCACTCGCTCCAATCGCAACGGCATTTCCGCCTTGGTAAAACTTTCCAGCATTCGTTCCAATCGCCACAGCACTTGCCCCTTGATTCGTATTCGCACTATTATAACCACTCGCAACAGAGAACCCGCCTTGCGTCGTTGTTCCCGAACCATATCCAACCGCCACCGAATAATTGGCTTGTGTTGCGTTTCCCGCTTGAAATCCAACCGCTACACAACCCGTTGCTTGACTTGCGTTTCCAGCACTATTACCGATTGCTACTGTTCCAGTTGCTTGACTCGTCGTTCCAGCACTATTACCGATTGCTACTGCTCCTCCCGATTGATTGCTATTACCAGCATTACTACCAATCGCTACAGCCGAAGCACCTTGTGTCGTTTGTCCCGATAAATAGCCAACCGCCACGGATTGCGACCCTTGACTTGTGTTTCCCGCAGAACGACCTATTGCGACCGCAGAATCGCCTTGCGTCGTCGTTCCAGCATTACTACCAATCGCAACTGCGGAACTCGTTTGTGTTGTTAATCCAGCGTTTAGTCCAATCGCCACGGCATTTATTCCTTGATTGCTATTACCAGCAGAACTACCAATTGCTACTGAACTCGCTCCTTGCGTTGTTCGTCCCGAAGCAATACCAATTGCTACTGAACTCGCTCCTTGTGTTGCGTTTCCAGCATTCACTCCAATTGCTACAGAACTTCCTCCTTGATTCGTCGTTCCGCTGTTAAGTCCAACCGCCACCGAATTAACTCCTTGCGTCGTTGTTGCCGAAGCACTACCAATTGCTACTGAACCCGCTCCTTGTGTTGCGTTTCCAGCATTCACTCCAATCGCTATAGCCGAAGTCCCTT
>Ga0315274_10003524_pt1 | contig 23262 bp, 42 predicted proteins | sample YL17G02_20_MG_FD_203700 | JGI IMG/M metagenome (GOLD analysis project Ga0315274, IMG submission 203700) | Sediment microbial communities from Yellowstone Lake, YNP, Wyoming, USA - YL17G02_20 | ecosystem: Environmental > Aquatic > Freshwater > Lake > Sediment | place: USA: Wyoming | collected...
TCATATTAGCCCATGTTTGAGGTTATCTATCATACTTCCCCAAACTATTTTATTTAGTGTCTATATATATATATACCCAAAGTGTAATAGACATCATATGAGATTAACGAATCTCATATGGTTAACGAATCTCAGGTGGTCCGCCATCCATTGATTATTGAGGACTGCTTCCTGTCCCGCAGCCATTTGGCCTTCTGGCATCTATATTCCTTTTCATCTAACTTCTCTTTGCATCTTCTCATGTGCCGGATCATCCGGCCTGCACTTATGTTCTTACCGCATCTTTGGCATGTTCCCATCTGGCACCTTCCTTAAAGTTTTCTTGTCGGAGATGGTCTATCTCCGACACTGTGGGGCATCTGGACAATCTCAGGAGGTTCCCTTTTAAACTATAACCTATCGGTTATGGCTTAATTGGTTCGTGGATATATCCAGAAACGCCTTTCCACTCAGTATAGATTAGGTGTTACTTTAATACTTGTCCGAGTTCTATCCATCCCATTTCTTCATCAAATATCAATAACTTTCCAATTGAATACTTTTCGAGTTCTTTCCATTTGATTTGTCCGCATCTAATCGAGAGTTCTTTACAGTAAGGAATACATAGGACATTGATTTGGTTTCGAGTTGAACGGTCACAGATTAGAAAGACATAGTTTCCGCCACCATTTGTTATTCGTTTGGCTGCTTCCCATTGTTTCTCGGAAATCCAATCCAAACAATATGATGGTTTGTTGTGGCTTGATTTCGCCTCTAAGTAGAATGTCTTTCCAAATGCATTCAATATGAAGTCGGATGGTTGTCTTGGAAGATATGCAAAGTTCTTATGCCACTTGCTCTGCCACTGTTCTGTATCGTTTAATCTATGCCAATAGACATGCTCGGGATCCTTTTCTTCTATCCACCTTAATGTCTTACTGATTTCTGCTTCAAATATTTTGCCTGGTTTAGTCATAGTTCTTCTCCGTGATACTTCTGGGAAAAGGAGTACCGCATTTTGGACATGCCTTCTTTTTCGGTTTCTTGTATCCTACTCCAAACTCCAGATTGCAATACCAACAGTATTGAGTCTCAAATTTCATAGTTACTCCTTGATGATAATGGAACTTTTGAGATTCACTCCGGTAATTATCTTGTCTCGCTTCCATAGACTTACATGCCAAGTGGTTCCGAGTTCATCACGCGACTCCATTTCCTTTAGATGGTATCCATAGATTTTTATCAGAAACTTGGCCATCCGAAAGTTCCTTTTCTCAATTTGCTTTTTTAAGAATCGCGGAACATTCTGCATTATCATTTCGTCTATATGCCTTGCCTTCCACATAGCAAGTTCCCTCATCTTCTCCTTCAATAACTTATCAGTCATCTTACTTAGTTCATCTGAGATACTTTGTGCCTCTGTTATGCCTATCATTCTATTCCTCCCTGAGATTTATTATTAATCGACCTTCGAGCAATCCAAGACATACAAATGCTTGGATAATTAATTTTCCAACTCGAAGTTTCAAAGTGTTTGTTCTTAGTTCAGAAGTATCCACTTTGAAATGTATTATCAACTTATCAGGCATCTTTATATCAATCCCTCGGTGCATCACAGTCGCATTCCGGTCCATGTTCCTCATTCGCGAAACCTTCTAATTCAACTTTCTTGCAGTTCGGACACTGATAAAGGAAGATGTCCTGTCCTGCATATTGAGACTTGCCAACAAATCCAACTACTTTCATCTTCATAATTCACCCCCTGTAAACCTGTAAATCCACTCATAACAACCTCCTTAGACCTTTCTTTAGGAACAATGTTTGCCCTTCTTTATAACCTCTTTCCTTGACAAAATCAATCAAATCAAGAACCTTTTCCTTACTTGGTTCCTTTAAATGATGATCCTTTGTGTCTGCACCTATCGTTATGTATGATGGTGCGAGTTCTTCTATTATAGTGTATAGGCCATGCCCGAAGTCCATTATTGGCTCTATCGTCAGCATATAGAGATTTATAGGAAGTGCCTTTGTTACATCTATCATCATTTGGAATCGCTTTGTTACGGTTGGTCGATTGAAGGTTATCTCATCTTCCCAAATCTTATCTGTCTCTATCGTAGTTGCGAGAACTATGTTATCGGGGAACTCATCCTTGAATTCTATAAACCGTCTTGGATTCTTGCTTTGGAATAAGTACATATTATTGAATCGTTTGAGGTATTTCAGAGTTCTCGAAATCCACTCTTTCGGAATCGAATCGGCCCACATGTCTATGCTCGAACCTATGAAAATGTATTTGTTCTCTATGATTGTGCCGGTCAATTCTCTTTCGTCTAAATGCGGTGGTCCCTGTTTGCCAACTATATCCATCATGTAACAATATGGACATTGATGAGGGCAGTCGCCTTTGATGGCATTGCCTGTGAAGTTCACTTGTGGATACATATTACCATGTTGTGGATTAAGTTTCATTGTTTCATCGTCTCCTTATTTCTTATTTACATTTCATATTTCCCCATCTCTCTTTTCCTCTTTCAATTCTATCATTTTATCCATATTATTCTCTCCTTACCCATGATGGAAATTCTCCATCTTCCCATTTCTTTTCTACTTCGTCCCATTGTTCTAATGATGCTTCTAATTTTCTGTTCACTGTTCTAACACCAATCCTCATAGTGTACTTTTCATTTCGTCCGAGATAGAATGGTATGAAACTGTTCTTCCTTGACTTAAATAATCTGCCTATCTTCTTCATGATTCTGTCGGTAATTGCTATCTTCTTTTTGAGTTCATTTATAGAGTCTTTCATAATTGTTACTTCAATTTGCATTTTATTGTCTCCTTTTTCATCTGAAATCTTTTAATTGCTTCTTCAAATTCTGATATTCTCTTAGCGGTTTCTTCTCCTGTCCTCGCCAAATCATTCCACTCCTTCTTTGCTTTCTCTTTATGCTCAGGAGTTTGTGAATGTTTCTTCCATTCTTCGCCTGTCTTAAATTCAGTCCCACAACATCCGCAATGACAACGGGCTTCCTTCTTATTTCCTTCCAATCAAACAACCTCTTTTGGTACAAAAACTTCCTGTAATAGAAAGTCTCTATATTCAACATCTTTCTTTTCACACCCTTCATACAAATCACAACTTTTACAGGGTTCGTTAGATTTAAAGAATGCCATATCTGTATATAGAACACATTTCAACTTCATTTGTTTATTCTTTACTTCATCATGAATACTATCAATGTTTCTTTTTACCATATTTTGTATCTGTCTTTTGTATGAGATGAGTTCTTTGACTATTTCCGACAACTCTACACTTTGTATGTCATACATCCAATATTCCTTACTATGCGTTCCATCTTTTCTACTGAGTTGTATGTCAAGTTTATTCTCTATTTCTTGTAGTCTTTGAATTTTCACATTCAATCCTCCCAATTCTTTAATGTCGGCAGTTTGTCTTCAAACTTGCATCGTTTACATTCTTCTTCATCCTCATCATACTTCCCTTCACATTCACCTTGACAATATTCTTTTTCTTCCTTCTTGTCGGTCATGTTTTCCCCCTCTTATTCCTTATTTGGAATTGTTGATATGTATATTTCATTATATCACTCTACATCATCATTTTCATAATTAAATGAACGCTCTTGATTTAGTTGTTTATCTACACATACATTGAGATTGTAAACTTCCATTATCTTCTGCATATTTCCAGTATATTTTTGTTCTATTGCTCTTACATCTTCACCCTTTTTAACATAGACTGGATAATCACTCCAATCGAATGTATCACATACTACAATCATATGTGTAGCAAGTTGTTTTTTTCCATCTTGAATCCATTTTGATATCTCTTCTTTCGTTGTCATTTCTTCTCACCGTTCCTTTTTCTACACTCTGCTTGGGCTTCGGATTTGGTGTTATGGATTTGATTTAATTCCATAATGATACCATCTACTGTGTGTATTTCTCTTTTACCAGAATACACGCCATCACAAACACAATGATATTCTCCAGAAGGGTGTTCTACGACTACCCACACCTTCTGCCCTATCGTGAATTTAGGTGCGTTCTTGCGGAGTTCGAGAAGTTCATCATAGACGTTCAATATCTTTTTCCTGCACTTCCTGAAATATATTACACATTCGTCAAAATTTCTTTTACATTTTTTATCATTACACTCAAATACTTCTATGTAATCTTTCATTTAGCACCTTCCTGCTCCACCAAGAATCGAAAGTAACTCTATAAGAGGTTCGAGTTCCTTCTTTGGCATTCTATCTTCAGGTTTATCCGAGAATCCAGTGCAGTCTATCAGCCACACTGGGTCGAAGTTTAGTGGCCAATTGAACCATCCATTTCTTATGCCATGTGGATGACCGTTTACTATTGCCTGATGGTTATTACATCTTATATGACAAGTTCCTGGATTGTCTAATTTATGAACACACTTATGACAATCTATTTTCATATTACCTCCTTCTGACATCATCAACATAGACTTTATGTTCCTCGAACCAATATGAAGGAAGTTCCTTCTTGTCTATATTGACAAGGCAGAATATCTTATTCACATCTTCAGGAACATCAAAGTCTCTCCAATCCGCAACTGTTATGACAAGGTTTCTTGGTTGTTTCCATTTGATGACTTTAAGAGCATATAAAATCATTTCTGGATTCATCTCAACCGCATAGACCTTCTTGCACTGTCTTGATGCCATAATCGCGAACCTTAAATCACCGGCACCCATATCACAGATGACATCATCCCTGTCTATCTTGGAAAGCATCTTCTTATAACTTTCTTCATGTGGAATAATCATAACTGCCTGGAATCCGCCAGGCCTGTCAGCAAAGAAGTCTAATTCTTCTCTTGTTGGATTTCGATTCATTCCTTTCTCAAAGAACTTATCATGCTCTTTTTCTATTCTATTAACAAGTTGCCCTGCTGTGAAATCATCAAGTCTGTCCATCATAAATCACCTTGTGAGACTGCATCTACCAAATGGTTTCAGGTAGAATATACAGACTGATTTTTTACATCTCCCCTTAATTAAAGGGCAATACCAATGTTCTTCGACTTCTACATTCTTGTCTTTCTTATTCATAGTTCACCTTCCTAATCCCAATATCTTCCACAGTGAGGGCATTCGGTAGTGCATATTAGTTGGTTTAAAGAATTGAACGTACCTGTTACTTTTCCGAATCCGCAGATAGGACAATCTATTTCTTCTTCACTTCTTCTGTCTGTAGGTCTTGCCATGTACCTAATACGCCTCCTTTAGTAAAAGTTCCTGTTACTCTAAAGTGTCCATCCTCCCTGACCTTTTGCAGGTAATCCCAAGTTGTTTTTTGGAAATGATGAATGTGCAGTTTCCGTTCATTCTCCCACTTCAATCCAACTGTTTTCTTGACGAACTTTATAAATTCGATTGGACTATTGAAACCTTCTTCCTTGTAAAGATGACAGGCAATCCATAACATTTCCTGCCTATCTATCTTCCGTATGATGAACCATTCATAAGGTTCTAATGGTATGGGAGTTTGCTCGGTAACTTCTACTGCATACTTCTTGCTCTTGGGATACCATATCTTAAAGTAATCTCCTGGGAATCCATGTATCTGCGTTCTGCTTGTGCAGGACTTCTTATCTTCAAGAGCCATCTTTGCCATCAAAGGTTTAAAGTTAAGTTCTATTTCTCGCATCTATCTTCCTCCAGGATTCAATAGAATTCCACAACTATCCTTCTTCCACTGGAAACAACATTTTCGGCAGTAGTAATTCTTTTCGAGTTCCCTTCTGCAAATCGGACACTTCATTGTTTATTCACTCTCGATTCTTGGTGCAAGAAGATACATCACATGCAGACCTGTTGTTTCTATTGCCATTTCATGCTCCCTCCGTTTCTATCTTCTTCTTGATTCGCGATATTGCCTCTTGCATCTTGGTCTGATTTATCGGTCTGCCGAACTTCATCTTTACGCCTTGAACCTCAATTTCGGAATGTTTGTCGCCTATTGGGACTACATCCTTTGCTATCTCATAGATAGATTCAATATCCTGCTGTAGCAATAGAGAACAGACGATTCCAAATGTCCTCTTTGTTACTCGCCACGAATTGAACTTCATATATATTATAGAAGGATCCAAGAGAATCTCTTGCTTCGGTTGTCCGCTAATGAGGCCTCTTTGAATCAGTTGGAAAGCACTTTCAACATCCGGCCACCATTTGGGATAGTGAATCTCCTTTGCCCTTTCTTCTGGCGGAAGATTCAGGTATCGCATGATCGCCCTGCGTATCCAATCTGTTACGGTCAGGCCTTCTCTGCTGCTGACTTCCTTTAGTTTCTGGTGAATCTCATCCTTTAGGTTCAATAGTAAATTCGACATACTTAGGCATCTCCTTGTCTATTCTCAATTTCCCCGAAGTATCATGCTCTATCCCTTCACACTCTTCAAAGTAATCGCAATAGTTACATTCTTTAGGATAAGCCGGATTCTTCTTTGGTATCCTGCGGTGCTTCCAACAATCATTCAGGTAATCGACTTTGAGAAGTGTCTTGGAAAACATCTCTGGATTTAGTTCCCACTTCTGACAACCGCAATCTCCATCAAGATAATCTTCAACTATTGTATCGAACTGTACTATGAATCCTGTTTGATAGTTGCCGATTGCCATGTATGAGTTAAGTTGTTGAAAATGGAAAGATGGGATTCCATGCTTTGCTGCCTTGCTCGACTTAATCTCGACTGGATAGAATGTTCTTCCAATCTTGATTATTAAATCCATCTCGCCTCTGATGTTATGGCTCTCGATTGAATTCTTTACACCTTCCTCGACAAAGATTCCATTCCTCTTGAATAGTTCGATTGTCATGTCATGTATGTAATTTCGGTGTAACAACAATAAAGGATTCTTCACAGGTTTCCTGTATATCCTTTTCAGTATCAATTCCCTCTCACATTTATAGAGGTCTGAAATATTCCAAGAGTCTCCATTGGCGTGATCGAACTTCCTCGCTGCTGCCTGCCTGAGCCACTTGGGAATTTCCTTCGTTATATCTCCTTCTTCGGCCATTTAATCCTCCCTAATCTATTCAACTATAACCAATTTATTATAGTCAAACTAATTGAACCCTCTCCATTCGCGGATTCATCTCTCGGTATCTTCCTTGAACCGCCAAATCTATGTCTGGTAAAATCTCATCCAAATCTCCTGATGAAATCATTTCGGGTATCGTATTTGGACAAGATTCAAGGACTGCCATTAGTTCTTTTTCTTTTCTATGACCATCTAACCAATCTTGAAATGCTTCCCATTCTTCGACTATCTGCTGGACACAATCATCGCAGAGATAATCAAATATCTGGTCAACATAAGTCTTTCTACACAATCGGCAATAAGTCCATTTGCGATTCCTTTTATCTTGATCATACAGGGATACTTCTGGTAGTTCCATACTTTATCTGCCTGAAGATAATATTCTTGAAATCATTCTCGTAAAGAACTTCGAATTCACTTTTTGTATTTGCTTCATGCAGTCTATCCTTTCTGACATTTATTGTCCAGATTCCATCGCCTTCACTTGCATTATATCGTTCTGCGACAAACTTGGTTCCGACAATGAAACTCTTGAAGTCCACTAACATAGTACAGGCATGTGCTACAGCCTGTCCTCCTGCGGGATAGGAGAATTGTCCACTTCCTCTTATCTGACTTATCCCTATGATTGGACAGATTCTTTCGCATCTTTTCATTATCTCAAAGCAGCCACTTCTGACATCTGCTTCTTCAACTGCCTTTTTTGTCCCTGACAAAAAAGTAGTCAGAGAATCTATCACAACGAAAGGTGGATTTAAATCTTCTATTCCACTGAACAGTTGCTCTATAGCAAATTCACTTTGAGGAAGATTCTGAACAAAGTTTGCCTTCTCTACATTATCGGATTCCGGAAAGTCTGCTTCCGATTCGCATCCGACAAACAAAGGTTTCCTTCCTGCTGAGATGTCCAATTTGTACTGCTCGCAGATGAACTTCGCCATCGTACTCTTTCCGCTTCCTGCTTCTCCACAGAAGATGATTAGTCCATTCGGAAGGCCTCCAAAGATTGTATCTATCTCAGGTATTCCTGTTTGAAATCTTGGAACCGACCATCTCTTTCCGAGTCTCTTTTTAAAGCTCTCCAATGCATTTTTCCCTGCCTGCTGTCCCTGTCTTTGAACATTAGGTCTTGGCCATCCGCTTTGTGCTGAAGGTTTCTGGATTGAACTCGGCTGCTTGTCTTTAACCATTTCGATTGCCATGTTCTTTCCTCACAGTTCGAATTGTATAGTGTCTTTAACTTCCTTCATTAGACTTTCGAATTCTTTCTTGGATGCATACTGCAGTTTGACTACAAGTTTGTTATACATATCTTCCTTGTCGAAGATGACTTGTTCCGGATTCAACTCGATTTCAAACTCTCCTGCATATCGGTGATGAATGGTGTATCCTCTTGGAGTCCTTCTTTTTTGCAGCATTTCTGAAAGTCTTTGAATCTCTTTGTCCACTATTGTTCTTCTGTCATTCAGAACATTCACGCGGTTCATTACTTTCAGAATTTGTTTGAGTGCCTTATCCTTGTTCTTTGCGAGAAGTTTTAACACTTGTTCCTTTCTCACATCATACCTTGCCTGTAGCAAGCCCTTTATCTCATTCTTCAATTCTGTACTTACTTCCATATTCTGCCTCTTTGTTAATTGGGAAGTGAATTCCACCAGAGAATACACAATGCTGATAATGTCTTTCTTATAACAATCTTTTTCTGATTGTCATAAGGAGTCGCACTCGTGGAATTGGCATTATCAGTTTGTAAACCACATCAAGTATTCTCTAAAGTGTTCACTTCTCAATTCAACTGTAAGGTAAATTATTGTTTAGATGAAAGCGAGAGTTCATCTATCTTTAGAAAGTCTTTTATCTCGTTCTTCACTTCGGTCAGGAAGTAATCATAGACTGCTTCATCTATGCTCTTTCCTTCCTTCTTCAGTTTCCTGGAAACATCATAGCATTCTGGACCATACATTTGTGCTATGAGTTCCCATTTGCTATCATCAGTCATGTAGGTCAGCATTTGCTCTACGCCCCATTTGATGGCTGACCAACCTTTCAAAATGCTTTTAAATTCTATGTCTGGTTGTTCTCTTTCCTTCTTGAATTCTATCATTATAACCCTCCGTTCTTCAATGCGATTGAATGTCCTTTCATCATCACTGACAAGACATATCCGAGTTCTGATGGTTTCAAATCTGCCGGCATGTTTCCAAGTGAGTTACCTGCAATTTTTTGTAGTTCTTCTTCGCTTCTCATCCCAATTTCACCCCCTATAAATTGTGGTCAGGAAGGTAAGAATCATTATGGATGCGGATGGGAAACCCGAGACATCCATGCTGAGAACCTTCCTGATTTCCACTATTGAATACCTCCACTTTGCATCTTGACTTATCGCATCTTGACTACCATTGGATTCTCTGTTACTTTCGGTTCCTTGTTTGGTATGAATACTGCTGGAGTTTCCAATAGATAGAATGCTATCTGCTCAATCTCCAATCTTCTTCTGTCTCTTTCTACGGAATGGCTCGAAACATACGTCAGGGCATTCACCAAGTCCCATCTTGTATTGTTGTCAGGATAGCCCTTCTTGAATATCTCTATAGTCTCCTTAGAATACTTCTGCGGGATTGAAAGATTGTATAGGATTCCATCTATCGCAGTTATATCCAATCGTTCCTGCCTCGCCTGATTAATCTTGTCGCTGATGTCTATCTTGCTGATAATCGAAGTTATCATTTCTTTGATTTCAAGTTTGATGAAGTCTGCAATCCCGACATGCTTTCGCGATCCTGCGAATATTCCATGTTGACTTGTCATTCCATTCGAACATACAAGTCTCTTGTAGAAACCGAATGCTGCAACTCCGCCAAGTCCTTTGACACTGTTAGAGACTCGGATTCCACAGTTGATGATGTCGCCTTTCTGAGGTTCCATTGTCATCTTCGGGAACTCGTATGTCTTATAGACTTTTGTTGGTGTTGCAATTATCTCTCCTTCCCAATTTTCTATACCGAGAAGTTTCAGTTGTTCCTCTGTCAGGGCAAATACTTCATTGTGTCCGACATGGGTAAACTTCGGAGTTACCACTGCATAGATTCTCTTTTTGCCTTCCTCGTCTGTTCCTGTTCTGAACACCAATGGATTTTCAAGTCCCTTTACCGCATTTTGTATCTTCTCGTTTCTGACTGTGTAATCCATTACACCTTCGAGTTCTCTCATTCCCAGGCCTAAATGGTTGTATAGTTGTGTTTCAACTGTTCCTCTTACCCAAAATAGTTCTCCATCTATCTCAACCATTGAGTATTTCATCCGCCTGCCTTCTTTCTGGTATCTAAACATTTGTGCCTTTATTCCGTCTTTGGCAACCTTGTCTATCATTTGCCTATTGATTTCTGTCTCGATTCTTTGTGCCTCAATTTGATTCATGCTTCTTCCTCCTTAATCTTGGTTTGTAAACCAATTCTCCTGCCTCGTTTCTTGCAGTTCGAATGTGTCCATATTTCAATGCCTTCCCTAATATCTCGTAGAATTTATCCGAGTTATATGAGAACTTTCTCATCGTTGAAAATAACTGCATTACAGTCTTGCCTTCTTCTGGTGTATTCTTTACCAATAAAGAAGTGTTCCCAATGAGGACTGTTTCCTGCATCTGTTCCAATGAACATAGAAAATTCTTCATCCACTCTGTACATCTTGCCTCTAATTCAGTTCCACCTTCAAAGTTTATAGTTGCAATTCCAAGAACCACTTTTTCGTATTGTGCCATGTCAAGATGATTCTTGCTCAACCCTCTTATGAATTTTCTGAGTTCTTTTGAAATCTCTGCATGATTGATGTTTGATACTTGGTCTTTTAATGCCGAGATACTATCCTTTATTCTTTTTGGATTTTCAAAATCTACTTGTCCATGTTTCTCCTGATATTCGGGATCCCTTGCATCCATTAGAAGTTCTATGTCATCTTCAGTCCAGTCTTTTGTATTATAAATGAAACGCCTTCCTGCTCCAGAACTTATGTCATGCAACCGGTCATTCTGGATTCCACCCCATACTCCAACCCTTGTCGGATATGATATATCATTTAGAGCAAGTCCCTTGTTTACATGATTCTCGGTTAGTGCCTCATTAACCTGATTTACTAATCCTTGTTCGTGTTCTCCTGACAAGAATAGATTACTCATCTCATTATAACAGAGAATGCCATCTCGATATACCCATGCCATTCCCCTGACTTCCTCACCCTTTAGGGATGTTCCTGAGAAATTCGCTTCCGTAATCTTTCCCATAAACTTCATCTTCAATGGAGATATACCAAACTTCGGATTCAGAAATTGTTTGAACAACCATGATTTTGAATATCCTGGCGGTGCAACTATACAGATATTCGTTCTCACATCTTCGGGCAGATTCATCCGAACAAAAACTGTCTGTTCGGTTTCAAGCATTTTATGACAATGCTCATTTAAGATGAAACTTCCAACACTGCTTACCAGCAATGGACACAACTCGTCTGCAAACTGAACTCTTGTTCGCAGGACTTCCATCGTGTTTTCAAATACTGTCATCCCTTCTGCCTCCATTGTGCCTATTGCACAGTGCCTATTGCACACCATTCATCTTAAAAAATTTTAAGAGTACCAGAACGATGAATGCCATTCTGGTACTCTTGTCGCAGGTTGATTTATGCTTGCTTATCTTCGGTTACGACACTCTGGGGAACCCAAAAGTCTTGCTTCGCCGGAATCTTCGGTCCGAAGTCTATATTGATTCTCTCAAAGACCATCAATGTCCCTTCCAAGTCTTTAAGTTTCAGACCTTTCGTCTTGATTCCTGCTCTCTTGAGTCCTTCATTGAATCTGCCGAGAAGCGAATTTTGTTTCTTTGATGGCGACAGATGAATCTCTCTTGGATCTTTCCAACCATCGACTGCAACTTTGATGTATATCCTTCGTAGGATTTCGCCTGTCTCTTTTACCTCTACATCTTTCATTCCAGTTTCGATGATTCTTCCCGTTATTGTCTGTCCTTCCATCTCATCAAAATCCAGGGATATGTCCCCTACATTCACTTCTTCTTCCTGCCCACCTTGTTTCGGTGTCTTGGGATTCACTGCACCTGCAGGAGTCCCTTGCTTTACTTCTTTTGTTTCTTTTGTATTCACTGGCATTTTGCTTTTGCCTCCTGTCCATTTAGGACTGTGATGTTCTTTGTTTATTGTTGAAATGCCCGAGTTTACCTGAGATTTATCTCAGGTGAGTTCGGGCATACTCGATGGCGTTCTTTGTTTAAATAAGTTTCTTTTTATCGAGTTTTGGATACTCTATACATTCATCTTCAACCTGTGCCTTGCCATTCTGGATATATGCAATCCAGACATCGCCAGGTTCATCACCAAACCCTTTCAGAATGAAAAGAATCTTGGGATGTCTCTTGGAGAACATCCTCATATCTCTTTCCCAATCATACCATTTCATATTCTCATTTACATGAAGTTCATTTTGAAGGAGTTCGTTCACTTCCCAAAAGGAACATCCATTAAGTTCCTTGCGTCTCAGATATTTGGCATCCTTTCTGGCAATCTCAAAAAGTTTAGGATTGCCGGTCATTCTCAAATTAAAGTCTGTCTGATACCCCATATTATCACCTTAATTCTTTTATCTTCCTCCTCGCTTTCCCTTCTTCTTTTGTTTCTCGTCATCCGACCTTTCCCATTCAACATAGTGTCCCATCTCATCATGTCCATCATGTGCTTTTTTATTGATTCGTAGTTTGAACGAAAGCCAATTCAATGCTTTCAATCTGTTTATTCCGAAGTATTTCCTTGTCAATTATTCATCTCCTAACAGCAACAAGAATCTGATAATGCCATGAACCAACTTCTCCATTGTTTACTCAAATTATTTCCTGTTTTTGAATCTTGTCTGGTGTCTAACTTTTCTCCTTTTGGAACTAAGTAAACATCCATTCCTCCGTCTTTTGAATTTATGAGATGAACTGTCATCTTCTTTTCTTTCGCTTCTCTCTTGTAATCTTGGAGATGGCAATAATTACATCTTGTAAGTTCACTCATTCAATCCTCTCCACTCGTTTTAGACACACTTTGTTTAATCACCACTTCTTCATAACAGTTCGGACATTCATAAACAATCTTTTTAGTTTCGGAATGTTGTTCCTCATGTATGAGAGCATGCAGACTGAAATCTCCACTTGTCTGGATTGTCTCAGTATAATTTAGATGGTCTATTTCCTCATTACAATGTGGACACTTGTGAACTTCTTCTGCTGTACTTATTGATTTCGGATTCTGATGTACTTTTTCTTCAGGCATTCTCTCCCTCTGTCCACTTTTCTTCTCGATGGTTTATCATCTCTCTGATAGACCTGAACCTTATTGCATTGTCATGATTGGCAAAGAATTCATCGAGTTCTTTTTTGAGGTACTCTCTGTTTAATTCATTTATCTTCTTGGAAACTTTGATAAGGAATTCAACGACCTCGAATTCAAACTTCCTTCCTTTCTTTGGATATTCATGCATTGCGTTTCCATATCTCTCATCCTTTATGGATTCGCACTCCAAATGGATGCATGTTTTCCAAGACGGTTTCACTTTCACCAATCCAACAAGGTTGAATTCTTGTACCTTCTTTCTCGCAAAGATTAGTTCATTCTCAACCTTCTTCTCTTTCTCCTTTTCAAAGTTCTCATTGCAGGTCTTACAAATACCCCATCCTTGTTCCTTTGGCTTTCCGCATTTACAAATATACTTTTTCTTTATCATATTCTCAATTCTCCAGTGGCAGTTTTCATATCAAACATTTCTTTTATAGACGATTTGTCGGTAATCACAGTATCTTGTTTATACAATTCCTGGCTTACGACATCCCTTCCTAAAAGTGGTTGTGCCATATAAAACCATAAAAACTCCCTCTACTATCCACCTTTTCTATCCTTCTCTTTATCAATGAAGGACTGGAAATCTTTCATCGCTGTCTCTAAGTCATTATTATAAAGGACTCTCTTGCAACGAGGACATCGTATCTCATGCGTTTCTATTTCATCTTCTTCCTCTTCCAAAGAAGCAACCTCTGTTACAACTTTGAATGGTCTGAAAAGATTCTTCTTGATTACATGTTCATTTTTATCATTAATGATAATTCCTCTTCTTATTATCACTTCTTTAACATCCAAATGGTCTATCGGCGCATTGCATCCTGGACATATCATTTCTTAACAACTCCTCAAATTTAGTTTAAATTCCTTTTCATACTTTGAAATATTTTTATAAAATTTATTTAGTTCAGACTTTAATCTTCCCGTTACTTCTCCTAATCTATGTCTTTCTAATAAAATCTTTTTGAATTCTTCCATTGAAATGTCTAATCCATGAAAATTTATAGATATATTATCTGAATATATTGAAAGTGTACCATTATGCTTAAGTTCTATAAGTTGCTTATTATACATGTTGTCTATTATCACAATTCTGTCATCCCTATTTATCGCTCTAAAAATTGAAACAGTTTTCATTTCTTAACAACCTCCTTCAAACCTTGTATCTTCTTCAACATCATCCTTGCATATTTCATTGATTCTTTCAGAGTCGTTGCTTGACACCATATTCACTCACATCCACTACAGGCACATATCCATCTGCCTGTCATAGAATCCCATCTCCTTTGCTCTCCACAGCAAGGACATTCGTTCTCTGGTTTATCATCGTCTTCTGGTTCTCCATCCTCTGTAAAAGAATTGAAGTCTAACATTATCCACTCTCCGTTTCGTCAATGCTTTTCCATCCTTGTGCTACATTTTCTTCTTCATCGGAAGCATCTATTCTGTACTCGCATCCATTGGCCATCCAGAACTGCCACTTCAAGTTTCCCTCTTTGTCTCTGATTAATCTCATGCTCACTTCCTCCACATAAGGAACCCTTGTCGAATCTTTATTGTCTCAATCTCATCGGGCAAAGGTGCTTCTGGAATCTTGACTATGTTGATTCTACCGCCATCCCTTGTTAAGGTTTCAGTTCTTGATACACAGCATTTATAGTGCCTTTCTGAATCTGTTCCATATCCACATCTCTGACATTGCGGCATCTTCTCACCTTCTTATGTATCTATGCAGTCGGGAATCCAATCTTCTCTTATATCGATTTTCCTGATAACTATGTAATTGTCTCAATTCTTCAAGTTCTTGTGTTGTCAGATGTTCCCTTCTTATCTGTTCCTTAGTTCCTAACATTCCTGCACCTCCTGTTCCATAATTCTGTTCGGATGTAGAGTCCTGTCAATCGTCTGTCCATTTCTATCTCGACAAGGGTATAACCATCCTCGAAATGCGTGATGTCCCTTATGTCGAAGAACCCCACTGGATTGTCCGTGTATGCGGACTCAGGGATTGTGGGCGATCCCAAATTGCTGCTTTTCTCCATGCTTCTGCCTCACCGAGACTTCGGGGATGTGGCTATAACCCATCCTCTATGGGTTAAAGCGGTTGAACCCTTCTGTCTCATCTATGTAGAATTCCAACTTTTGCATTCGGGATACTGCCTCGAATTGCCAAGACTTCATCTCTGGTTAGGAAATACTGATGCTCGATTCTCTGCTTCTTTTTTCCCATTATCAACTCAACATGACCAATACGATTGCCCTGCTTTATCATTGGTAATTCTCGGCACTCAATATACTCGACCTCTGACGTGGACTTCCAGACAAATGGTCGCCTTGTCTCAATGTCATACCATTGAGGTTCATCCTTGAATTTCAGGACAATTCCATTTGTCCTGTTTGACCTGTCTGGCATTCGGACTTCTCTATGAATCTTGATAGCCATCTCTACCATTCTCCCTTCTCGATAATTCGCCCTTTTTAGGCGGTTTTTCGCCTCAACACCAGAGGCGATATAGACCACCCCTCTGGTGAGGTTTTTCTGTCCTATTGGCTATGGATAGCCACAGGATAAAAAAATAGGGTGAGGCGTGTTTACGCCTTCACCTTGACGTATATCTTCCCGTTTTTCTGGCTTGTGGCTATCTCGACATCCAGAGCACTCTTCTCTGCTACTTCCTCCAGAATCCTCTTTATGTTGGGTACGAGTTGCCTAAATTCGGTTTTATCGCCTTCGTAGTACTCAGCGACTATGTCCTGAATTTCTATGCTTATAGGTGTGTCTCTTGGGAATTTCGCCAAATCTGTTCCCATAGCATCCCTGTTCCACGAACCCCCACTTCTGCCTGTGGGCATGCTTTCGATTTTTTCGAATCCTATCATTTTTTTTGCCTCCTGAATTTTTTTTTTGTCGCTTTCGAAAAACGACAAGATAAGATGGGTACGGTTTTATATATATATTTCCGAGTAAGTTTATATAGAAGTTTTTTTGTATTTCGGCAGGTTTTTATACTACCTTCCTTTTGCATAGGAAGTGAGGGTATATTTTAAGGGTATTTTTTGAAATAATACAAAAATATCGAGAGCCAGATAAAAGCGATATGCACAATAAAACATATCGGTTTTTTGTCGGCTTTAGACCTTTTGCTAAAAATATTTCCTATGGAAAATATATAGAAAATTCGCTATGGGGTAGAGAGATAAGGTTATAAAGAATATAGCATCCACGTTAATAAAATAACGTGGGAATGTTAAGACCTTTGCAGAATAAACACAACAACATAACACATTAACAAAATCACGGTTTGCCCATTATTTATGTGCGTAGACCTATGTTAATAGAAACCCTTTACAAAATAAAGCAGTATGCATTACACCTTTACTAAATAACGCAGTACGCATATACCTTTACAAAATAATTAAATAAACGAATAGGAATAAAAATGGTGTAATTCCGCAGACCACGTAGGGAGTATGATCTTCTATAGATATGTTCCATAGTTTATGTTCCATAGACATCTCATAATAAAGCCGGTTCCTTGCCGGTTATCGTTCGCGATCTACTCGGGCCTTTGCCCTGCACCCTTCCTTTACTCATTCGAGTTCTATAAGTCCTAAAGAGTATCCTATTCTAAGCAGATTAAAATATTCCAAATTAATGAATAATACCCTATTGAGTATTATTAGTCTTATAGACTTATAGACTTATAATTATTATTATTATTATATAGGGTACACTTCCCCGAAAGAAAGTTTTTATTTTCTATATATATATATAGATTGAATAATACTGGATGTTTTTAATGAAAAAGTGGAGTATTTAAAGTTTATATAGAATCGATTGAACCTAATCACCAAAAGAACAACTTTAAAAATGTTTAAATATTTACTAAGAGATGTATGTTCTGTAGTTGAAATGTCATGGGTTCTTGTAAGTTTGAAGTAGAAGGGCGTCCTTGCAGTAGGAGTGCCGGTGATGATCCATCGGGTTACTGCAGTGATCACTTGCCGATAGTGATGAAGATTCAAAATGAAGTCTATCAGAAGTGTTCAGACTGCCACATCCAGGATAGTTGCACTTTCAATAAATATAAGGGAATAGATGCCTGTTACTTTGAGCAGTTTGATGATTGTAAAGAGTGGGCCGATAAGGAAACTGTCATCAAGGGAATGAAACGACTTCTGAATATCGAGATGAGAATAATCAGACGTTCCGAGAAGAAACTATTAGACACAGAGAGTCGGGTTGATAAAGATGGCGAGATTGATACAAGAGGCGAACGCGGATTCCTTGTCAAGACAATCGACTTGGCTCAAAATCACATTGAAAAGTATGGTCAGTTCAGAGGATGGGATAAGAAAGAGAACATAAATCCAAAAGACAAGAAGGACAAATTAAAGAAGGTATTTAGCAGAGAGGCGACTGAAGGTGTCATTAAGATTATGTGTGGCATAGAAGAAGGAGAACATTCAGATGGACCAAGAGAAGAATCAGAAGGAGAAGATAGACCGGCTGGAGAACCTGAGAAAGAAGGAAGCGGAGTTTGAGCTGCCCAAATATGTTCAGATTGGACATTTTATAAACCTGATGGAAGAAACTCGCGGATTCAAACCTTATCCATATCAGATTCCTTATGCTTGGGCCATAATAGATTCGGTCATGTCGGGACAAGGAAGGGAGATTCTTGCTGAGTGGGGAAGGAAGATGGGTAAGACGGAAATCAATTCCGCAGTCCCTTATTTTCTCGCATCGACCATAAATACAATTTACTTCTCGCCACTTTTTAAGAATGGGTTTGCCTGTGAAGTCTTTGCACCGAAGAAGGAACAGGCAGACATCGACTTCCAAAGGATAAAGGATTATTATGAGAGAGGCGTGGCAAAGGATTTATTTGGCATAGACTTTGAGATTTGTAATGGCAAGATGATTAAACTATCGAATGGCAATTATATATCGGCTTCAACAGCATCGCCAAAGACTAACATAGAGGGGCCGGATCTCAATCTAATCATAGTTGAAGAGGCACAGGCAATAGACAACCTTAGATTAAGGAAATCTATTCTGCCAATGGGTGCAGCAAACAACGCCACCCGAGTCCTATCAGGAACCGCGACAAATGAAACTGGCGGAACTGAATCTTACTTCTATCATGCCTTGAAGAAGGCAAAGGCAAGAGACAAGTTCATCTATGATTGTACTGAAGGATTCAAGTATAATTATAATTATGAAGTCTATGTAACTGACTTGATAAATAAACTCGGTGAGGATTCCGAAGAAATAAGAAGTCAGTTCTTCCTTGAATGGCCAAAGGATAGGCGGATGTTATTCAATAGGGATGAGTTAGAGGCATGCCGGACATCACAAACGATTCCTGTCTATCGAATGTCTCCTGTCGGAGTTGGGATTGATGTTGGAAAGTTCAATGATAGCACTATAGTTACAGTTGGAGATTTCAACTACAGAATTTTGAATTGGTATGAGATAGAAAATAACATCTCATATGTAGTCCAGGCAAGAATGATAAAAGAGAACTTCCTGAGAAATTATAATATATTTAATATTGTTGTTGAAGAGAATGGACAGGGTGCAGTATTCATAGATATACTTGATGAATTCCATGTAAAGGTTCAATCTTGGTGGAATGAACCAAAAGAAAAAGAGGCACTGTCTAATCAACTTGTCAAACTTGTTGGAGAACGAAGATTATCCTATCCAGCAAATTCAACTAAAGAAAGATACCGTTTTGAGGAACAACTTTTGAATTTGAGAAGGGTTTATCGGATGGGACATATGTATGCAGAGGCCCTAAAGAAAAATAAACATGATGATTATTACACTTCGCTTCTGATGATGATCAAGGCACTTGAACGAAAGAAAGAATTAAATACAGACATAAGCATTTCGGTTAATAAGAGGACTTCTCATGGACCTACGACTGCACTTCAGCAAGGATTCCCCAAAAAGCATTATGCCTTTTAAATTCGATTTTTCTTTGAATGTTGGAAAGAGAGTTACCAAACCAACAGAGGAAAATCAAATCAGTAGGAAAACATTTCTCGAACTTGAACAGATGTTCTATACGGAACCGATTCTGAATACCGGTATAAATGGTTATCAAGTTTGCTTGGAAACAATGGGATATTCGCTTGCATCTAAAGATGTTAAGATACAAGAAGAATTAAAATTTCTGGAACGAAAGACACAATTAAAGCGAGTTACCCTCTATTACAATCCGCGTCATCTTGGAATTTTTGGGAACGCTTTTACTGAATATCTTTGGAATGAAGGTAAAACCCATATAGTAAATTTTGGTGTGATAGATCCAAAGCAGATGAATTTCAAACGAGATAAAGCAAACAATTTGCTTTTTGATGAATTGGGAAATCCAGAAGGTTATGTTCAAACAGTCCCAATCAATTCAGAACAAATTCCTCTTACTAAGGATCAATGTGAACATATCCATATCGGGCAAGTTAATCCAGGACAGATGGGTGTTGGTTTTATAGAACCTGTATTCAATGATTCAACTATCAAGGAGAATATAGAGCAGGCGAAAGGAGAGTCTGCATTCAAGACAGGATATGTCCCTCTTGGAGTTCCCTATGGAGAACCTGGAATGGATTGCAGTGATGTCAATCTAAAGAAGATTGCAGATGAGTTAGGACAGACTTTGACCGCGAAGGATACAGAATCAGTTGCCTATCCATACTATATGAAACCAGAATATCTTAAATATCCAGAACTAAAACTTACTGATGAATTGATATATTCTACAAAACTTCAGGCAGCAGTATTGAGAACGCCTCTTTCCTTATTATTACAGTCAAGTAGTGATTCCGGAACTTCATTTGAAAAACTTATCGAGTTCTATGAGATAAGTTTGAGAGGTATGCAGAAGGCACTTCGGGTTGAAGAAATTGTAGCAAAGTACCTTGAAAAGAAGAAACTCGATGATACGAATTTTGAGGTAGTATGGGGCAAGTTGTCTGAACAATCTATGAAAGAACAAGTAATGAAGATATACAGACTTGGAAAGACCAAATTCCTAAAGCCAGATAATAAAAAGATACAAGAGCATATCTTTAGATTACTTGGAGTTCCTTTCGATGAAAAAGACAATCAACAGTGAACAAGAATTGAAGTCCGCAGTTCTTTGTATCATGTCCACATTAAATCATTCCTTGTCAATTAAATCAATGAGGAAACGATTGCCTGAGTTTTCTGTTGGAAACTCGAAAGAGGATGCTTGTCGAATCAAGAAGATACTCATGGATGAATACCGGCTCGGCAATATTCTTATAAACAAGAAGAACAATAAGAGAAGTAATGGAAAGATAAAGACAAGATGCACATATAAATTGAAGGTGTGATATAGGTTAGGGTGCATAGATGACATTGATTGAAGTTAATTTCAAGATAAAAGATTTGGATCCAAAGAAGTCCTCCAATAAAGCACTTGCTAATGAATGGAGATGGACTTTGGCTAATTACGTCTTGACTAAGAAGGGAATGAATTCTGGTTTTACACTCGATGAGATAGAAGGAATTGCATTAAAGATTTTGAGAGAGATTATTTTCAGAGTCAAAGAAGGTAAAATGCAACACAAATTCGAACCGGAGAAGATGACACCATCATCAAGAGAAGTCTATCAACACTTGCTAAAGAAATTATCTTCATCCGAGAAGTTCTGTCCATGCTGCAGGACATGCGAAGAAAAGATGGAGGCCTCTAAATATGCACCAATAGTTCCATCCGGAATTAGCAGAGGCGATGAGATTCATCTTGAAGATATACTTCCATACTTTCAATCCTTCAAGATAAGGAAACCATATATCTATCTGACCGGAGGAATTGTTAACAATGGCCATACCAATGGAGATATAGACATTCTAATCAAGGAGAAAGAAAAGAATCCACCTATCGAGTTCAGAATTTTCAGAATGTTTCCTCCCGAGTTAAGGGAACGAATCCATTTCCTTTATGATGATGGAAACTTCGGACCCTTTACAAAGTTCATACCTCTTTATGACATGGAAATTGCAGTACAAGACAAAGCAGAAGTTGAAGAGATGGAAAGTGTTCTGTTGGAAAGAGATCCAGATGACATTCAATTGAAAAGGTATCCATTATTTTCTTATCTTGGATCCAAAGCAGTATTGATAGATGAAATTCTAAAGACAATTCCAACTGATGTCAAAAGTATAGTGGATCCATTTGCAGGAAGTTGTCCCTTGATGTGGGAATTGAAAAGACGGAGATTTGAAGTCTCGACAAATGACATATCTTATTGGTCATATAACATTCAATATGCTCTCCTGAAGAATCCGCGTTACAAACTTTCCGATGCGGAGATAAAGGATTTAGTTGAGACTTCTTCCATAGTCAAGGATAAGGTATTCTTTCATCATCATTTCTCACCAAGCACAAAGAACTATCTTAATGGAGTGGTGATGAAGGCACATAAGATGAAATGTCCATATCGAAAAGCAATCGCTTTGGCTGCTGTCGGGAAGATGGCTTCTAAGATATTCTTCGCCTTCCATGAGAGATTGACTTATCTTCAGAATCTTCAAAACTTTAGAAAAGAGTTTGAGGATTCAATCCGATATATTCAGGCCTTTGTTGTTAATGGTTCTGCAACAGTTAAGAGAGGCGATGCAATAGAATTTATGAAACATGCAAATGGAGACTTAATATATCTGGATCCACCATATGCATTCAGTACGGAAGGCCATGACCATGATGACCAATATGGAAGATGGCTTGGAGGCATAGATAGAATTCTCTTACAGACAGATAAAAGAGTTACCGATTATGATGTTAAAAAGAAGGATGAAGAAAAGTTTATAGAAAATATGATTAAGGCAGCATCCAGATTCAAATATATTATGATGTCTTATTATCCGAATCGATCCTTTGGAGAGGAAAGACTTCGAACTCTATTGAAGAAATATAAGAAGCATGTTATGGTGAAAAGACCTGCTGGAAGATGGACTGCAAGAGTCAGACAAAAATCAATGAGAGGGACCACTCATATCAAGGAGATTCTAATTCTTGCTTCTAATGAGGATCTCGATAAAAAAGCATACTTTGAATTTTCAGAAAGTCCAAATAAGGATGCAGACAAATCAAGAGCAGAAGATAAGATAGTTCCATTCAGATTCTTTACACAAGTCAAAGCAATTGCAGGTTACAGAAAGCAAGAGACATATAGTTTAGAAGGTTTAATTGAAACAATTCAAACTCTAAAAGATTTCTTCCCATGCGAAGTGGATGAAAAATATGATGGTGCAAGACATCAGATTCATAAAGTTGGAGATAGAATACAAATCTGGTCTGAGGATGGTGGAGATTCGACTGACAGGTTCCCATTTATGGTTAATGAATGCAAAAAGATGAAACCGAACTTCATAATAGATGCTGAGATAACAGGTTGGGATTCCGGAAAATACAAGGAAGGAAAGCACATCGGAAGAAGTGATGTAGCCGGATACATACATGAGAAGTCTCCACCAAATGATAAATTCTATTTTGCTAATTCATTCGATTGTCTATGGTTTGAAGGAGAAGATTTACATAAGAAACCTTTATCGGAACGAAGGGAAGCATTGAAAAAGGTTGGTGATACAGAACATATAAAAATCATAGACAAACAGGATGCCAAGAATATAGAGGAACTAAAAACATCAGTTGAATATTTCAGGGATCCAAAGAACAGACCAGGAACAGAAGGTGCCATGATAAAGTCATTGGCATCTGATTATCCTCTAACCGGCATGATACAGAAATGGATTAAGTTC
>Ga0315274_10003525_pt1 | contig 23260 bp, 19 predicted proteins | sample YL17G02_20_MG_FD_203700 | JGI IMG/M metagenome (GOLD analysis project Ga0315274, IMG submission 203700) | Sediment microbial communities from Yellowstone Lake, YNP, Wyoming, USA - YL17G02_20 | ecosystem: Environmental > Aquatic > Freshwater > Lake > Sediment | place: USA: Wyoming | collected...
GGAGGAATTGACGTTCCGTATAGCGGGATCCGAGGGTGCCGTATTTGCCCACAGTATGCAGTTTATTACCGAGGTCTTGGCATTGTCGTTGTATATTCCGCCGCCGCTTACAGTGGCAGAATTTATGCTGAATGTCGCATTGAGAATACTTGCACTGGCATCCTTATTGTAGATCGCTCCGCCCGTCGAGGCCTGATTGCTACTGAAAACGCAGTTGTTTATGGTTATCGAGCCTGATTCATTATAGACTCCGCCGCCACTGTCAGCCTGGTTGCCAAGGAATATGCTGTTTCTCAGGGTTGCATTTTTCTTTCCGGTACAAAACGCACCGCCGCCTTTGTTATTTCCAGCGGATCTTGCGTTGCCGTCAATAACTGTAAACCCGTCAACAATGGAATTGTCATTCATCGTAAGTATATGATATACATTGTCTGCGGGGTTGTTCTGTTGACCAATGTCTCCGTTTAGCACTGCAGCATTATTTACCCAGTTGCGTTCGTCACGAATTATCTCGTCACCGCCAAAACCGCCGTAGACAGATACACCTTCTTTAACTATAAAAGACGCCGCAGGCGAACCCGTACCCGAAGTATTATTTTTGTCCTGGTCGGGATAATATGTTCCGTCAGCAACCCAAACCTCGTCGCCTGCTCTGAGCTCGCTTGCAGTAAGCGCATCATTGAGATATTTATATGCAGTCCCCCATGAATGGCCTTCACGGTGGACGCCGCCTGAGACCTGTGTTACATCGCCTGAAATAGTACCGTTCCAATCAGAATATGTACCAGCACTTATTTTTCTTCCATTAATTTGATCCCCATCGAAAGCCTGATCGAAATTCATATAAAAACCTTCGGTACCCTCAGTAAAAGAATTATCGCTGCATACTGTACCGTTGCCGTTATTGTAAATGGCTGCTATTTCTGTTTGAGAAAGAGCTTTCTTATAAATTCGAATATCATCAAGGGAACCGTCAAATATACCAAATAAGTTTGGATTATTTCCGATTATCAAGCCAGCATCGTTGCTTATATTATTTTGACAAACACTGCCATCAGCGGAACTTACAGGAATTCCATCAAAATAAAAAACGGCTTGTCCACTTCTATCTATTGAATAAGCTATAAAATGCCATCGATCATCATTTAAAAAATCATCGATCGGATAATCAAAAAAAATTCCATTTGTTCCATCATAGAATGAGGCGTTTAACCAGACGTAAACAGGGCCATGGCCCCCAAAACTGAAAAATATCTCGTAGCTAGCTAAATCATATTCCTGCATTTTGTTTAACAGGCCACTATAAGCATCGTATCCGAATTTGGTCCAAAAACAGATCGTAAAATCTTCCGTTCCGAAGTTTAAAACAGGATCATGCTGCACCGTGATATATCCTGAATCCCCGTCAAAGTATGCACAATTTAAATTCTGCTCTGACGGAGTAATCTGAGCATCCACATACGAAATTACAGGAATCGCACGCCAAGGTGAATTGTAATCCTCATTAGATGGCGAAGAATTACCCGACCCATTGAAAGCAATTACTCTGTAATAATACGTGTTAGCATTCGGAAGACCTGTATCAATATAAGATACAGTATTTGCCGTAAGTGTTTGAATATCAATATACCAATTATCTAAATCTGGAGCCCTTCGCCTTTGAATCTTATACCCAGTCTCGCCAGCAACATCATCCCAGGTTAACAATAATTTCTGCGGTTCTCCCGGCACTGCAGTAACCTTAAGATTAGTTGGCGGCGGTGGCGGTGGTGGCGGTGGTGGCGGATTGGCAAAAGCGGTAAAAGTAAAGCATAAAACAATTACCAGCGGTAATGAGCATATAATTTTTGTATTCATTTTCCATTCCTTTTCAAAACGGTAAATTATTTGGAATTATTTTCCAGCCAGGACCTCGCATGGGGTGCATATGCACTTTGAGGGTATTTTGAGACCAGTTGTGAATACTGCGAGGTAATCGTTGCCGCAGCAGCAGTTTTCGAAATAAGTTTCTGCTCTAAAAGCTTTTCACAGCAATGCCCCACCGCAAACAGGCAATAATCCGCATATTGGTGTTTTGGATTCGCATCGTATGCACCTTGAAAAGCCTGTGCCGCTTTTGCGTAATCGCCGAGCCTGTCATGATTGAGTCCGCTGATGTAGTATGCCGAGGCCTTGTTATCTCTTCCGCAGATTTTGCCCAACACATATTTATCAAGCAATGCTGCTGATAGGGCGACCAGCTTATCACCGGCCACCCGATTAACATCCGGCTTTGTGCCTTCTGCATAGCATTTTTCGGTGATAAGGTATATGGCGTTGGAAATCATGGGGTATGTCGCAGAATCGTAGGCGGCAGCTAATTTATCAACCGCTGATTGAGTGACGATGTCACTTCCGGGTACAACACTAACGATCACATTGATTTTGGCAATGTTCAATTGTGCCCTCGCCGCGAATGAACTGTTGCCAAACTCCTGGGCTATCTGCCCATAAATCGCCTTTGCCGTATCGTATTTCTTGGCATCTTCGAAACGTTCACATATTCTGTACAAAGCCGCCGGCAAATACGAATTGCCCTTAAAATCACTCTTAAATTTGCTAATTATTGCTTGAATTTCCGCATCTTTCCCTGAATCGATAAGGCAGATGGCCTCGACTTTTGATATGTCGATCTGCGACCTGACGGCAAACTCACTACTCGGGTATTGCTGTGCAATCTGTGTATAGACTGTTTTTGCTTTATCGAACTTTCGCGATTCCTCGTAGCGTTCTGCAATCCGGTATAATGCAGCCGGTAAATATGACTTTGACTTAAAATCAGTGTTCAATTGGTCGAAGTTCATCTGGGACTGGCTGTCATTTTCGGATTCGATAGCTGAGATAACAGCTGTCTTTATAACATCTATTTTTGCTCTTTCGGCGTATGGATCGGTTGGATGCTGTTGTGCTATCTGGGCATAAATTGCTTTAGCCTTGTCGGGCCATCTTGCCTCTTCAAATCTCTCGGCAATTCTGTAAAGGGCAGTGGGCAGATAAGCGTTGCCGCTAAAATCGCTGTTAAGTTTATCCAAAGAAATCTGTGCCTGAGTGTAATTGCCCGACTCAATAAGCGCAACAATGGCTGTTTTAGGAACATCAATTTGTGAGCGGCCGCCGTATTGATCTTTAGGATATTGCTGTTGAATCTGCTGATATATAGTCTTTGCCTTGTCGAGCTGCATGGTCTCTTCGTATCTCTCGGCTATCCTGTAAAGGGCCGCAGGAAAATACCAGTGGGTCTTAAATTTGGCGGTGAATTTATCGAGATCTGTTTGTGCCTGACTGAAATTGCCGGACTCGATAAGCGAAATAATCGCCGTTTTCGCAATATCCAGCCGTGCCCGGCTGCCGTACGCATCTTCAGGGAATTGGGCCAGCACCTGCCCATACAAACTCGTTGCTTTATCGAATTGCCTGGCCTCCTCATATTGATTTGCGCTTGCGTAAAGAGATTCGGCTTGATTAGGCTCAGCTTGAGCCATCGTATTTGAAAAACATAAGATAGATAGCAGGAAAAGCAAACAAAATACTGTTAGGGGAATTTTTTTGGTCATTTTGAATCTCCTCAAAATTAAAGTTTATGCCTTGACCGCAAACAACACAACTGATTCGGCAGCTTAAAAACCAAACTAACACAAAGCAACTTACTGCAAACCACATAAGCTCTTTGAGTAATTGGCCAACAACCCCAATTGCCTATGAACTGATTATTTTGTCTACTGAGGCGAATGAGATTTGTCAACATATTTTTTCTCAAATTTCCAGATTTTTTGAAAATTTTTTAGACAAGGATTTTTTAGGAAGAAATCTCCCTATGCCTGACGATGAAAAATGGAGTACACGTTTCCGTTTAACTCGTTTAGACATAAGGAGATGCATTATGGTCAAGCAGGATGCTTTGATGGAGTCATTATCGTCAAATCTTCATGGATTTCTGAATCAAATTCATCGCGATTTGTCCGTCCCGGATAAAAAATTTCTGCGGGATGGATTTATTTGGCTGGCTCGATCAGGCTATCCGATCGTCTGTCAGATGGCCAGTGAAGTCCCCAATCAAGGGGCGAAGTATACCACTTGGGTCAAACGGCTTGGTCTGCACTTGACGGCCGAGAGCGGCTTTGACGAGCAGGTGAAACAATCTGTCCCTACCAAAAATTCCGTCCTTGTTTATTCACAAAGACTTACGTAAAGTTTCGCATTTAATTTTTGAGCAAAATGCCCAAGAATTTTTTTGGGAAAATCAATGTTGAAATTAATAGCAAAGCTCATTTTTGGCCTATTAAGACTTATATTCAAAACCCCAAAGGCATTAATCCTTGAGAACTTCCAAGTTCGCCAAGCTTCCGTTCAAGCACTGCATGGAATTCAGAATCCTCAAGTAGCTTATCCATGATTTCATCAGCTTGGTCGCGTTCCGTATTGCTTTTCATCACGTTTTCAGCCTGACAATGAGGGTGTATATGAACATCGGGTATTTGGTCCGAAGGTGATTGGCGGTCTTGTTATCCCAAAGAATGTTATAATGGCAAACAGTTATATAATCCTACTTTCGCTAATTTTTTTTAAAAAAAGTGTGTTTTTCGGCGGGAATTTAACGTTTGGTGCCTTCCCAACTCTTCAAATTTCATATCTTTGGAGACAAAACAAAGACAGGAATTTGTTGAAGAAAATTGATGTTCAACTGTTCATGAGAAAGGGAAGTTTTGTGAACATTTTCTGAGTTGACGACTAAAACAACAGTACTCTGTTACGCACCTAAAGGCCAAGCAGACTCCAGCTAGTTTTTTCCAAGTTCTATTTGTTATAAATGGCTGGCCCGAGATGCTCACTGTTTTAATAGCAATTGGAGCAACAAAGCACACATCTACGCAGCTTTAACTATCAAGAATTCTTTCAACCTTTCCTTGATCTACGTTCATTACGTACTGAATTTCACTGACTTCCGCTGCTTCATGTGTCAAGGCTGCTATATCGTCCCTGGCTATATATTCTATCGCAAACTTCCGGCTGCCCGCCATTAACTGTCGCAAGCCTTGGGCGAGACGTTCATAGTAGGTGTAAAGCCCCAAGGCACCGGTCGGGAGGCTTTCGAATTCCTTGTCTCCCAGTTCCTTGCGCAGTGTGCCTGCGGTTACGAAAATCTCGTCTTTAGAATTTCCGAATCTCTCAACGTACACCGGTATTTGCTGTTCTTCCATCGTGCGCCCTATCGTTTTACCTACCATAGCTGCTGCAATAGGACCTCTGGCCATTCCTATCAACTTCACAAAAGGAGAACCAATCGCAAGACCTTTGAAGATTTGATCTTCGAAGGTGAATCCGCCCGCCAGAGCCAATGTGGGAAGGTAATCACCCCTGTCAGCAAGGCGCTTGGCGTAATTATACAAAAGTGAGTGCAGATGAACAGGAGGAATTCCCCACTCGTTCATCATACGCCATGGACTCATGCCCGTACCTCCGCCAGCTCCATCCACAGTCAGCAGGTCAAGTTTATAGCGGGAAGCAAACATAATTGCCCTGGCGAGGTCTGCCGGCCGGTAAGCTCCCGTTTTGAGAAAGATATATTTGGCGCCTGCTTTTCGCAATTCCTCTACCCTTTGGGCAAATGATTCCTCAGTCACCATACCCACTCGCGAATGTCTTTCAAATTCCTTAAACGCTCCACGCTCAAAAGCCCTGATCACATCTGGGTCAGTCGGGTTCGGCAATACTATATAACCACGCTCGTATAACATTTGAGCCTTCTTAATATCTCCGACTTTTACTTCACCGCCGATATCTTTAGCACCTTGACCCCACTTAAGCTCCACGCACTCTACGCCGAGTTTCTCAATGGCATATTCCTGCACACCCAGTCGTGTATCCTCAACATTTGCCTGGACAATGATTGCACCGTAGCCGTCACGTTGATAATCTTTGTAGAGCTTGACACGGCGTTTAAGGTCAACAGTATCAACCACTCGACCGTTCTTGATAATCGCCTCAGTGTCCATTCCAACAACATTCTCACCAATAGTCAGCCCGGTTCCGGCCAAGGCAGAGCCAATGGCCAGGCCTTCCCAGTTGTTCTTTGCGATGTTTGTGGAACCAATTCCCGGAATATGCCAGGGATAACGATACTTTATCCCACTATCTTGCCCAAAGATGACTTCCAGATTTACTGCGGGGAAGATGGCTTTGTCGCTGTCGGGTTCAATGCCGTGTGCGCCCACAGCGGTGCCCATAATGTTGAAGTGTGAATAATCAACAGGATAAGTTTTCTCTGCCGCGGTAGTAACCATGCCGAATGGCTGCGGATAAATTACTTCATGGCCGCGGTAGGCGCTTTTGCCTATCTCGCACATACCAATGCAGCCATCTACACATGTAACACACATACCGGAGGCAGGTACAACTGAGCCTTCTGTCCTGTTTTTAGTTAAAGTTGCAGCCGAAGCGTTTACTTTTGAAAACGTAAGTGACATTTATTTGACTCCTTTATTGTTTTTAATTTGTTAATCTTTTTTTATCTCACAAGCTACACAAGGATCCATGTAGCACATCATATCATCAAATTGTTCTTTCTCGACACAGGGCGGTGTCAGATTTGCACAACCACCACAGATTGCCTTTTCAGGTTCGTTGTATGTGCATCTAAGCTGGCAGGCCGGACAAACATACATACAGCCGCCGCACAACCTGCACACTTCAGATTTGATATCAAACGGTGTACCGATTGTTCTCTTCTGGCCTCTGTTGCGAAAACCGATTGCTTTTGCCATCATTTGTTCTTCGCACATTCGCACACACAGACCACAAAGAATACAATCGTCATGTTCCTGCTTAAAACGCTGCTGGCGAATACCATGGGCTGAAGCGAGATCTTGGATTACTTTGGACTGAGGACAGGAAGCCAGGAGTAGTTCCAAAATCATCTTACGCGCCCTTAACACCCGCGACGATGCTGTACGTACCTTAAGCCCTTCCTCGGCTGGATAGGTGCATGAGGAAACCAATTTTGCGTTTGAATCCTCACCAATCTCTACCACGCAAAGCCGACAGGCGCCATAAGGAGAAAGCCCATCGATATGACAAAGTGTAGGAATTGGAAACCCAAGAAATTTTGCAGCTTCCAGCAGGGTGGTGCCTCTTTCGACTGAAACGTGTAGTCCATTTATAACAAGATTGACCATTATCATTCCTTCATAAAACTATACATCCACCGCCTCGAATTTGCATGTACTCCTGCATGCCCCGCATTTGATGCACTTGACGGTATCTATAGTATGCCTTTCCTTCTTGAGGCCTGTGATTGCACCCACCGGGCAGACTTTGACACAAGCCCGACACCCTGTGCAGTTTTCATTAATCAAGTAACTAATAAGTTCCCTACATACTCCGGCCGGACAATGTTTTTTTGCAACATGCTCGATGTATTCATCTCTAAAGTACCGAAGCGTGGAAAGGACAGGGTTCGATGCCGTCTGACCCAGACCACACATGCTGGTATCCTTTACAACAACCGCCAGTTCATCAAGAAGGTCCAGCTGTTCGAGTGTTCCCCTGCCTTTAGAGATATCATCAAGTATCTCATACATCCTCTGAATGCCCTTCCGGCAGGTAAAACATTTACCGCAGGATTCATCTTTCAGAAAATTCATAAAGTACTTTGCGATATCGACCATACAGGTGTTCTCGTCCATTACGATCATGCCGCCGGACCCCATAATCGAGCCGACTTTCGTCAGGCTGTCGTAGTCGATAGGAATATCGAACTTGTCTGCCGGGATACAGCCGCCGGACGGGCCTCCTGTCTGAACGGCCTTGATTCTGGCCTTGCCTGAAGGACCGCCGCCGATATCGTCGATTATTTCTTTAATCGAAATACCCATAGGCACCTCAACAAGACCGGTATTGCGGATTTTACCCACAAGGCTGAATATCTTTGTGCCACAGTTATTTTTTGTGCCGGTACTGGAAAAGGCATGAGCACCATCCTCGATAATGACAGGAATGTTGGCCCACGTCTCGACGTTGTTAATAGCGGTCGGCCTGCCTTTAATCCCTTTCTGTATGGGAAATGGCGGCCGCTGGCGAGGCTCCCCCATTTTCCCCTCAATCGAATGTATCATCGCCGTTTCTTCGCCGCATACAAAGGCTCCGGCACCCCTGACGATGGTAATATCGAAGCTGAAATCCGTGCCAAGGATATTCTTACCCAAAAGACCAGACTGCCGTGCCTGCTGAAGGGCGATATCAAAGTTTTTTATTGCCAGCGGATATTCATTACGAACATAAAGGATGCCTTCCGTGGCACCTGTTCCATAAGCACCAATTATCATCCCTTCAATAATACCGTGCGGATTGCCTTCAAGCACACTGCGGTCCATATAAGCACCCGGGTCACCTTCATCGGCATTGCACACAAGATACTTGCCACGGCCATTGGGCTGAGAAGCAAACATCTCCCATTTCAGACCTGTCGGGAAACCCGCACCTCCCCTGCCGCGAAGACCGGAGGCCTTGACCTCACTGACAATCCATTTTGGTTCAGCCTTTTCAAATACCCTGACAGTCGCTGAATAACCGCCATCGTCGATATAACTTTCGATACTTACCGGATCAATCCTTTCGTTACGTGAAAGAATGGTTCGAACCTGTTTACTGTAAAAAGGTAACTCGTCCTGCCTTGCCAACGGCCGGCCGGTATGCGGATCTTTTAAAAGCAATTCTTCAAGGACCTCCCTCCGAACTACGGCTTCAATAATACTTGGTATTTTGTACGGGTCCACCTTCGGATAAAAGGTATTTTCAGGCTCGATAAGCAGCGATGGTTCCATCTCGCAGAATCCATGACACCCTGTAACACGCATGGCAATTTTCCCAATCAGGTTTTTCCCGGCAAGTTCCTGTTCGATTATGTGTATAATTCTACCGGCACCGCTTGCCCGCCCACACGTACCCGCCGGAACAACAATAGTAGCTATAACCGAATCACGCTTCCCGAGACGCTTCTTACGAAACGTCTTGAACTGTTCGATAGATTCCATTTTATCCATAAACGCGTTTTTTCCACGATTTACTTGTCAGACGCTGCCGCCAAAGATTCATCATCCTGCAACATTTCTGTCCGAGCCTTCTCTAATATATGTTTGACCTTTGACGTATCAACTTTTGAGAAATAATGCCCGTCGACTGTAACGATAGGTCCAATGGCACAGGCTCCCAGGCAGTTGACCGTTTCCAGCGTAAATTCCCTGTCCGGCGTTGTCTGGCCCGCCTTGATTCCAAGCTGCCGCTCAAGTTCTTCGGCAATCATTGCACCTTTGCGCACATGGCAGGCGGTACCCAGGCATGCGCACACCAGATGTTTGCCCCGGGGTCTCATACTGAACGAACTGTAAAATGTGGCAACACCATATATATCAACCAGTGAACAGCCAGTTTCATCCGCCACTATTCTGAGAGATTCCTCCGGAAGGTAAGTGTATATAGACTGAATATCTCCGAGAATGGCCAGCAGCCTGCCGGGCCTGTTATTATGGATTTCCACTATCCGCCGGATATCTTTTGTATTAATGTCCTGTTGCAGACAGACATTCTCTTGGCCTGCTGGTGACTTGGTTTCTTGCTTCATTTTACTCGTACTCCTCACAGTGCCAGATGCCACCTTCTGGCTTTGGAAATACACAGGTCCTGCGCTTATTGCAATTGCTGCAGAGCCCAATGAATTTGCCTGAATCCTTGTCCTCAACATCAACAGAGATAGTTGGTAATGGCTTTTCTTTTTCGGCTATCTCTGCCGAGGGGCATGTATCAATTTCAAACTCTTCACAATATAAAGCAGGTTTTTGGCGGTCTTTTTGAAAAGTACAGCCTGCAGCATTCTTGCATGAAGAGCATAGGCTGCGATATTCCATATTGCGTTCTGACATAATTCGGATTATATCCCAACCATTGTTGAAGTTTGGTAGCGAATCATTCTTCATTAATCGTTCCTACCTTTCTTTTTTCTGCGACAGATTCCTCTTTTTTCAGTTCATCCAAATACGACTTCGGCCTACAAAGCTGCTTATAGCCTTCTATACAACTGAAAATGTTTCTCTGTAGCCAAAAAAACCGGCATTTTAATAAACAAAGCAATAATCGTGCCAGGTGTTAAATAACGGAAATAAACCATCATTGTGAAGTAGCTGTAGAACGGTCGCACCGAGAGAATTCGGCCAAAAGCGAACAAAATCGACGAATTTGGCAAGATTGCTTTTTTTAAAAGACTGTTTTAGTATGATTGCTGTCTTGTTGGAAAAATAACGGGTCAGCGGGGAAATTCAAGCCACTGGGTAAAAACTACCCAGTCCTGAAACTTCATGAAGTCCCTTCTAATTTTTAAGCCTTTCACGCAAAGTCTTGCGATCTATACCGAGTATTTCTGCGGCCCGGGTCTTGTTGCCCCCTACACTTGCAAGAACATTACTGATATATTCGCTTTCTACCTCGGCAAGAGTACGGGTGAACCCAGTTTTGCTAAGAGCTGAGAAGCGGCAGAGATCCGGTAAATCAGTCACATCTATTGAGTCTCCATCGGTCATCACAATAAGCCGTTGTATTACATTTTCAAGTTCTCTTACATTTCCTGGCCAGTTGTAGTTGCGAAGATTTCTTAATGCTTCATCGAGAAAATGGGGTGGGGTTTTACCAAGCTCAGCCGCAAACTTATTTACGAAATGATGTGCTAATAACAGGATGTCATCTCCCCTTTCCCGCAGTGGAGGCATATTAATCGTAACGACGTTGACACGATAAAACAGGTCTTCGCGGAAAAGAGTATTCTTTACCAAACTGTGCAAGTTTTTGTTGGTTGCAGCCAAAATCCTTACGTTTACTTTTCGCGATCGGCCGGAACCTACCATGCATACTTCTTTGTCCTGAAGCACACGGAGAAGTTTGACCTGCATAGACATACTCATATCGCTGATTTCGTCAAGAAAGATGGTTCCACCATCAGCAATATGAAAAAGACCCGCTCGGGATTCGGTTGCTCCGGTAAACGCACCCTTGACATGGCCGAAGAGTTCGCTTTCAAGCAAACCTTCAGGAATGCCTCCACAATTGACCGGCACAAATGGAGCCGAAGATCGCTGGCCACCATAGTGAATAGCCCTGGCTGCAAGCTCCTTGCCTGTTCCGCTCTCGCCGCTGATGAGCACCGTAGCCGAAGTGGATGCTACCTTACTTATCGCTATGAAAACTTTGCGCATCACTTCTGAGTTGCCGAGAAGACCTTTGTGTTTGGTAGCAATCTGGTGGTCGGCAGTGTCTGTAAACCTTCGCATTTTTGCTTTGTTTAGCACTCGCTGAATAGTAGATAAAAGCTCGGCATCAGTAAAAGGTTTGGGCAAAAATTCTTCAGCACCCGTCTTGATCGCCTCGACCGCCCCTTCAACTGACGGATAACCGGTAATCATCATTACTTCAGTATCTTTAAAGTTTTCCCTGACGTGTCGCACTAAATCCAAACCGCTGACCTTGGGCATTTTGAGGTCTGTAATTACCAAATCCAATTCGGTTCCATTAAGGATTTCAATTGCTTCAGGAACACCAAGTGCTGTAAAAACCTGATACCCCTCTGACATCAGATTTCGTTGGAGTACTTCCAAGGTGTTTACAGAGTCATCCACAACCAGAATGCGTTCTTTCTTGGACGATGATTGCATATTAGTTAGTTTCCTTTATGTCTTGGTGTTTCCTTGTGGGCAGCCGAATTTCAAAGCGTGTACCCCGACCGACTTTGCTTTCAACGTTAATCGAGCCACCGTGTGCAGTAACGATTCCGTGTACCACCGGCAGGCCAAGACCAGTCCCATGACCAACATCTTTTGTTGTAAAAAATGGAACAAATATTTTATCAAGAACCTCTTTGTTCATACCCGGCCCCGTATCTTCTACAACCAGGCAGACATTGTGGTCATAGAACTTTGTTTGGACCGTAATCCTGCCTGCTCCTGACATCGATTGCAAAGCATTGACAACCAGATTTACTAAAACCTGATTCAACTGTACCGAATCAGCAACAATTTCCGGCAGGTTTTGGCAAAGATTACAAATAAGTTCAACCCCTTCTTTGTCACATCGAGCGTTGAAGAAATAGAGCCCGTCTTTGACCACCTCATTAAGGTTGACCTGCCTTTTTTCGGGTGGCACCTGTCTGGCAAAAACCAACAACTTCTGGATAATCTCCCTGGCGTGTAGAGAAGCCTTCTCAATCTTTTCTATATCCTGCTTCGCCGCCACAGGCACTTCGGAGCATTTCTTTGCCAACTGGGCAAAGCCCAAGATATTACCAAGAGGTTCATTTAATTCATGAGCTACACCTGCAGCAAGCATCCCGATAGTAGCTAGTCTATCGGCATGCCTGAGCTGGTCATAAAGCTTCACTTTATCTTCTTCTGCCTGCTTGCGTTCTATAATAAGAGTTGTTTGTCTGGCAACCTCATTTAACAAACTTCGCTCTTCCTTAAGGAATGGACCTTCATCGAGTTCAGGTTTTTGCTTCACATAGGCAATTTCAATAAAACCTCTTGGTTTGCCATTAACGAAAACATCCACAGATTGTTTTTGACTGCTCGGAGGAAAGTCACCGGTCGTATAAGGAACACCGTCCAAAACAAGTCGAGCCAAGGTTACCTCCGGATACTGCCAAGCTGGAGGCAGAAGTTCAACAATACCCTGTATAATGTCTTCCAGCGATTTGTCTGGCTGCCTCGCAATCTGTGCGATACCATAGAGGCAGGTCAACTCTTTGATTCGCTCTCGCAATGCAACCTTATCAGATTGTGATTGTTGGTCATCTACCATCAGCATCCTAACATGTTAAGAAGAACTACAAAGCAAGATATCTTCCCTGAAGCTCTTAAGTTGGTCATTATACCTTGATTTTCGAAGGTCTGTCAAGATTTGCGCAGGGCATAAGCGTCAATTTATCATTATAGCCAGCTTCCAACAGGTAATTGATCTACTGCATAGCGCAAAACAGGATCAACATTCGTATACACCTTGTTTGTCAGTGTTGGCGAAGAATGTTCCAACAGCTTCTGTGTCACAGCAGTAGAAACACCATTCTGAGCAAGCAGTGCGCCAAAGGTCTTTCGAAGATCGTGGAATTTTAAATCAGATAGCCCAGCAACTTCACAAATCTTTTTCCATCGCTTGTGGCTAAAATTATTATTGAACAGTTTTACCTGTTCGGTACTCGATCCATTTACAAATTTTCTCAGCTCCGCCATCACCGGAATTGGCACCGGTCGTGACCCCATGCTTTTCCTGGTTTTCCTGCTCATCGTGGTGATATAATTATTTGCAAAGTCGATGTCATCAACTTTCAGTGCTTCAATATCACCGCGTCTAATACCCGTACCCAGAGCCAATAAAATTCTCATCTTTATGGATTGGTAAGGTTCGGCCGCTGTTAGCAATTTTCTTATCTGAATCTCGTTCAGTGATTTCACAGGCCTTTCATCTTCTTTCAATTCCTTGATTTTTACCGCACCGTTTAAATATCTATTTTCTCTGCACCAGTTGACAAATGTTTTCAGGTTACTGATGTCCTTGTTGAGCGTTGGACGTTTTACTTCGCTTTCTCTTTGGAGTATAAATTTGTCGATGACATTTTGGGTGATCTGTTTTGAACTGCATTGTCCTGCGAGCCGCTCAAAGTTTCTCAGGGATAGAGCAATTTCATAAAGTGTACCTTCGGTGACTCCCTGGACTTTTTTAGATTCCCGATATTCATCAACCCTCCGCGGCCAGTCGGCTACAACCATACCCGTGAATACGTCTGAATTCAACTGAGTATATTTGATGTGCTTGTAATGCTCAGCCAGTTCCTTGGTAGGCAGAGCCTTTGCTTTGCGATTGCTACTCTCGTACCAGCCAACCCACCAGCCATTGACATTTTTCCTTTTGTAAACCCAAACCTTTTTCATAATATTTATTCTATCGTAAATATAGGGGTGTGAATCAAGCGGGAAAAGGGGCAAAATCGTAAGCAAGTCAGTGCTAAAATGGAGACATCCCCCGCGATGGTCAAATCACACAAATTGTAAGAGTTTATATTATAAAGGGTTATAACGAGAACATGTTTTTTGAACTCGGATATATAATCTGGATGCTCAAAAAATCGTGGGACTCCAGAGGTTATTATCTCAATGTAGTACCTTTTCGCTGTCAGGAAGCCAAACTCCTACCCCCTCTTCCCTCTGCGAAGTAAATCGTTCAAAGGTATCCGTTCACAAGTTGCCATTCTCTGTTCAAGGACTTGCAGCTTCCTTGCCTTTCGTGTTGGCCTGCCTTTATATGTCCACCGTTTGACTGTGTTCCGAAGGTCTTCATGCTGACGTTCAGCTTTTAAGAGGTATCCTAATTGGCCAAATCGCCCTAAGCGGCATTCGTTACGGCTTTCATAGGACAGATTATAGCAATGTCTACAGCCGAAATACCTGCCGCTTGGTGCAAGATAAAGCGTCCCAACCCTTCTGCCGCAATAGACACCGTTTCTGTTCAGCGGGCAAATAAACCAGTATCGTTTGCCGTTAAAATTGCATTGTGTCGTTGTCAAAGCTATTTTGTAATCGTAGTCCGTTTTATTGCCGTCTTGGTCTGTGATTGTGTAGTTAAGTTTTACATACGGCTCATCCATCACGTCCACCAATATCCCTACGCTGCTCTTATGCTCTGACAATTTGCATGTCCAAGTCAGCGTAGCAGAGCAACAGCCTTGCAAATAACCAAACTCCTTCAGCTTACAGATGCTCAGCTTAGTACAATTTTCGACCGTGCTTTTACTATCCCAGTAATATCTACCCATTTTTTATTTCTCTTTTCTTTGCCGAAATCATTAGGGATTCTGCATACTTTTTTAACATTGATTAGTCCTTTGAAGCGGTTATATGTGCCGCAATCAAGGTTTTTATTGTTTTCTTAATATGTTCCGGCAGATTCGGCCAAGCGGTGATTATGGCGTTAAGTTCGGGGTCTTTTTGCAGGGTTTTGTCCAAGCCAGTGGACAAGACAGGATTTTGATTTTCTGTAAGTTCTGTATTATCAACCGCTTGCTGATTTTCTCTTGGAGGTTCGACTCCTCTCATCCGCATTGAGGCTAAAAAGGGGTTTCACCCCTGCCCGGCCACAGCAAACAAAGCCACTTGACCTAACGAAAATCGCCCAAACAGGCCGATAGTACATAGTGGTTTGTGATTAGCGGCTGTTAACTTCGAATCATAACCTGTGACCCTGTTCACAAAAAGTATAAGGAGATAAAATAATGGAATATTTAACGATACTGGCCCAGGCAGCGACGAATTCGGCTAATAATACACAATATGTCCCCATGGATTATTTCTGGAAACAGATAACAACACTATCCTGGCTACAGGCCGTTATCGCCGTCTCGTTCGGTGCTGTTTACCTTCTTTACGGCTGGCGAATTTTCAAAATACTCGTCGTAATCTGTTTTGCTCTTGTCGGCTTATTTGCCGGAATTAAATTCGGTTCTCAATATAATAATATGACCGTCTGGGGCGGTGTAATCGGCTTTTGTCTCCTGGCCGCTATTTCCGTTCCTTTGATGCGATGGGCAGTCAGCATTCTCGGCGCCATCGCAGGCGGAATCCTCACGGGCGGAATCTGGTACGCTACTGAATTGCCGGAAAAATATATCCTCGCAGGAATCATCATAGGAGTCGTCGCGGGAGGAATGATTTCTTTTATTGTCTACAAAATTGCCGTGATGCTCTTTACAAGCTTCGGCGGAAGCATCCTGATTGTAACCGGCATGCTCTCACTGTTCTATCATTATGAGAACACTCTAAATCCGCCTACTACAAACACAAATGAAATGTTTTATTCCCACCACTGGTTCCTGCCGGCGTGCCTGCTGCTTCCAACGATTATTGGCATAATCGTACAAAATAAACTAATCAAGGGCTCAAAAGACTGGAGCGTCTGACCAGCTTGCCGCTGCCTGACATCCCGCAGGTTTACAACCATAGCACCAGGGCGACAGTAACTAATATCTTTTTCTAAATCTTGCAGCCGGAATGTTCAGCAGATTGCGATACTTGGCAACAGTACGCCTGGCTATATTCTTAATTCCGGTCTCCTCGAGCTTTTTAAGTATGCTGTCGTCGCTTAAAGGGCTGGCCTTATTCTCCTGGTCTATTATCTCCTGCAGCTTGGCACGTATCGCCTCCCAGCTGTGTCCATTGCCCGTGTCATCTTCCATCCCGCCGCTGAAAAACTTCCGCAGAGGCAATATGCCCCATGAGCACTGCATATATTTGCCTGCAACCGCCCTCGAAACCGTGGCTACATGCACCCCCACCTCCTGTGCCACCTTCGACATTGGAAGCGGCTTTAGATACAACTGCCCCTTATCGAAAAATTCCTTCTGATATTTGACCACCGCTTTCGCAACTTTCAGCAGTGTATTTTTCCTCTGCTCTATCGCCTCTATAATCCATCGCGCCGAGCGGATATTATTCTGTAAGAATTCCCGCGTCTTTTCGTTGACCTCGGTGTCTTTCGACATTTTCTCATAATATCTGTTTACCCGCAGACTCGGCAGGCCTGAATCGGCCAGCCGCACAGAATATTCATCAGACTCATCCGATAATTCCACTATCACATCCGTGGTAACAGGCCGATTGCGGTCCTGACCGATTTGCAGACCGGGAGAAGTATCAAATTTGCTTATACGTTCAATCGCTCGATTGATTTGCTCTATGCTGCAGTTCATCTTCTTTGCTATATCGGGCAGCCGATTTTCAAGAAGCGCATCCATCTGCTCGGAAACTAAGCGGCTTTCAAAACCCATATCCTCGCCGCTCTGTGCCATCTGGATAAGAAGACACTCCTTGATGTCCCTGGCACCAACGCCTGCCGGCTCGAGCTTCTGCACAAGAACCAATGCCGCCTTCAAATCATCCAGAGTAAACTCGGCCTTATCCTTGTTGTGCAGCTGTTCCAGCCGCACCGACAGATACCCCCTGTCGTCTATATAATCTATAATCATGGAGCCTGCTTTTTTTACCGCATCGTCGGCATCGACCAGTCCCCACTGTTCTGTCAGATATTCATTCAATGAATGAGACGGTGCAGCAGTATTTTTTATCGCCTCAAGTTTTTTATCCGTCTCATCGCTTCCTGTTCGCCTGCGGGAATATTCCGTCTGGTCCATATAATCCCTGTAGTCCTCGTCAATCCCTTCTATGTCCCCGGCTTTTTCCCGTTCCCTCTCACCTGCCGGCTCCTTCCCGACCGCCCCTTCTTCGCCCTGTTCATCTTCGGAAACCTCTTGCGTATTTTCCGGCTCCTCCATTTCCAGTACAGGGTTGCCGTTGAGTTCCTGCTCTATCCTTTCCTGAAGTGCTAAAATCGGCAGCTGGAGTATCTCCATCGACTGAATCATGTGCGGAGCAAGTTTCATCCTTTGCTCCAGCCGCATCTGTCCTCGCATCTCCAGCTTCATAAGATTACCTGAAAAACCCTTTAATACCTGCAACGAACCACGATACACAATTCACAAACCACGTCTTATTATACCACAAACCGTCGAAAATTTCCGGCAAATTTTAATGGATTTAAAATCCTGTGCTCCTTATTAGAAAAGGGGGAAAGGCGCCGATTTGCTGCTTAAATGGGAAACTATTCGAGGTTCTGTCTGCCCAATATGGCATCAGTCAGCATCTTTCCGCTTGCATATTCGATGGTACTGCCGGTCGGCAGTCCCCTCGCAAGACGAGTGATTTTCACGCCCAAAGGCCTCAGCAGCGAGCTTATATAAAGTGAAGTGCCGTCCCCTGCCATATTCGGATTGGTCGCCATTATCACTTCCTTTACATCGCCGCTGCGAACCCTTTCAACCAGTTTGTCGATAGTCAGGTCGCCGGGCTCAACTCCCTCAAGTGGAGCAACGTGACCGCCGAGAACATGATAAACCCATTTGCAGGCGCCGGTCTTTTCAAGACTTATGACATCTTTGGGCTGCTCGACAACACAAATCAAACCCTTATCCCGACGCGTATCCGAACAGATTTGACAAACAGGCCCTTCCGAAAGACCGTAACAGATTTCGCATCGTTTGATTTTGGTCTTTACATCACCTATCGCCTTTGCAAGTGCCATCGCCTCCGCCGGCTCTGCCTTTAGAATATAAAACGCCAGCCGCTCCGCCGTCCTGGGCCCAACACCAGGCAGCTTCCCAAATTCCTCTATCAGTTTGTCCAACGTTTCAGTATAAATACCGCTCATACGCACTTCTCATTCCCATCAAAACAGCAGTCCGGATTTCAATAACAAATCCCTACTGGCCGTCTTCAATTCCCGTAATCGTCGCATCCAGTTCCATCAAAACCGTTTTAACCGCAGGGTCGTTAATCAGCTCATTTTTCCTGACTCCGCCGGCCTTTGATTTCTCGGCAGCAGACTCCGCTTTCACCTGCTCGTTCGCAGCCGCATCGAATTTTAACTTCACAGAAATACCGCAGCAATTACCTATTATCGATTCCAATTGTTCCTTTTTGCCGTTACTTTCACACATCCTCTTTTTTGTTTCCCCGCCGGCGCCTAAGGTAATAGTCAAAACCCCACCTTCGAATCGCACCGGCTGAGCAGAAACCAATAACGCCCTTGTGCCGCTGCCGAGTTTGTCAGAAATGGCATCTAAAATGTTCTGCCATCTGCCCTTTATCCCCTCAATATCATTTAGCTGCGGCAAATCCGCACTTTTATCCGCTGTGATTTCAACCGCATCGTCCGGCTTATTGCTCGGCTTATTATGATAGCCTATCTGCTTTTTTTTTATTGTCTCCGCAGAGCCGCCCTTTAATTGCAAAAGAAGCTGGTCAACATTCAAAAACTGTTCGCTCATCGCAAATCTCAAAACCGATGCCTCCAGAAGTGCCCTTGCAGTGTCGCTGTTCCTGATTGTCCACCGCAGTTTTTCCAATGCGGTTATATTGTAAATAAGCCCTGCAATATCGAACTTCTCAACAAGCTCCCCTGCCTGTTTACGCTGCTGGGCAGTCAGCATCACAAGTTTTGTTTCCACACCAGCCGATTTGACCACCATCAAATCACGCATGTAATCAATCAGTGCGTCAACAATCTGCACCTCGCTTAAGCCGCCGTTAATCAAATCCTCTATCGCCTCAATCGCCCCCGCCGCATTGCCGCTGCCGATTTCGGAAACGAGTTTGTGAATTTTTTCGCTGTTAGGACAGCCCAGATACTCCTCGAGCAAACCGGCACCCAGCGGTTCCACGCCGGTACTTATCAGCCGATCCAGCAGACTCAGGCCGTCCCTCATCGACCCGTTTGCCATTTTCGACAACGCCAGAATCAGGTCATCCTCATACTTTATCTTTTCCTGTTTGAGTATGCTTTTTAACTGCTCATCTATTTTTGCGGGACTTATATTTACAAAATCAAACCTCTGGCACCTCGATTGAATTGTCGGTATGACTTTGTTTGACTCGGTCGTCGCAAAAATAAACTTAACATGGCTCGGCGGCTCTTCAAGTATCTTAAGAAGCGCATTAAATGCACCGGTGCTAAGCATGTGAACTTCGTCAATAATATAAATCTTAAACCTTGCACGTGCAGGCCGATATATTGCGTTCTCTCTCAGCTTGCGAACTTCATCAACACCGTTGTTCGATGCGCCGTCAATTTCAATAACGTCAATATCTTCGCCGGCATTTACCGCAACACAGCTTTCGCATTTGCAGCACGGTTCGACCGTGGGAGAGTCGAAGCCAAGGCAATTAAGGGCTTTTGCCAATATCCTTGCCATCGTAGTTTTGCCCACCCCCCGTGTACCGGTAAACAGGTATGCGTGTGCTACCCTGCCCATTTTTATGGCGTTCTTGAGCGTCCGGGCAATGGGCTCCTGCCCGATGACATCGTCGAACGTCTGCGAACGATATTTTCTTGCCAAAACAGTATAAGCCATATTGTTTATATTGATTAGTGATTATTGATTATTAACTATTAACAGCGATTTTCTCATTGCTGTCGGTTACACTTTTATTAAATTCAGAACTTCTGTCCCTAACAGTTTTTCGCGAAGCTATAAATATTGCTGTCAATTCTCTGCCCTCATTGAGCAAAGGTAAAACTTGGTTGGATTTGAGAAGTTTCTCTTCGATGATAAACTCCAGCCAGAAACAGGACTCATCGCATTCTTCCGCAACAATGCTCATCTTGAATGCAAAATCTGATTTTGACTGAGCTATACAGGCAGCCCTGTAATTGGCAGCAACGGATGTTGCGCATCTGATCAATTGAGACTGAATGTGCCTGCCTAACGGTGTTTTCGGCAAAGCAGTGCTTAATTTGATGCTTCGATGGGCAAAATCTTTAGTGCGTTTTTTAAGTTCTTCCTGGTTCATATTCTTCAACCCATTGCACTTTCGGCCTTGGCTGCCTTATTCAACCTTGGTATCACCTGCAAATAATCAATTATCAATCATCGATAATCAATATAAAATAAAAGGTGGCCGGGTTTGCCACGGCACAACAGAGCACACGCTTATGGCTGCTCGGTTCCCCGCCTGACCAGGTTCGCGGGCCTGTCTGCATGGGACCCGGCCGTATCATTAATTACTGATAATTGACCGTTTATTGCCTTCGAACACACCGCGAATATACCAAAAAATAGAAAAATTTCCATAGAAACATTTTGATTTGACAATTTTTATCCCAATAGCTAATTTATAAGTATTCAATAAACAATAATCCATTATCAATAATCAATGATAGAAGGGGTTTTGCGATGAAAGTCAAAATTGAAGATACATGCACCGCCTGTGGGTTGTGCGTGGAAACCTGCCCTGAAGTGTTCGAAATGGGGTCGGATATTGCACAGGTTGTCGATGAAGACGTCCCGCCGGAATTCGAAGACGCCGTTCAACAGGCCGCCGACGAATGTCCAGTTGAAGCCATCATCGTCGAATAATCATAAACCGCTGCCGAATTACTCTCAAAACAACTTCACTTTGAGAGTTCCCTGCTTCTTTCGCAGGCCTTTTCTATTGCGTTTGCCAATAGTATGCCGAGTTTACCGTCGGCTAAAACCTTCAAAGCCGCCTCTGTCGTCCCGCCGGGCGATGTTACTTTTTGCCTAAGAACAGCAGGGCTTTCCCCATTCTTATCCCCCTCAATCGCAAGCAAAGCCGCCCCCCTGGCTGTTTGTAACACCAATTCCTTTGCCGCATTCTCAGACAAGCCCAGCTTAACAGCCGCCTTTATCATCTCTTCCATCAAAAGAAAATAATATGCCGGCCCGCTGCCGCTGACCGCCGTTACCGCATCAATCAAATCCTCGCTATCAACAATAACTGTCTTACCCACCGCCGAGAAAATCGACTTTGCCTTGTCCAGCATCGATTTCCCTTTTTCGTTTGCAAATAACGCACTTGCCCCTTCACCAATCAGGGCAGGCGTATTCGGCATAACACGCACTATTGCAGCATCACCAAGTACACCCGCTATGGCAGCTATTCTTTTCCCTGCCGCTATGGATATAATGAGCGTCTTGGTGCGAACCGCATCCTTTATCTCCCCCAGCACAGCGGCCATAGTTTGTGGCTTGACACTCAAAACCAGCGTATCAACCTTACCCGCCAATGCCTTGTTGTCGCCGACCATTTGAATACCATATTCTTTCGAAAGGTATGCAAGCCGCTCCGGCTTTATGTCGCTGACGAAGATATTTCCCGACTTATAAACCTTTGCCTTTATTATGCCCTTTATCAGTGCCTGCGCCATATTTCCGCCGCCGATAAATCCTATTGTCTCCATAATAATCGTCCTTTTTACTACAACAGTGTAATCCCCGCTTCCTTACATTTCTTTATCATTTCTCTCGGCCAGACACTCGCATGAACCTCGCCAACATGCAGCTTTCTCAAAAAAAACATGCACAACCTCGATTGGCCGATACCTCCGCCGATACTCAGCGGAAACTCATTATTCAGCAATCTCCTGTGCCATTCCTGTTCTTTCCTCTCAGGCACATTTCTTATTTCTAATTGTCTCAGCAATGTATCCTTATCGACCCTGATGCCCATAGAACTGATTTCAAACGCCCTCTTTAAAAGCGGATGCCACAGAAATATATCTCCGTTCAGCCCTTTTCTTCCCCTGCCGGTCGGCGTCGTCCAGTCGTCATAATCAGGCGCCCTGTTATCGTGCATTTTCCCATCTCCAAGAACTCCGCCTATCCCGATTACAAAAACAGCTCCATATTTCTTTGCAGCCTCATTTTCCCTTTCTCCGGGCTCAAGTGCTGGATACATCCTGACAAGGTCTTCGGTGTGCAAAAATGTGATTTTATCAGGCAGCATCGGCTCTATCTTCGGATATTTCCTGCTGACGGCTTTTTCAGTTTTCTTCATCACCTTATAAATCTTCCTCACAATCTTTTTCAAAAACGCAAGATTTCTTTCTTCTTCGCTTATTATCCTCTCCCAGTCCCACTGGTCAACATATACGGAATGAAGATTGTCAAGACACTCCTCGTCAGGCCGTATCGCATTCATATCGGTATACAGCCCTTCACCCTGCTTAAAGTCATAATCCGCCAGCACCATCCTTTTCCATTTAGCCAGCGAAAAAAGGCATTCCGCTTCACAGTCGTCGTCATCCTTTATCCTGAACGCCGCCTTCTTTTCCACCCCATTTAAATCATCGTTTACGCCGGAACCTTTTCTTACGAACAAAGGCGCGGAAACCCTTTGCAGGGATAATTCCCTGCTCAGGTTGACTTGAAAAAAATCCTTTATCATTTTTATCGCTCTCTCGGTTTCACGAAGCGTCAATTCCGATTTATACTCGCCATTTAGAATCAATTCCGGCATCTGCATTTACCTCCAGACTCTATATTTCATTTTGTTTTTCTACAAACTCCAAACTTCTACGAAGCCAGGCCTTTTGATGCCATACTAATACCAAAATCTCCCTCGAATTGCAATAATCCCGTATTTCCCCCGCAAGTCATTCCGAACGAATGTGCCTGTCACGAGTTTATCGAGGGAAGGAATCTGCATTGGTTAGCCCCGACCCCTGCGGTCGGGGGCATTCTCAGGTACAAACTGATAACATAGGTTACAGAATATGCTAAGTACATGGGTAACAGTTGGCAGATATAATGGGCTTCAAAAATGGGAGGCTCAATTATGCCATG
>Ga0315274_10003527_pt1 | contig 23255 bp, 18 predicted proteins | sample YL17G02_20_MG_FD_203700 | JGI IMG/M metagenome (GOLD analysis project Ga0315274, IMG submission 203700) | Sediment microbial communities from Yellowstone Lake, YNP, Wyoming, USA - YL17G02_20 | ecosystem: Environmental > Aquatic > Freshwater > Lake > Sediment | place: USA: Wyoming | collected...
CCGATCCAGTGTGATCAGTCCGAGGTGCTGTTTTAAAACCACGGAGACACAGACATCCCGGCGTTTTAAAAATTTCTTCGTGTATTCCGTGTCTCCGTGGTGAGATTTCGCTGACTGCATTCAGGATGAGCGTTCTCGCGTTATGCAGATGGAGTAGCAAATGGCGCTAACACCTGCCATTCCTCGGCGATCTTCCCATTCTCAAAGCGGCTGATGACGATTCCCATCATTTTCTTTTGCTCATGCGTCTTGAGCTCTATAAATTCGAAAACAGCCCGGGTAACAACTTTATCTCCTACACCAAACATATCCTCAATGATCACACGGGGTTCCGAGTTTTCCTTCATGAACTGATTTAAGGATTCGATATAATTCGCAATCCCTGGCTGGATGTTGGGGGTACTTGGGTCGTGTATAACGTAGCCCTCCGTGCAAACCTCCATCAACGCTTTCCTCACCTGTGCCATATCCCCCATATTCATTATTTTGAACAAACCGATCAGAACCTCCTGGTTCTTTTGCGTTTCTGTAGACATAACCGTCCTCCTCTGGTCAAAAGATCTGTTTCCTATTTGGCTTTTTCGTTTTTGACTGGCAAATGATGAGTGGGGGATGTCGTCGCGTCAATTAATAATATACTTAATATGGCTTTAAGTCAATCACCTGATCGAAGGCCAATCTTTCATTATCCACCCCGAAGTACCATAAGGTTCAAACCGGTAAACTCCACCGCAACGCCTATAGGCTGCGCTCTTTGCAGCCGTATCGAGACCACACCCACTTTGATAAAGCGGTGTATCACGCGAAAAATCCTGCCCAATCTGCCGAAGCGGTGGTATGATGCAAGATCGCACCGCCTTGCCGCGCGGACCACGATATAACCATAACCAACTGCACCTCGTGATCTTCTGCCATGACCAACGCGAATTCCCTTCAACCGATCCTCCAAGTAATCTCATCCACAACCACCCAAGAAATCATCTCCGCCCTCGAAGCCGGCGCACCGCTGTCCCCGCTTGCGCTGCGCCGATCGGCGCGCCTGCCCGTGTTGGCAGCGCTGTACCAGCTGATCTCCGAACAGCCTCCCCAACGCCCGATCCTGTTCCTGGTCGACCGCGCCGATCATGCCCTGACCCTGCTCGATGAGCTTTCGCTCTGGCTCCCGGATGCCCCGCGCTTCTACTTTCCCGAACCCAACCCTCTGTTCTACGAAAACGCCCCCTGGGGCGCGGCCACCCGCCGCGATCGACTGTCTGTCCTCACGGCCCTCGCCGCGTACCACATCCCGGGCGTTCAACCAGCGATCAGCGATCAACGTTCGGCGATCAACAATCAACAATCAGTAAGGGCGCACCCGAGTGTGCGGCCCAATCAACAATCAGCAATCTCCTATCATCAATCTCCTATCATCGTCGCCCCGCTGCGCGCCATCCTATCGCGCACCCTGCCCCGCCGCGACTTCCTCAAAGCGGTCAAATCCCTCAAACGCGACCAGACCATCCAGCCCGAGGAATTAGCCCGCGCCGCAATGACCCTTGGCTACGAAAACGTTAATATCGTCACCACCAGTGGACAGTTTTCACGCCGCGGCGGCATCCTGGACCTGTGGCCCCCCACCGAGCCGCAGCCTGTGCGCATCGAATTCTTTGGTGATGAGGTCGACACCTTGCGCCGTTTTGACCCAGCCACCCAGCGCACCATCGCCTCGCTCGATAAAATTCTGATAACGCCTGCCCGCGAATACCTCACCCCCAGCACAGCCACGGTTGTGCCAGAGGCATGGCGTCTGGAGCCGGGCGCAGCTCTCACCGAATTCCACATCCCCCTGCTTCATCCCTCCCCGGCCTCGGCCATCGACTACCTCCCCCGCCAATCGCTGGTCCTGCTCGACGACCGCCAGGCGCTGGCCGACGCGGCCGCCGAGATCGAGGAACAGGCCGTCCAGCTGCGCCATGACCTGCAGGCCGATGGCACTTTGCCTGAGGCTTTTCCCATTCCATATCTCACGTTCAGCGAGATCGAGGATATCCTTCCTGAGGGTCGCACGATCGAGCTGGGTGGGCCTGTATTTGATGAAGACGTTGAAACCCCGCAACGCACCAACATTGCCTCATTTTTCACCCCCGACTCACGTTTTGCTGGCCGCATCAAGTCCGCCCTTGATCATATCGCCGAGGCTGTTACGCGAAGCGAACCGGTCTTCATCGTTTCGCGCCAGTCAGCCCGCTTGCAGGAACTGTGGATCGAGCAAACCCTTCTATCCCCGGTTCCTCTCGCCCCTACCTTCATTGAAGGTTCGCTGACCGAGGGGTTTACCTTCATTCCGCCCTCCGGAGCTCCTATCCACCTGCTCACCGATGGCGAGCTGTTTGGCTGGCGCAGGCCTGAAGCCCGCCTGCGCGCCCGCGCGGCTGCCGAGGCGCCCGAGGCCGCCTATGCTGATTTGCAGCCCGGTGGTTGGGTGGTGCACGTTGACCACGGCGTGGGAAAATTCCTCGGTCTGTTCCGCCGCACGATGGAGGGCATCGAACGCGATTACCTGGCCGTGGAGTATGCCGATGGTGACCAGCTCTACGTGCCCGTCTACCAGGCCGACCGGCTGACCCGCTATGTTGGCCCCGAAAATCGCGAGCCGACCGCCACGCGTTTGGGCAGCACCGAATGGAAGACTGACAAAACCAAAGCCAAAGAGGCCGCCGAAGAGGTCGCTGCAGATTTGCTCGAGCTGTACGCCCAGCGACAGGTGGTGCCAGGTTATGCCTTCGCCGAAGATAACCCCTGGCAGCAAGAGCTCGAAGCCTCCTTCCCCTATCTAGAAACAACCGACCAGCTGCGTGTGCTCAGCGAGGTCAAACGGGATATGGAAACCCCCCGCCCGATGGATCGCTTGATTTGCGGGGATGTAGGCTATGGCAAGACCGAGGTGGCCTTGCGGGCGGCTTTCAAAGCTGTGATGGACGGCCGGCAGGTGGCCGTGCTCGTCCCCACCACCGTACTCGCCCAACAGCACTTCCGTACGTTCCGCGAGCGGCTGGCAGCCTTCCCCGCTGAGGTTGAGATGCTTTCCCGCTTCCGCACCCACCAGCAGCAGCGCGACATCCTGCGCCGTCTCGCCAGTGGATCCGTCGACATCGTCATCGGTACCCACCGCCTGATCTCGGAGGATGTGCGCTTCAAGGATTTGGGGCTGCTGATCATTGACGAAGAGCAACGTTTTGGCGTGACGCACAAAGAAACGTTGAAGAAGATGCGCACCGAGGTGGATGTCCTGACCCTGACGGCCACACCTATCCCGCGCACGTTGTACATGGCGCTGACGGGAGTACGCGATATCTCGACCATCAACACCCCGCCAGAAGAACGCCTCCCGATTGTCACCCACGTGGGGCCTTACAACCAGAAGATCGTCCGCCAGGCCATCGTGCGCGAGCTGGAGCGCGGCGGGCAGGTGTACTTCGTCCACAACCGGGTGCAGACGATCGAATCGATGGCCGCCCACCTGCGAAAAATCCTTCCTGAGGCCCGCATCACCGTCGGCCATGGCCAGCTCGAGGAGGACACCCTGGCTGATCGCATGGAACACTTTGCCGCCGGCGACTTTGACATCTTACTGTGCACCACGATCATTGAATCGGGCCTCGACATCCCCAACTGTAACACGTTGATCGTGGATCGGGCAGATACCTTCGGCCTGGCGCAGCTGTACCAGCTGCGCGGGCGCGTGGGCCGCGGGGCGCAGCGAGCGTATGCCTACTTCTTCCGGCATAACAAGATCGCCCCCACCCCTGAAGGCCGCCAACGGTTGGATACCATCGCCGAGAACACCCAGCTCGGGGCAGGATTTTCGATTGCCATGCGCGACCTGGAAATCCGCGGCTCGGGCGAAATCCTGGGGGCGCGCCAATCGGGTCACATCGCCGCGGTGGGGTTCCACCTGTACACACGGCTGCTGGCCGATGCCGTGCGCCGTTTACGCGCCAGCTCACGCGCAGAGGCTCCGGCAGGGCGCCTGCCTCCCGTGCTCGATACCCACCTTTCCCTGCCCGTCAACGTTGACCTGCCCCTGCCCGTGGGCCTGCCCGCCTCTTACGTGGCCGATCAAGAAACCCGCCTGCGCCTGTACCGCCGCATGGCCGACATCCGTTCGGTGCCTGAGGCAGAAGCACTCACCGACGAGTTCACCGATCGCTTCGGCCCGCCGCCCGAAGAGGTGCGCAACCTGCTGTACCAGGTGCGGCTCAAACTGCTGGCAGAACAGGCCGGGCTGGCCAGCGTGAACGCGGAAAGCGGGCAGATCGTCTTCCGCTATCCGCCCCTGCCGGAAGGGGCCCATTCAAGAGACCTGTCCGGCCTACCTGACCTCTCAGACTTGGGCGTGCGCAAAGGTAAGAATGCGCTGTGGATGCCGATTGCGAGTCACCCAACCGAGGAGTGGGAGAAACGGTTAATAAGGGTGTTGGAACGGTTGGTTTCAGAAGGAACTCAATCCCCGAATCTGCGGTAAAACCACGTTTTCACCACCTGGGTCAGCAGCACGTAACACAACAGCATCCCAGCCAGCAGCAGCCAGTACAGCGGGGGTAATGCTACCAATCCCAACGCACTTGCCAGGGGAGAGTTCGGTAAGCCCGCCCTTGGCGGGCGTCCGCACGGCAGGTACGCCCCAATGGCAACGATGATTAACGAAGCGGCCAGCAAGGCCTTGCTTGCCCGGCTCTGGAGGAACGGGATCTTGTTCGTCCGGATCACATGAATGATCAACGTCTGCGTGAACAGCGATTCCACAAACCAGCCCGTGTGGAACAAGGCCGCGTCCCCTCCGGCATTTTTCCAGGTGTGAAATACGTATAACATGATGAAGTACGTCAAATAGTCGAAGATCGAGCTGATCGGACCGATGAAGACGATGAACCGGCGGATATCGCCGATCGCCCACTTACGCGGCCTGGACAGCCAATCGGGGTCCACCTGGTCGGACGGGATCGCGGTCTGTGAGAAGTCGTACAGCAGGTTGTTGGTAAGCACCTGGATCGGCAGCATGGGTACAAATGGCAGGAACAGGCTGCCGCCCAGCACGCTGAACATGTTGCCGAAGTTCGAGCTGGCTGCCATTTTGATATATTTAATGATGTTCCCGAACACACGGCGGCCTTCCATCACACCCTGTTCCAGCACCAGCAGGTTGTTTTCCAGCAGGATGATGTCCGAAGACTCCTTGGCGATATCCACCGCACTGTCCACCGAGACACCCACATCCGCGGCCTTTAACGCCGGGGCGTCATTGATGCCGTCTCCCATGAAACCGACCACATGCCCGTGGCTCTGCAGCGCGCGGATGATGCGTTCCTTGTGGGTTGGGGAAAGCTTGGCGAAAACCGTAGTGGTTTCAGCCGCCTGGGCCAGCTGGACTTCCGTCATCCCTTCGATTTCCGGACCGAGCAGGATGCGGTCTACTTCCAGGCCCACCTGTCTGCAGATCGTGCGGGTGACAATATCGTTGTCGCCGGTGAGGATCTTCACCGCCACGCTGTGCTCATGCAAACTGGCTAATGCCGCCGAGGCCGTATCTTTCGGCGGGTCCAGGAAGGCCATGAACCCCAGCAAGGTCAGGTTGGATTCATCCGGGATGGTGTAGTGCGGTTCATCATTATCACCAGGAAACATCCGGTAAGCCACAGCAATGACGCGAAAACCACCCTCGTTCAATTCCTTGACACGCTGCTTGCGGTGTTCGTCATGCACCGGCAGCACTTCCAACACCTCACCGTTGACCTCGACCTGCGTGGAAAGGTGCATAATCTCCTCAACCGCCCCTTTACAGATCAAAATCTGCTCATTCTTTTCATTTTCCAGGATTACCGACATGCGCCTGCGCTGAAAATCGAACGGCAACTCGTCTATCTTAACGAAGTTTTCGTCGACCTGAAGTTTTTCGTTCAGATCACCGTGATTGAGAATAGCCTCGTCCATCAGGTTTTTCAAGCCGGTCTGATAGTAGCTGTTCATGTAACCATAATGCAAGACCCGCTCACTGGGATTGCCCCTCACATCCAGGTGTTTTTCCAGGACGATCTTGCCCTGGGTGATTGTGCCGGTCTTGTCGGTACACAGCACATCCATGGCTCCGAAATTCTGGATCGCGTTCAGGCGCTTGACGATGACTTTCTTGCGAGACATCGAGAGCGCACCCTTCGACAGGTTTACAGTCACGATCATCGGCAGCATTTCTGGCGTCAGGCCCACGGCGACTGCCAGCGCAAACAAGAACGCCTCCAGCCAGTTGCCTTTGCTGATCCCGTTGAACAGGAACACCAGCGGTACCATCACGACCATAAAGCTGATCATCAGCCAGGTGAATTGGTTGATACCTTTATCGAAGCTGGTGAGCACCCGCTGCCCGACGATGCTGGAGGCGAGTGAGCCGAAATATGTCTCGCTGCCGGTTTGGATCACAACCGCCGTGCCTGTTCCACTCTCCACATTGGATCCCAGGAAACAGATATCCGCCATCTCGAGCGGATTCTGGAGCGAACCATCCACCGTAGTAGGGGTTTTCTCCACTGGAAGGGCTTCCCCTGTGAGCGCAGCCTGGTTCAAGAAGAGATCCTTGGCCGAGAGCAGGCGCACATCTGCAGGAACCATATCCCCTGCCGCGAGGACTACAATATCCCCTGGAACTAACTCCTTCAGGGATATTTCCTGTCGCTTAGCATCGCGCATCACCGTGGTCGTGGTGCTGACCATCGCCTGGAGTTCTTCGGCGGCGTTATCGGCGCGCTGTTCCTGAAAGAAACGCAGCACAATCCCCAGGATCACCATCAGGAAGATGATCACGGCCGCGCGAATATCTTCGGTAAGATACGAAATCACACCCAGCAGCACCAGCAGGATCACCAGCGGATTCTTGACGTTATCCCACAGGCGCATCAGCACCGTCTGGCGTCTTTCGCGGGCGACTTCGTTCGGGCCGTACTGCTCCAGGCGCGCTTCGAACTCTGCCTGGCTCAGACCATTGTGGGTGGTTTTCAGTTGTTCGAGCACGAGCGCGACATCGGCGTGAGCGCTGTCCACCAGCTTTTTCGAGATGTTAATTCCATTCCCGCGTCCATGGCTTGACAGGCGGGCAGGGACTGTGAAAATTGTTGCGAAGAAGCCCATAATGAACCTCACAAAACGAAATCCCCGCGTCCAGATGGACGCGGGGCAGGCAAGTTTGCTGCTGTTGGCAGTTTAGAATGCCAATCTGGGCGTCAACTGGCGGACAAGGGTGAATCCATAAAAGTACAATGATTTTTCATAGATCTGACAGGTAGGAGCCATCGGGCAGTATATGCCTGGTGAAGAGGTGCGTCAAGAGGCTTGTTAATGATCACTAAGGATGAAAACCGTTGATCCCAGGAGCGTTTTTCTGTGACCGAGAAAGAAACGAGGGTATATATCCATAGGGATAACCCTGTGCAGCATTGCCCAACCTGCTTTACAATGTGGGGTATAAATTCGGATTCCTCAAAGCCCAATTGGAATACGATAAAAACTTCTGGATGGAACATAGAAAAATAGCGGAGGACACCCATGAAAAAAGATATCCGATCTCCCATCGTAATTTTGCTGGTCTTGACCATCAGCCTGGGGTGCAAGCTGGCGGTGCCCAAAATCACCCCCACCGCGATCGCTCTACCCACAACCATGCTGCGCGCCACCAGCACGCTCCTGGCAGAAGCAATACCCGCCCCAGCAGCTACGCTTCCAGCCTCCACGCAAACCCCGCCGTTCACCAGCCCCCTCTCAGCAGGGGATCCGTACTCCCCCGAGCTGGGTAACAGCGGGTATGATGTGCAAAAGTATAACTTGCAATTTACCCTCGATCCTGCAACCGCGTTTATCAACGCACACGTGACGATTATGGCTACCAGCACAACCCAGATCGAACAGGTATCGCTGGATTTCATCGGGTTCGATATCCAACAGGTCACCTTCCTCGGCCTGCCGGCTGAATACCACCGCCAGGCCAACAAGCTGCTCGTCGACCTGCCCGTAACGATGCCATCCGGCAAGGAGTTTGTACTGGATATCGCCTACAGCGGCGAGCCGGTGATCGAGGCCTCGGCCTATTTCCCATTTGTCTCGCACATTGGGATGATCCGCCCGGACGATGAAAGCCTGTATGTCGCCTCCGAGCCGGATGGCTCGCGCTACTGGTTCCCGTGCAACGATCACCCACGCGACAAGGCCGCTTTCCGCTTCGAGCTGACCGTTCCCGAAGGGATGACCGGTGTGGCCAACGGCAAGCTGGTCGGCGTACCCAAAGCGCTGCCGGATGCCTTCCCCAACGGCAAGGATGGCGAGCTGTACACCTGGGAGCACAACTACCCGGTGGCGACAGCTTTCGTGACCGTGGCCGTGGCAAAGTATGAACGCATCGACGGCCTCTCTCCCAAGGGCATTCCCCTGCGCTCCTATATCTTCCCCGAACAGAAGGAACGGTTCCAGTTCTTCGAGACGCGGATCGGTGAAATGATGGATTGGCTGAGCGATCAATTCGGTCCCTATCCTTTCGAGGAATTTGGTTACGTGATGGTCAGGGGGATGGGAGTCTCGCTAGAAACGCAAACCATGGTGGTTATGGACAGCGCCATGCTCAATGAGGAGACTTTAGTACACGAGATGGCCCACATGTGGTTCGGGGATTGGGTAAGCCTCGACTCGTGGGGAGATATCTGGCGCAGTGAAGGATTTGCTACCTATGTCCAGTTCATGTGGGCCTCACGCAACCAGCCGGATCAACTCGAGCAGACCATCCGCGGGGTTGAAGACTTCCTCACCACCAACCCGAGCGGCTACTCGTTGAACTACCCGCCGCGAGTGGAAATGTTCGGCAGTGACAGCTACATCAAAGGGGCCGTAGTGGTGCATGCCTTGCGCGAGAAGATGGGCGATCAGGCCTTTTATAACGGCCTGCGGACCTATTTCGAGCTGTATGGCAGCGGCGTGGCCTCCCATGCCCAATTCCAGGCCGTAATGGAAGCTGCGGCAGGCATCAAACTGGACGATTTCTTTGCCAAGTGGTTTAAGTGATCCATGCCTGACTTGATCCTCTCAATCGATACCGGTTCTCAATCCGTCCGCGCCCTGTTGTTCGACCCGCAGGGCAATCTGCGCGCCAAAAGCCGCGTGCCCATCCAGCCCTACTTCTCCGAACAACCCGGCTGGGCCGAACAACACCCAAAGGTTTTCTGGGAAGCGCTGTGCCAGGCCTGCCAGGGTCTGTGGCAGCAGCCGGGGGTCGATAAATCAGCCATCGCCGGAGTGGCTCTCACCGGGCAGCGTAGTACCATTATAAACCTGGACCGCGATGGGAAACCCTTGCGCCCAGCCATCGTCTGGATGGATCAACGCCGCACACTCGGCTTGAAACCGGTCGGCGGGTTGTGGGGAGCGGCCTTTGCCCTGACCGGCATGACTGAAACGGTCGCCTATCTGCAAGCCGAGGCCGAAGCCAACTGGCTGCGCACCTGCCAACCCAAAATATGGGCACAGACCCACAAATACCTCTACCTTTCCGGTTATCTCACGTACCGGCTGGTTGGGCGGTTTGTCGATTCCGCGGCTTGCCAGGTGGGCTACATGCCGTTCGATTATAAGCGCCTGTGCTGGGCTTCCGGATGGGATTGGAAATGGCAGGCCGTCCCAATGGATCGCAGCGTCCTACCGGAACTTGTACCTCCCGCCGGAACCCTGGGAGAAATCTCGCCCGAGGCCGCCGAGGCCACCGGTATTCCTGCCGGGCTGCCCCTCATCGCAGCCGCGGCCGATAAAGCCTGCGAAGTGATCGGCGCCGGCTGCCTCGAGCCGCACATCGGCTGCCTGAGTTATGGCACGACTGCGACGATCAACACCACCCACTCACGCTACATCGAGGTCATCCCGTTGATCCCGCCTTATCCGGCTGCCATACCGGGCGCCTACAGCCTGGAAATCCAGATTTTCCGCGGTTTTTGGATGGTGAGCTGGTTCAAGCATGAATTTGGCCAACCGGAGCTGGTCCTGGCTGAAGAGCGCGGCGTAGATCCGGAGGATTTATTCGATGAGCTGGTCAACCGCGTTCCGCCTGGCTCGATGGGGCTGGTGCTGCAGCCGTACTGGTCACCTGGGATAAAAGTGCCCGGTCCGGAGGCCAAAGGCGCGGTGATTGGCTTTGGGGATGTACATACGCGCGCCCACCTGTACCGCGCCATCCTGGAGGGGTTGGCCTACGCCCTGCGGGAGGGTAAGGAACGCACCGAAAAACGCAGCGGGGTCCAAATCACCGAGCTGCGCGTTTCAGGAGGTGGTTCGCAGAGCGACGCCGCCATGCAGATCACTGCCGACATCTTTGGCCTGCCCACCGCCCGCCCGCACATCTACGAGACCTCCGGTCTGGGAGCCGCCATCGATGCCACGGTGGGTTTAAAAATCCATCCAGACTTCGACACAGCCATCAAAGCTATGACGCGCGTCAGCCGCGTGTTTACCCCCAACCCCCACAACCAAGCCATTTACGATGGCCTGTACAACCGTGTATACAAGCGCTTGTACAACCGATTGAAGCCATTATATGAAGAGATCCGAGAAATTACAGGATATCCGGGGAAGGTAGCAAAATAGCCAAGCGGTGTTCTTTACCGCCACTCGCTGCCCACTGTGTACCCGTATCCCGGCACAGTAAGGATAAAACGCGGGCTGCCAGGATCAGATTCGATCCGCTCCCGCAGGTTTTTGATGTGCACCCGCACCAGATCGGGGCTGCCCGTGTCGGATGGGTAATCCCACACTTCATCCAACAGGCGGGTCGGAGAGAAAATCTGACCGGGATGGCTCATCAGGTAGTAGAGTAAATCAAATTGCACAGGGGTCAAGCGCAGCTTACCGCGGTCGGGGGTCTGCAACTCAAAGGTGCGCGCATCCAACACATAATCATTCACCACAAGCCGCTGGTTGCTGGGGAAGCCTTTCGATACACCCCGGGTGTGATCCAGTGCATTCTGAACAGGCGGTTCAGCCGTTTCATCAGGAGTTTGATCGGCTGCAGCGGGAAGAACGGCTGGGGACTGAGCCTGGCTGTGAGTCCGGCGCAGGATGGCGCGTATCCGTAAAATCAATTCCTCGATATTGAAAGGCTTGCACAGGTAATCGTCCCCGCCAGCCTCGAAGCCGGTGATCCGGTCCTCATTCTTGATCTTGGCAGTCAGAAATAGCACCGGTACATTAGCCAGCAGCGGATTGTTACGCATCTCGCGGCATACGGTATAGCCATCCATGCCAGGCATGATCACATCCAGGATCACCAGGTCTGGAACGGAGCGGCGAGCTATTTTCAAGCCCTCCACCCCACTGTTGGCAATCGCCACTTTAAATTCCTCGCCGCGCAGGCTGCGCTCGATCACCCGCGCAACGATATCGTCATCTTCAATCACAAGGATGTTGGTGGACAATTCACGCCTCCGTGCGGAAACGAACACGGAAGATTGTACCATTCTCGACTGTGCTTTCTGCAGTGAATTGTCCATCGTACTGGGTTATGATCTCGTGGCAGATGCTTAACTCAATACCGGTACCGCGCCCTCCTGCCGGGCGCAGGAAGTTAAACTCGAAGATATGGTTCAATTCCTCAGAGGAGATCCGTTCTCCATCATCGAATACTTCCACGGTCACATATCCAGCCGGTTCGGCGGTCGAGCTGATGCGGATCGTGTGGGGCGGGGTCTTGGCGGTAGCATCACGGGCCAACAGGAGCAGGTTCACCCATACATCCGCAAATTGGCGCGCGTTCCCGTACACATTGGGAAGTTGATCGGCGAGCTCGACCTGCAGGGCAATACCGTTCGAGCGGATCGGATCCCCCACCAAGGCCAGGGCGCCATCGATCGTCTGGTTGATAGAAACCGATTCGGGTGTGCCCGGAGCAGGACGGGAAAAATCTAACAGGCGTTGTACGGCCCGTTGAACGCGCCATCCAGAATTTTCGATAATCTTTACAGCCTCGCGGTCTGGATGATCTGTAGATAAATCCTGCAACAGCAATTGAGCTTCGGCGATGATGGCAGTCAGGGGGTTGTTGATGTGATGAGCCAGCCCCGCGGCCAGCTCCCCGACCGCCGTCAGCCGCGCGGATTGGTTGAGGCGCGCCTGGGCAGCTTGCATCTGGGCTTCCATGTTTTTCCGGGGCGTGATGTCTCGGACGACATCCATATAACCCGTTAATCGCCCGCCAGACCCGTACGGTAAGTCCGCTGAGCGGTGTTCTTTACCGCCGGCGTCCGCCGGTAAGCCCGCCAGGGCCGCGACGCGTGAGCTGACCCAGAGCGTTTCGCCATATTTCGTCATATATTGGCGCTCGATCTCCTGCGTGCCTGTTCCATCGCTGACGGGAGGTATTAAGGCTGGCGTGAAGGCATTCAGGTAACACTCGTCAACCAGGCAGCCAAGGCGCTCGCCTGCCTTCCAACCAAACAGCAACTCGGCAGCCGGATTCCAATAGGTGATCTTACCATCGGTATCCCAGACGACGACCGCGTCGCGCACGTTGTTAAGCAGCAGCGCCTGGTAGCGGATCTGTTCGAGCGAACGCTGCACCGAGAGCTGCAATTGGTGTGCCCGCACCGCTTTCTGGATCAAAGCTGGCAGGGTGATGAGGTGATTACTGCCTTTGATCAGATAATCGACCGCACCAAGCTGCATCGCCCGCACAGCCACGCGCTCATCGCCCTGGCCGGTGATCATAATGACCGGCACTTTATAATTGCGGTCATTGATCTCCACCAGCACATCCAGCCCGTTGCCATCCGGCATACGGTAATCCAACAAGATAATATCGTAATCTTTGGCAGTAAGGGATCCCCAAAGTGCGTTTACATTTTCCGCCCAGTCAATCTGGAATGGTCCAGAGATCTTGAGGAACTCGGTGACCATTTCAACGTGTTCTGCATCGTCGTCGACGACCAGCACACGATAAGATTCAACCATTGCATCCTATCCAGTCAGTTACTGGACTGTCGATTCGATGAGTTGGTGCTCATTCGACAGGCAGGCATTCAACATTTGAATAGTGTACCGGCGGTGTCCCCCCGGCATCCGCAGCGAGGACAACTGCCCGTCGCGTTCCAGCCGGTAGAGGGTAGACAGGCTGATTCGCAGGTAACGGGCAGCCTCACGGGCAGTCAGCAGGTACAATCGTTCCGGCTCAAGGACAGGATAGTTTTGACTTACAGCGTCCATCGTTAAATCCTCGCGAATGGGTAAAATTGTTCTGCCATAATAATGCAAGCGGGATGAAAAACCCATAAATTCAGGGTAAAAAGAAAGAGCCGGGTTAAAAACACGAGCCATCCCGAAAATATTTTCGGGATGGCTCGTGTTGGCTGCCCCACAACGGCCAACTGAATTATTTCGAACGGGCCTTATGTTCCAGGGTACGAGCGAAAATGCTTTCCAGGTCGTTGCGAGGTTTGTTGGCTTTCCTGCCTCGGACCCGAGGGGTATCCTCATCACGGGTCTTGACGCGCTGCATCGCCTCTCGCATCGCCGCTTCCATCACGGTCGGTGCCGGCAGCTCGACTTCATTCACTTCGGGTTCTATTTCCTTTTGAACTACTTTGATGGCTTGCTCTTCCATGGCCTTGCGGCTCAGCTTAATCTGCTTCTTCTTGCGGTCTATATCCAGTATCTTGACCTCGACTTCATCGCCCTCTTTGAGTACTTCCTCAACATTGCGGATGTAGTCATGGGTCAATTCGCTGATGTGGATCAGGCCCGGCCGCTCAGCCCCGATATCCACAAATGCGCCAAACCGCTCCAGGCGCACCACCTTGCCTTTGACAACCATATCTTTCTTCATCTCACGCCACTCGAGGTCGAGCGGCTTAATCATGGTCAACTCGATCCGGTCGCCTTTGGGTGACACCCGGCGCACCCACACTTCCACTTCCTGCCCGATCTGAACCACGTCTTCTACGCGGTTGACAGGTTCATGTTTCAATTGCGAAATGTGAATGACACCCGGCACGCCCAAACCGACATCGATCACCGCCCCGGCCAGGCCGATTTTCACGACCTTGCCGGTGAAGCGAGATTTACGCTTGACTAGGTCAAGACTGGTGGGGGCAACCTCAGGATTTGTATCCATAGTTCTTCTCCATAATAAGTGGGATAATTCCAGGCTTCACGCAAACGCCGATTATACCTTGCGGAGAAGGAAAAGTCAAAGTGAGTTTAACCCATCTTCGCCCAATTCTTCGCCCCCTGCAAGAACACCTTGCCGGGCATGGGCTTTTTTCCAGCGGGCTGCACCTCGTCCAGCACCAGCAGGCCCTGGCTGGCAGCGATGGCAGGCAGGTCCTGGTGAACCAGCCTGGCGCCAGGCGTAGGGGCGGGTCCCGGACCCGCCCCTACTGCGTGCGCGTGGTGGACCTTCAGGATCTGCCCGTCCCACAGGATAAAAGCCCCCGGCCAGGGGTTGAAGGCGCGCACGCGGCGCGCCAGCTCTTCCGCCGGTCGAGCGAAGTCTAGCTGCCCGTCTTCTTTCTTCAGCATCGGGGCGTAGGTGGGTTCCGCGTTTCCTTGCGGTTGGGGCAGGATCGTGCCACTCAAGTAACCTGGCAGCGTATCGATCAAAAGCTGCGCCCCCAGCTCAGCCAGTTTGGCGCTCAATGTACCGGCGGTATCTTCGGATAAGATGGGGAGGGCGCGCTGGCTAAGGACAAGGCCGGTATCCACACCGGGATCCATGCGCATGATGGTGATCCCCGCCTCGGCATCGCCATGCAGGATGGCGGTCTGGATGGGGGCCGCGCCGCGCCAGCGCGGCAGCAATGAGGCGTGCACGTTGATACAGCCAAAGCGCGGCAGGTCCAGCACCGCCGGGCGTAAAATCTTCCCGAAGGCCGCCACCACGATCAGGTCGGGCTGCCAGGCGTGCAGCTGCGCCATCGCTTCGGACTCCCGCAAGCGCAGGGGATGGATCACCGGCAGCCCCAGCTCCTGCGCCAGGAGCTTGACCGGCGGGGACGTCAATACCCGCCCGCGCCCGGCGGGCTTATCCGGCTGGGTGACCACGCCAACAAGCGAGTAATGAGCCGCCAGGAGGCGCAAGGTCGGCAATGCAAAATCGGGAGAACCCATGAAAATGATACGAGTGTTCATATCAGCCATCGAAACATCCCCGCCGGATTAAAGAAAGCCCCGCCCGTTCAGGTGGGGCGGGGTTGATCATGGGGCCGGTGGGAATTGAACCCACAAGGTACTTCCGTACCGGAGGATTTTAAGTCCCCTGCGTCTGCCAATTCCGCCACAGCCCCTTAACCGCCAGCAGTGGCGGTCTCCAGGTCATCATACCCCCTGAATGTCTAATTGGTATGCCGACTTGCTGGAGAGCTTGGTCGCCCGCCACCTATAGGGAAAATCGGTATCTTTGGCCTATCTGTGGCGGGTGAAAAACGAAAGTACAGGCTTTGGCATATCGAAAAGACAGTCAGGGCCCTGAAACGCCATATCTGGCGGTATATCGCGCTTATTCCCATATATGGGGGTATCATTAAGAATGACGAGATATGTTAAAGCGAAGTCCCCTGTGTTTTTGGGTAGCTTCATACGTGAATTCTACACCCCCATCGCCGCTTTGTGGGGAAATTTAAGGTTGCCCTCAATCGCGCAATCTCCATATCACATTTCATGACTTTTGCCTTCTATTTATCGTAAGGAGGTTGGCCATTCTTAAGTTTGCTATATTCGGTAAAAAACTTATCTAAGGCCGTACTCGCTTCTTCCATCTTTTGCGAAACCACGCTATCACCTTCATCAGCCATAAAAGATAAGTAACCCTCAATGACTTTATCCATGTAATCTGATACCATATTTTGCACTTCAACCGCACAAGTTGGAGCAACTAAGTCAGCCACTCCTCTGCGTATTGTTTGTAGCTCTTTAACTGCTGGACTTAAGGCAATCCTTGAAGTGCTGCCTGCCACAGTGTTAGCGTCATCCCAATCATCAAAATATGATTGGAGTTTTTCGTTAAATTCTTTGGCTTGTATATAACAAGGCTGGGTCTTTTCCAACAATTTATCCCCGCCTAAAATATAGATAACGCCTCCTGCTGCCACAATAAGCAATACGATAATTAAACCAATGAGTATACCTTTTAGGCAACTGGTTTTTTTCTGAATTTTTTCAGAAATTATCGGCATAGTTTGTTCTGGTATTTCGTTCTCATGACCTGGCATAGGACGGTTGCAGAAACGACATATGACAGCAATTGCTTTTATTTCTTCGCCACAATATGGACATAGCTTTGTATCCATCGGTTGCTCAGTCATTCTATCCTCCGCAAACCTGATAAATGATTTTAGCCCTTTAATTCATGCGGCCCAAAACAAGCATACTTTGATGACACCGGGGCAGGTCTCAGCCTGCCTCGGTTGCTACTTTCTAATCGCTGGATTATTTTTTGGTTGTTATTTCAATCGACCAATCACCTTCGGATACAATTTCCAGGAATGCGGTATCCTTACTGAGTATAACCATACCCTCATAAGGGTCAGTCGTATTTACTAGCAAATCTAATATATAACCATCGCTACTATAATTTTTTACACTAAAATATAAACTCTCAGCATTTCCAACGATTTTTGCAAGGTCGGGTACAGAACCAGAAAGAACGATAACATCGTCTCCCTTACCATCTATCTTGCCGGGAACATTCAACACTCTTGCATACGATATTGGCATTATCTCGATGGTCCATTCATCTTCTGATTTAATTTCTAGCCACGTAGTATTTTCGCCTTCCCGGAAGTCGAGTGGTCTAATACCTTCATAAGGGTCAGTCGTATTTACCAGTAAGTCTATAAGTTGAGTATCTTCACCATAATTCTTTACTGAAAAATACAGACTCGAAGCGTTACCTTTTACTTTTATCAAGCCGAGTATTGAATTTGAAACTTTTATTACCTCATCCCCTTTCCCCTCAATAATTCCGGGTGCTTCTAAAACTCTGGCAACAGAAAGTGGCAGGATTTCAATAAACCATTCGCCAACTGCTTTAACTTCGAACCTGATTGTATGCTCACCCTCGCGGAAATCAAGTAGTAAAAAACCATCATAAGGGTCTGTGGTATTTACCAATAAATCTATCGACTCTCCATCATCACCGTAATTTTTAACAGAAAAGTAATTGCCAACAGCATTGCCCTGTATATGTACTATCGCAGCCCCAATAGTGTTATCCACGTCAACGATACTATCACCCTTTCCAGTCAACCGAATAGGCTCAGGTGTATTTGTAGGGGGGAGTGGGGTATCAGTTGGTTTGGGAGTGTTGGTCGGTTTGGGTGTATTTGAAGGTTTTGGGGTGTCGGTCGGCCTGGGTGTAGTTGTCGGCTTTGGAGTCAGTGTTGGTTCACTGGTATTTATCGGCAGCATCACCACTTCAGTCTTAGTCGGTTCAGGCGCGTTAGCAGATACAAGTGTGTTTGTCGGTATTTCCAATTTGCTGGTTTTATCTTGTGGTTCGGTGTCTAACTTCGGCGTTTTTGTTGCCGCCGTTTTACCACAGGCTAAAGATACAATAATAAGCGTGATTAGAGCGATAAACGGTAGTAGATAGCCCTTATTTGGTTTCATTTGCATTACTCCCTTCTTATATCTCTCCCATTATGGCAGATATTAAAACACTTGTCACGTATCAAAAATCACTATTCTTCGATAAGTTAACTTAAACGAAAACGGTGCGGGTTAGGAATATCCATCTTTGGGGGCGGGAATATGCACCCAAAGAAAAAACGCGTACAAGTTTACCAGGTCAACTCCAGCATTTCGAGAGGGGCTATCTATTGCTGAGTCACCCCACAGTAAGAAAAACGAGTTTTCTCATCCGCCTTTTTTATAAACTCATCCCAGCCGGCTAATGGTATGCGGCGTCCCGGAGATTTCACGGCTGCCATCCCCGCCCGCGTGGGGGGTGAACGTCTAAAGCCGCAAAGTGCGGTTAATATCCGGCATCCTTCAAGACTTGGATCTGGTTTCGCGTAATAGAAAGAATGTTCCATTTCCATTCTTCTGGTGTGGTATCCAAGGCGGTAAAGTCAGTCGTCCAAATAAACAGTACTGTCACATTGCCACAGGTCGCTCCGGCCTGTATTAGCGAGTCAGCACTATCTGCGTCTGTGCCAACCCAAAAGTTATCTGGTAGTTCCTGACCAGATACATCAAAGAGGGTTGTGGCTACGTTTTCTCTTAGATCACTATTCGCAAGATAGGCTGTGGTGGAATTGTTGTAGTTCCCTACGAAAATACTGATAATCCCATTACTATCGTCATATCCCATAAAGAATATGCTACACATTTCCCTATATCCAAATTTATCAGTTCCAGTACCGCAGGATGGTTCGAACGGGGCATAGAAAAACTTAGTTAACTTTCCAAGATCGCCAACAGTTATAACAAGTTGCCCTGTAAATGGGATTGAAACCGTTGGAACAGAAGTAAATGGTGGAAGTGGAGTATAAGTTGGCAATGGCGTATAAGTCGGGTAAGGTGTACTGGTAGGTGCAAAGGTTGCTGTAGGTGGTATAGGAGTATTTGTAGGTACTAAGGTTTTAGTAGATACCAATATTGCTGTTGGAGGAATAGCGGTTCTGGTAGGTACGAGAGTATCTGTAGCCTTAGCTGACGTTCCGCATCCCGTTAAGAGCAGAGCAAAGATCAATACAAGAAACATAAGCTTTTTCATTTTTATTGTCCTTTTCTCCAAAGGTGTAGCCCCCTACTACCCGGTTATCCCCCACGCCTCTGGGGCAAACGCACAGGCTATTGTAGAAACTTTTATGATCATTCTACACTAAAAATTGCCAAATATGTATCAAATGCGCTCGATGGGTTGCTCCGGCACAACTCTACCCTCCCCCGCGCGCATGGGGTAACCAACGGGCTGCCCATTGTGATGGTATACGGCTATTTAAACCCAAACAACCACTTGATAATTTTTGTTGGAATCTCAAATATCGTGAGTACTATCCAGGTCAGAGGAAGGATGATACAGTCAGCAAAACAATTCCCGCCTGGTTCGTGTCTGCGTTTTCTCCCGTAGAAACCAGCTCTATATGGGCTCTTGATACACTTTCCTCCGATGGTATATCATCCTCAGACGCATGTATTATCGCGCCGTTTTTATCCAAGTAGTGCTATATCAGCGGGTGATCTTATTTATCTGACGAAATACCTAGCATCTCTCTAAACTCGCTTTCAATTTCTGATTTCAAAGGGGAAATTTCTTTGTCTATTAATTCCCATACTTTAATCCAGTAATCTGTTTTTTCTTGGTTACCCATATGCATTTTTCTAAATTGAAAAGTTAGAAGAGCTATTGATAGGTTTTTACCAAAACTGTCGATTTTTTCACACATACTTTGACTGAAATAAATACGATTTTTTTCAAAATATTCTTGAAAGAGTTGAGTACTAGCAAAAGCTTTCTCAAATTTCTCATCTGAAGTGGACTCGCCGGGAGAATCATAAAACTTCGGCCTTTCTGAAGTGGGCACACCGAGAAAATCATAAAGCTTGCTCAATTCTGATGTGGACTCACCGGGAGAATCATAAAACTTCGCCATTAAGGATACATCTCTCACGGCTTGAGTTAAGAGGCTATACATTTCAGCGATTACTTCCGCTCGTTTTACGTGAAGATTCGAAAATCGGGTCTGGTGCTCGAAAGCCGCTTTTTCTAGTTCGGCTCGATGACGCTCTGTCTCAATTTGCAAATGTGCTTCGAACTTGGCTATGTCCCGCGATAGGATATGACCGAATAAACTTCTAGCCACAAAGCCCACAACCCCTACAGCGATGGTGGTCCCAAGTGAATTAATCAATACAACTGTAATTATTGTCTGCCAGTCCATATTTCAATCCTTTCTGTTGAAATAATTGTACACCCCCATGCACAACGCTAAAAACGGGCAGCCACCGGGCCGCCCGTTTGTTACTGCGCTATTTCTTTACTTCCCAAACCACTGCTCCTGAACTGAAAAGCTCGGCTGAGTAGTATATCTTTATGGGACCGGTCGTTGCACCGCTCCAGCAGATATTTCCTTTTAGTTTATCACCAGGCAACACCTTACCATCCAAGCCAGAGCTGCAATCGAAGATCTCTTGCTCTAACTTTGAACCTTCACTATCTTTCGCCTCAAAGCTCATGAGTGAACTGACATTCAAATCTTCAGAGCCTTTGTTCTCGATAGTGAAATTAGCTTGCAAGACAGCTCCATAAAACTTTGCGCTATTCAGAACGATGGTATGTGTCCCTACCTCAATTACATCGCCTACTTGAAACACCTCTAATTTAGCCGGGGCGGATGTGGCAGATGAGCCCTTACCTGTTTCGCCGACTTTCTTTCCCGTACTGTCTGAACCGCACGCCAACTGAGCCAATATCAGAACAATTACGGCCAAAATGGGTAAAACTTTATTTTGGTTGTGCATAAGTGAACGGGGTAACATGGTCTTTTCCTTTCTTGGAAAGATTGAATCTGCCACATGTGTGGCAGTTAGCAGGTTATTCATGGGGCAGCCACCGGGCCGCCCGTTGTACAAGTCGACTACATGGAGATATGCTTATTACCGGCAGACTATGGGTATAAGTCTGTTATCCAATCTCTTGGCATAGGCTGTAATGCTATCTTTGTCTGCGCCTTTTGACATTCTGATATGCACTAAAGCACTACAACGGACAAATGCCAGGTCGGCAACATCCAGGTTTACACCACCGACTGAAGAAGAAAATGAAGCAACTACAGCTTCATCCCCCACTTCAACAGTCACTTTGGTATCACCAAAGCCATCGATTACGAGCTGATAAGCTCTTTCTAAGTCTGACTGGTTTTCGTATAAGAAGACACTAACGCCTCCAGCTACACTACCGTTCTTCTCGAATTGTATATAAATCGTGTTTTGCGCAACTGGTATACCAGAGAACATTGAAGGGGCTGTATCTCGGACTTGGGCGCCTTGGTAGCCAGCGGGAAGATCGCCAGGTTGAATTAAAAGAGGCTCTAACTGTATTTCAGATAGTGGGATAGGTGTAGAGGTAGGTAATGGTGTGGGTGTTAATGTCGAAGTGGGGGTACTCGTTGGTTTTGGGGTGTTGGTTGGTACAGGAGTGCTAGTGGGCGGTACAACGGTGTTAGTTGGTACAGGAGTGCTAGTGGGCGGTACAGCGGTGTTGGTTGGTACAGGAGTGCTGGTAGCCTGAGGAGATGCCCCACACCCAACAAGTAGGGCAATCATTATGACGAACAGTGAATATTTCACAGCCATATTTCCCTCCGATTTGATTATATACCCGTTCGCGCAAAGGGAGGGCAATTATTACTCATTTGTACCGTCAACGGGTGAACGGTTTTTCTCGTGTAGCTCCTGGGATGTTTGTTTTGCGTAACGCGCAACCAGAATGAATGAAGTCCCCTGTGTTTTTACAGCCTGTTCTGCCATGATGTACCCTTTCGGATACCCCCACAGACAGGATAAGGGACGAAAAAGCGCCTGAAAGCGCCACATATGGGGCCGGTGGGAATTGAACCCACAAGGTACTTCCGTACCGGAGGATTTTAAGTCCCCTGCGTCTGCCAATTCCGCCACAGCCCCTTACGGCAAAACCGCCAGGGTTAATTTTACGCAGAACGGGAGAATGGTCAAGGGTTAACCGACCGATACAACCTGGCCCGCACCCGCGCCACCACGATCTCGTCCTCCAGCCGCCAGCCCCACGCCTCCCGCAGCCGCGGGCGCTTATGCGGGGTGAGGACGATCAGCGCCGGAGCAAGCCGGTGGAGCTGGTAAGCCAGCACCGGCAGGCGTGACGCCGGCAGCAGGTGCAGCGCAAAACTGCACACGATCAGGCTGTACGGTCGGTCTTCCAGCGCCCCATCCGCGATCTGCTCGAAGGTGAAGGGTTCAGCCTGCCTCCCGGTACGTGCCCGGTAGGCCTCGGCGGTGTATGGATCGATACCATCGATGGCCGCGCAGCCCAACTCTTGCAACGCCAGTGTGACTTCGCCGCTCCCGCAGGCCAGATCAAGCACGCGGCTCAAATCCACCTGCCAGCAGGACAACCCCTCATGCAGCGCTAAACGGATGGCGGCCTCGTGCGGGTTGCGGTACGCATCCCCAAACTGCTCATAAAAGCCGCGCACGCCGTGCTGTTCGTATTCCTTGCGTATAGAGGGAATTTCCTGTTCAGAACTTGAGGCCATAACAGCGATTTTCGACCGGTACAGGCACGTAGCGCTTCCACAGCCGGGTAGGGCGCGCCTCGAGCAGCTCGAAGCCGACTTTTCGGTACAGGTGGCAGGCCGCTTCGTTCTGGCTGGTGGTTTCCAGGTGTACACCCGGCACGCCAAGCAGTCGCAGTTGCCCCAGGTAGGCTTCGATCAACCGGCGCCCCAGTCCCAGGCCGCGGGAATAAGCCTCCAGGTTGATGTGCAAATGAGCCGGGTAAGCTGCCAGATCAACATGCGTGAACTCGCGGCGCATGGCTGCACGCGTGATTTGCGCTGTGTAATGCAAGGTGCGCTTCCCTACCTGGTAAATGCCCCGCACCGCGCGACCGAGCATGCCAGGCAGCGCTTTACGGAACCAGGCCTGCTGCTGGTCTGTATTCACACAACCGAGCAGGAATCCAACCACTTCCCCATTTACGCATGCCACCCAGGCATGCTCCGGCTCCTGGTCGGTGTAATAGGTGGGGAGGGCGTCACAAAATACACGTCGGTCATCCAGGAAAGTCTCTACCGGGCCGCCAAAGAAGGCCGTATCCGCGGCGATGCGGTGTACCGTCCCGCGATCGGCATGGGTATAAGGGCGAACTGCAAACTCAGGCATGTTGTATTCTCCAGAATAGTTTTTCGAGATCCCAGGTTAGCTCCGGCGTATCCTGGCTCAGGGCGTCGATCAACCTCGCCCCACCCTCGTAGAATGTGATGCGGTGATAAGGCTGCTGGCGCCCGTAATGGTTCTCTGGCAGACCGAACCACCGCTGCAGGCGGTTCTCGAGTAGCCGTGCAAAGCCCTCCTTCCACTCTTGCCAGACCAGGTATTCAAAATCCACCGGCTGCAGGAATTTTACCAGCCGCCGGTGAGCGGAGAGAACCTCTGCGCCGGCGTTGGCCTCCACAGCATGCAGCAAGGCCGTATAAGTTTCGGTAAACTCCAGGCTGCTGTAAGGAAAC
>Ga0315274_10003529_pt1 | contig 23247 bp, 25 predicted proteins | sample YL17G02_20_MG_FD_203700 | JGI IMG/M metagenome (GOLD analysis project Ga0315274, IMG submission 203700) | Sediment microbial communities from Yellowstone Lake, YNP, Wyoming, USA - YL17G02_20 | ecosystem: Environmental > Aquatic > Freshwater > Lake > Sediment | place: USA: Wyoming | collected...
TTCACCTCGCCCGCCATTGTCTTTCCGAAGACCTTGCCCTCCGGGGCCGGCCTCGGGCCGACCTGGTCCCCTCCGGCCTTAACAGGCGCTTCAACCTTGAAGGTCGGCGGGCGGTTTTCTGGGATCGGCCGCCATTCTCCTTCGTCCATCGCCTTTTGCCAGTTTTTCCAATCCTGCGGCCGAACACCCTTCTTCGTGGCGAGCTCCATAAAACGCTCTCCGGGTTCGGGGTTGAGCACATCATGGGCGACGACGCCCGATTCGTCAAAGGCCTTCCGGATGGCTTTATCGATCCTCGCGAAATCAGGATTTCTCGACGCCATTTCCTTCGCCCGCTCATCCGGGTAAATACCCAAGATCTCGCCCATTTTCTTCATTTTATTCGATTGGCCGGGATGGAGCGCCTTGTCCCGCTCTAGCCATTCTTTCTCGGAGAAAGGGACGTCCTTGCGACTGTAGCTGGGCCTTTCGCCGCGAATGAGGCGGTCGGCGACTTTTTCGGCCTCTGCGCTCTTTTGCTCCCCGACGCCGGGTTTATCCTTTACCATCTTAGCTATCTGTTCTTTGTCGACCATATCCTTGAGCTCGCGGAGGTCTTTGGGCATGTCCACCGGCTTTCGGGCTTCGGGAGTTCCGGTCCTTTCTTCGGCCGGGGCGTAGGTAATCGACCCGTCTTCCGCCGTCGTTACCCCGGAAGGGCCGGCATATTTCCTTCCCGTTTCGAGAGGCCGGATCGGCTTGTCGGCCAGCCCCTTCTGCGCCTGCTGACGCAGCAGATTCTTTTGCCCGTCGGTGAGCGGCTGGCCCCGGCCTCCTCCGCCGAATTCCTGTTCGGTCAGTTTGCCGGAGTAGGGGTCGCGGCCGACCACGACCTCGCCCTTTTGCGGTCTGTAATCGGCGGCGTCGGCGCCCTTGATCTCCCTAATGTTTCCGTTCTTATCGACGGCATAGACTTCGCGATCGGCCCGGCCGCCCTTGGTCGATTCGAATGGGACCGACCGCCTGAAACCAGGCTGCGGCTTCAGGAATTGCGCCCCGCTCTTGCCGACCTCATAGATCATCCGGCCCTGGCCGATGTACTGGCTCGCCGTCATCCCGGCGGTGGCCGTGAGGACATGGGAGCCGGCCTGCCATTGGGCGCTCTTCTTGTGGATCATCTGCATCTCGTTGTTGAGACCCTGCAGCTTTGCCCTGGCGGCCGCCATCTCTCCCTGAAGGGACTCGAGAGTTCCCAAATTCCCTTTATCCCGGGCCGCCTTCATGTCGGCGGCGATTTGCTTGAGCCGAGCGACTGTGGCGTCCACCTCGTTGAAGAGAGCCGGCTGTTCGTTGATCGCCTTCTGAAGCTTGTTGCGGAGCTCGAGCGTCCGCTCGAACAAAGGCTTCAGGCCTTCGGCATCGGGGATAAAAACCTCGGAGAGCTCTTTGGCGACCTTCTTGGCCGTCCAGCTCTTCTTCTGCCGATCGGCCCAGGTGTCGTATTCACGGTCCCGCTCGTCGACCCGGCGCGTCAAATCGAGCTTCTGCTCCTGGACGCCCCGCATTTTCTGCTTCAGATCCTCGCGCTGCTGCTTCAACTGGTCTTCCAGCCAGGGGTCTTTGTCTTTCTGCTCCTCGACTTTTTTAAGCCGGTCCGACAGGGCTTCGTGCTCGCTCTTGACGTCATCTTCGAGCTCTTCCAGGTACTTCAGCCGGTTCTCGAGGTTTTTATTGACGACGTCGGGATCGGAGCTCGTCCCCGGGTCCCCCGGGATAAGCCAGCCCGGGCCGATATACATCTTGGAGGCATCCCCCTCCTCGCGCTTTATGTCCGCGGGCGCGGGTTTGTCGAGCGGCCTCCGGTAGGAATCCGAGTATTCGTCATAGACCAGGCCGCGTTCGACAAAGGCGTCCCGTTTCGCGTCGTAGTCGAAGCCTTTTTCTTCCATCATCTTTTTCTTGGCGTCGAGGATCGCCTTGCCGTCCTCGGAATCCCGGCTCACCCAGCGTTCGTTCTTGTCATCAAAGATGTCATTCTCTTTCCGGTGGACGAGGGACCACGCCGGGCGGTCGTCGTAGGACTCCGGCTCGTCTTCACCGCCGGGCGGGGGCGCCTCTCCACCGCCCTCCGGGACGGGAACAGGCACGCCGGGGACGTTCACGAAGTTGTTCACGATCTGCCAAGCGATAAAAATGAGCATCGTCAAGACGGCGGCCGCCGTCGCTTTCTTTTCGGCGGGGGATGGAGCTCCGGCGCCTTTGGAGAGGTCAAGGGAATTCGTGATCTCCCAAATTCGGTCCTGGGTGGATCGGTCGAATCTCTGGCTTTTTAAGATCTCCTTGACGCGCTTCAGCAAATCGCTCGAGGCTCTGCCGCCGGGCGAGAAGACGTCTCCTGTTCCGGGCGCGCGGTCGCTGTGTTCCCCGCAGAAGGCCTTGATCCGGTGCACCGATGTCCCCGGGGGAGCCTCCAGGCTCTCCCCTCCGGCGCAGACCATGGTCTGGACGCGGGGATTATCGCGGGGGACGAGAAGCAGCCCCAGAGGCACGTCCACGGTTACGGGTTGCCCCGTCTCGTTGGCGATCGTGACCCGGATGCAGTCGCCGTAAAACCCGCCGGCGCCCCGGACTTCGGACTGCAATCCCGAGACCTTGCCTTTCATCACCTTATCGAGGTCGAAGGATGTGGCCAGGCCCGGAGCGGCGCCGAAGACGAGGAAGACGGCCATAAGGAGACCAAAAGACAGGATGAGTTTTCTCGAGGCGAGGACCGATGCGGATCTCATAAGCCCTCCTGGGGTACGGATTACCCCTTAGTTATCATAAGAAACCAAAGGAGGCAAGGAGAAAAGGAAACAAACCCGTCAGCCAAATTTTGAATCGTGGTGGAGAGAGGTTTCTCGCTAGTTTTACGGGCTGGTCAGCCTGGCGCTGACGAAGCGATTGAGGCTGATTCCTTCTTCAGCGGCCTCAGACGCGAGAGCGGGAATTCTCTTGATTATTTGAGCAAGGCCGGGACAGAAATATCCTCATCGAGATCCGGCCAGTGAATCCCAATCCCTCGGCCAATCAGGCGCCAATTTTTCCTCTGTTTTGGAAGGGCTTCCTTAAGTTTGGGGAACCATTCAAGAGGCACGCTGATTTCCCTTCTATCCTTGAGTTGGACATGCATCATGTCCTTATCGAAGCTGACGTTGACGGCAGTGATTTCAGGCTCTTTTGAAACCGAAGTACGCATCCCACGTTTCCTTAAAGCGTTTGACATTATGCAGAATAATTTCTCGGATCTCGCTCAGTTCTTTATTGTTATACCCGACAGACTTGGCCAGGTCAATAGGCTCGAGCCGGAATTTCGCATAATTTTCGCCTGATTCGACATGAATATGACATTCTTCAGAGCCTTCATTGCTGAAAAAAAAGAAACGGTATTTTCCAGATTTAAGCACTGTTGGCATGAGCCGTCCGTTTTTATTGAAGTTTCCTAGAGATTAGACGTGCTCAGAACGCAATTTTCTCTATTTATTGATTTTTTTCTTGGAGGAGAACTGCGCACGGCGAAACGAGGAAGAAGCAGATCAGGTAGACGGCGAAGCCGTCCTTCCTTCCGCCCGCCGACGCCGGGCTAGCCGGGACGCTATTTCGTTTTCGGATAGGGCAGCCGGTCCCCGTTGTCGTAGACGCCGATCATGGCGACGACCTTCCCGTCCTTCACTTGGAACTCCATCCGGAAGTAATCCAGGCCCTCGACTTCGAACAAAGTCTCGGTCAGGGGCGTCAGCCTTATTTTGGGGCCGGTGCGCTGGTAGAAAAGCCCGCCGTTTTCGAAAACAACTTTCCGCTCCCCATATTCGCCGGCCAAACGTTTCAGCGCGGCTTCGTCGAGAAGGACGGGCTTGGCCTTGGCTGCGAGTCCGGAAAGAATCCACTCGTATTCGCGCTTCCGCTGGGGGTCGGTCGCCTTGCTTCGCAGCTTGTCCAGGGCCATAGAGTAGGCGCGGTCGAAGGCCTCAGCGGCCGGGACCGGGACGTCGGGGATGACGCCGGTCCCTTCCCAATTGGTCTTGGAATAGGGATTGATGGCCCGGCCCACGGGGACCCTCAAAATATATTCGGTCTGGACGATCATGGCGTCGGTGGGATGCGCGCCGCCTCCCGTCGTCTCGCCGATCAGAGTCGCCCTCTTGAGATTCTTCATGTTGTAGGAAAATTCCTCGGCCCCGGAAAACGTACGGGCGCTCGTGAGGACATAAAGATCTGCTCCGGCCATCCGCGGGCCGGGGACGAAGGGCAGCGTCCAGTAATTCTCGGTCGAGTTGGCGGCCCGGTAATAGAGATCGTTGAGGTGCGTCGGCTCCAAGAAGAAGTAGCTGCTGATCAATTGTATTTGCGAGGGGTCGCCTCCTCCGTTCTGCCGCAGGTCGACGATCACGGCGTCGCAATGAGCCAGGAAATTCATGGCCGCCACGGCCGTCGCCCCCGCATCGGCCGCCGAGGCGAACTGGCGGAAATCCAGGTAACCGACGTTGCCGGCCAGCCGTTCAACTTTCCGGAAGCCGAAATTGTTCCGTTTGGCCGCCTCGAGTTCGCGAGCGCGGGCGGCCTTGACCTCCTCCTCGTTGCGGCTTCGCAAACGGGCGATTTCGGCCGCTTGGGCGGGGGCGTGGGCGAAGCCCATATGACGGTCATGGCCGACGTCGGCGAGGTCCTTGTTCACGGCCTCGGCGAACTCCCGGGGCGCCGAGAATTTGTCGTAAGCTCCGCTCTTGAGGCGGTCCCGGAGACGATCTTCGATTTTTTTGGCCGTCTCGGCGAAGATATAGTTCTTGTTGAGCAGCGTCGAGATCTGGGCCACGATCGCCTGCTTTTGAGCGGCATCAAGGACGGCCCCCTTGGCCTCCTGGCCGAGGGCGGCCGGGGCCCCCAGTGCAGCCAGCAACAGGACAACAAACATCCAGCGAGAAAACTTTTTATTCATTCCAAACCTCCTGAGATTGAATCGTAATTCGCCCCCCTCACCGCCGCCGCTTCGAAGGACCGGGCGAGCGGCGGAGGAGGCCTTTGAGCAGCAGGTCAACAATGCCGGTGACGCGTTGTTCCAGCTCGTCGCGTTCCCCCAGTTCCCGGGCCGATAAGCTGAACGGCAGAAGGGAATTCGTGCACCAGACGAGGGCCTGGGCCGAGGCTCGTATCTCCGCGCTATCGAACACGCCCTGCGCGCAGCCGTCGCGGAGGACCTCGGCCAGAACCGCGGCCTCTTTCTCGAAATGGGCCCGGCGCCGGGCCAAGAGAGGCGTGCGCACGGATGACAGCAGGTCATCGAGGTTCTGCGAATAATGAGTCACACTGTCGAACCGGTGCAGGACCCGTGCCAGGAGCATCCGCCGGAGACGTTCCGGCGGGGATCCCGGTCCGGCCGCGATCTCGCGAAGCCGGAGAAGAAGCCTCTCGGCGATGCGGTCGACGTGGGCCAGCGCCAGCTCCTCTTTGCTAGGGAAATGGAGGTAGATCGTGCCCTTCCCGATCCCGACTTCGCGGGCCAGATCTTCCATGGTCATTTTCCTGAAGCCGAAGCGGGCCAGAAGGGCGTCCACGCCGTCGAGGATAAGGTCTCGGATATCGTCCCGCTGAGCGATCTTTCTCATTGACTTATGACCATTATCGTATTCTGGTCATAAATAAAAGTCAAGCCCGCCGACTAAAGTCATCACTGATTAGCTGGTATAAAATCGCTCGATATTTTCATCTTGACAGAAACGGGGGAGAGGGGTAATCTAAAATAGGTCTATTAATTAGTCCGAGAATAGACCTATTGGAGGAAGGCCATGGCAAATTATTCAGAGATCGTCCCCCTGAGCAAGGCCAAAGCCCAGCTTTCGGAGTTCATCCGGAGGGTTAGGGAAGAGCACGAGTCTTTTGCCATCACGCACAGGGGAAAGGTTGAGGGGGTTCTTCTGAGCATAGAGGAATACGAAAGCCTCATCGAGACTCTGGAAATCCTGAGCGACAAGGATCTCACGGCCCGCATCCGCCGGGGGCTCAAGGATGAAAAAGCCGGAAAGCTTCATCCTTATAAAGAGGTCTTCCCGGACAAATGAAAAAGTCTCCTTATCGCATTCTTTTTACGAAAGAAGCCAAAAAGAACATTGAGAAGCTGGATCCTTCGATCGCGAAAATCATCAGGAAAGCGATCGAGTCCTTGGCCCTAAATCCCGCCAAAGGAAAGCCGTTGGCCTATGATTTGACCGGCTTGCGTTCGCTGAGGACGTCCGACTATAGAATCATATACCGGATCAAAGAAAAGGAGCTCCTTATCATCGTCATCGCGGTCGGCCACCGCAAAGAAATATACGAAAAGCTTAAAGAACTCCTCCTTAGCCTCTCGTCTTGACCCCAGGATGATGGGAAATGACGAAATCGACTCGAACTAAAGCTTCCACCACTCTCGCAGGCTGAGCTTCCCTCCGCCCTGTGTTGCATCAGCGCCGGCTTCGCCTCCGGATAAGATCCTTGATATGAACTCGGGAGCGGCAAAGCCGTAGGCAAGGGCTTGTTTCACATTTGCTGCTTCTCCCAGCCACGCTGCAAGTCCGCCCATAATGACCAGCAGCAGCAATCCTAACCAAAACGTAACGCTGCGCAGGTACTCAGGCACTTTAGGTTCGTAGCGGTTCTTAATGATGCGCAAAACATCAGGAATAAGCCCTCCTGCGCATCCGATCAATATCATCGTCCAATGAGTTGTTGGCATTTTTAACTCCCTGGGCACGAATCCAAATCTTTAATTTAGGTTTTACTTTTTACCGTCAACGATAAAGGACGCATCTTGGTCGAAGTTTTTCCCATATCGCTCTAAAAGTCGTAGAGCATGATGGCCAAAACTGTCAAACAAGTTAATCTTTCCTTCCCCAAATAATCATCCATGCTGGCCCGCCACGGACTTTGTATTCTTTAAAAGGAGATCGTGCGAAGAATTCCTTAACCTCCATGGGCGTGAAGCTGGCCAGCACCGACCCCAGCGGTTCGTTGATCTTCCGCATCGCCGTGGGCATGACAATCGATGTGGCAAATATCATCAGCAAATAAAAGAAGAGCCGTGAATCCCTGCGCATATCAATCAATAACATTTGCCCTCCGGGTTTGAGCGCCCGGTGGATTTCCGCCAGGCCTCGCTCCGGTTCGGACCAGTGATGTAACGACAGGCTGCTGATGGCGAAATCCAGCGCTTGATCCGGCAGCGGCAGGCTTTGGATATTCCCTTCGCGAAATTCGACTCGCCCTTCAAACCCAAGCGAATTTGCATTCGCGTTGGCAGTTTTAATCATCTCCTGCGCCGTGTCCAGCCCAAGGACCTTCAACCGAGCGAATTTCTTGGCAATGAGCGTGGTCAATAACCCTGGGCCGCAGCCGATGTCAGCCAGGATTCCTGTCGGTTTGTGCCGGCGAAGTTGCCGGACGATCAGCCGCCTCAAGACCCGAAACTGCGGCCACTTGCTGATCCGGTCGTAGGCTTGCGCCGCTTGAATCTCGTCGATGCCTTCAAGACTGGGTTTTCGGTCTGGCTGGATCTTAACGAGGACCAGTGAAGCGAAAAGAATAGCGAGGACGATTATCGCCGGGATCATTCCTGTTGTCATCCGGTCTCCAATCCTATCTTACTCCCTTTGCTGATTCCTATCAAAGTTCAGAGCTTAAGCTGGCCCCAAAAGATAAAATTGTATTATTTCATAAGGACAAGATTATCTTCCCGTTTTGATTCCACTGCCGAGGACGATCATATTGAGAGAGAGAAATTCCTCGGCTGTAACGATTTTGATACCTCGAAATTCCTTCAATCCAAGCAGATGTTTGTCGCCGCTTATGATAAGGTCGGCTCGACCGTCGACGGCCAGGACAAGAAACTTATCATCGGAAGGATCTTCAACAATTATCCGCAAGACTGAGGACGTCTTGACTGGTTCAACGAAGGGTATGAGCTCCTGCTCGATAACGGACTTGATATTTTCTTTGGCCAATCTGAATTTTGGGTAGGCCAGAACCCTAACGTATTCGTTGAGAACCTCTGAAGACATGAGCACGTGGAGGCGGCCTTTTTGCCACAGTCCGACAAGCTGGCTCGGGCGGCCGTGAAACAGAATGGCTGAGATGAAGACGCTGGTATCCAGGACGACTCTTGAGGCGGTGGAGGAGCCCGACCGGCTTACTTTTTTCTTGCCCATTCGATCGCGTCGTCAACATCTTTGAGCGTCAGCCCGAGCGAGGCGATTTTTTTTCGGGCCTTGCCAAGAGTCGTATCCCTCAGAGCGGTCATCTTAACAGGCTCCAGAACGATTTTGCCTTCGCCGGCTTTCACCTCAAAATATTCGACATCCTCGAATTTTTCCATAACCTTCTTGGGCAGGGTGATTTGATTTTTATAGGTTCTTTTACAGATCATGAGTTCAACCTCCAAGAATATTTTGGCAGGAAACAAGGAATCTGTCAAGTAAGGAAAAAATGCTAATCGCCGGCCAGGGTGGGTTGTGATCAACAGTTTGCGGATTATGGGCTGGGCAGTTCTTTTCGCACAAACGTCAAAAATCTCTCTGCATCTTTGAGCGCCTTTTCCGCCTCTCCCCGTCGGATCAGCCTTTCTTCATATTCAGCCATGTTCTTTATTCCCGAGATGCTTCTGAGGCGGTTGGCGCTATTTTTCAATTGTTCGTCGGCTGGCTTGATAGTAACAAATAGAAGGACGGCATCGTTGTGGTTTGATCCCTGGTGCCGTTTGCCTAAAAAATAGATGCAATAGGCGTCGCATGCGGCGATGCAGGAATGCACAGCACATATGGCTGCCGCATTCCAATCATTCCTGGAAAGACTCTCTGCAGCCGCTCTATGACATTCATCCAATTTCTTTAGATAATTTGCGTATGAAGCTTTGGCGACATCTTGTGTCCTAAATCTGGGGTTCATGGACTCTTATCCAGAGGATAAAGGGTGATCCCTTTTTCGATCTTTTCAGCAAGTTTCAGATTGTTTCTCTCTTTCCACTCTTTTGCGGTCAGAATATAGGGAGAAAGCGGATTTCCATATCTCTCCAGACAAAAAAGGACGAGTCCTTCGACGGCTTGCTCGATTTCTTGCTTTTTGGATTCATCCTTGACTTGAATATAGAGATCGATATCGCTGTCGAATCGTTCCGTGCCCCTACCTACAGAGCCGAATAGGATTAGGCTCTCTACAGAGGAAAGTGGAAGCTTGTCCAGAATCGTCCTCTTGAGGTCTTCGAACGGCGCCGTTTTCTGCGATAGAGGATTGAATAATCCCGATAAAAAATGAAAAGCATAGCTGCCCCGATTAACCCTCCACAGGTGAGCTCTCCCGGCCCGGACGAAGTGGACAAAATTCATTTCCGCCAGCTCGCGCATGATTCTATTGATACTCATATGAGAGACGCCTGAAACGGCGGCAATTTCTCGCTCGCTCATCAAAGCTTCGTGCTTCAACAGGAAGTCGATGATTTTTTGTTTTGTTTTGGAATTGAGGACGGTTAGCAGGGACTTGTGGAAAACCATTGCGTTTTTCCTTATAATTTATGTTACAATTGTAACAAATATTATACACATGTCAAGAGACTGTGATGAGAGTCTATCTGGGGCTGGGAGAAATGGAGTTAATGCCTTGAAGCGGCTAACGAATCCACCGGCAAGGCTCTCGAGCAAGCTGATCAGGTCGGAGATCGCCTCGGACAGCAAGACGCTCGAGCGGTTCAGCCAGGAGCTGAAGATCGCCCGCAAAATCGTCCACAAAAACGTCGGCCTTCGTTATTTTCAGAAAATCCGGCTCAGGTCTAGATCCGAAGCTCGTCGTTGTCGCCGTATTCGAGAATCAGACGGGAGATCCCTCGCTCGACTCCCTGGGACGGATGGCTGCCGACTGGATCACCCAGGGGCTTTCTCTGATCGATACCATTAAAGTTGTGCCGACGATGAGCGTCAGTCAACCCTCCAGGATAGCGGCCGCAAAGGAAGGAACGAGCGCGGCGCAGGCTCCGCTCCAAGCCCTTGCCGAAGAAACCGGCGCCGGGAAAGTAGTTTCAGGAACGTACTATCTTGCCGGCGGCGAGCTCCAATTTTTATCCAGCATCACGGACACGCAGAAGATGAGAGCCTCCTCTCGAGGTCATCGCTCGGAACGGCGGGACGAGTCATGCTAGAGGCCGCCCGCGAATTGCGCGTGCGCGGACATCGGGAAGCTTTTAAGGAGATTGCTGGGCGAGCGGTGGAGTGGTGCAGAGGCCGGGCAGCCGGGATAGAAGCGACTGCGGGCCGGCGGGAAAAAGAATCTGGTGTCAGCGATAGGACCCTCCGCCGGAAGATCCGGGGGAGGAGGAGAGTCTCCCGTTACGGCTGGAAGAGTGATTCTGCCTCCCGTTTGATGCCGGCGTGGAAGGCCAGGCCCCAGACCGGGGTCGAACGATGGCAAAACAATTCCTTGGAGCCCAGAGCAGCGACCACCGGGAATTCGTAGGCTTGGAGGCGCTTCGGCCAGTAGGAATTCAGGAACGCCTGGGCCTCGGGCGGGCAGGCGGACGAAACCAGAACGGGGTAAACGACGAGCGGCTGAAATGAGCTTCGGGCCAGAAGGCCTTTTTGGCTGCTGCCGAAATTGAAAACGGTCTGGGAATACGTCCGGACGGCGTCTGCCGTTAGCGTTCCAGGGACCCACTTGATGGCGCAAAGGGTCGTCACCTTGCCGGCCTTTGCCAGGTCGAAACGCTGGCGCTTGAAAACTCGGTCCGCGTCGAGGCCGGCCAACTGTCCGAGGTTTTCGAATCCGTGTTGGGCGAGACGGTTTTCGAGAAGGGTCCAGTAGGCGGCAAGCTCCGCCTCCGCATCTCCAATCGCAGCCGGAGAAAGCGCCGCTCCAGGGGGCAGCGGTGGACCAGCAATCAGAGTCCCGCAGGTCGTGCAGAACCTGCTGTCCGGATCGAGCTTCGCGCCGCAGCTCGTGCAGTGCGCGGGAGTCGCCGGTCCCGGAGCCCCCACGGGCTGCCCGCAGCTCATGCAGAACTTGGAGTCCGCTGGAATCGCCGCACCACAGCGGGCGCACGCCGCCTCTCCGGCCGGGGCCGGCGCTGCCAGGTTCGCGCCGCAGCCCGTACAGAACTTGCTGTCTTCGGGATTTTCCATTCCGCAGGATTGACACTTGATCATGTTCACCCTCCCTCGCCAGGAGACGCAGGCCCCTTGCCCGCGGCCGTCAAACGAGCGGCCGCTCTTCCTTCGAAATCAGCATCCTTCCCCAAATGCCGCCGGCCAGGAGCCCGCCGTTCAACAGGATGGGGATGATGCCGCCCTTAAAATATAGCAGGGTGGCGATCGCGCCCAGGATGACGTTGGCGATCAAGGCCGCTTTGGCCACCTTGGTGTTCCCTTTGCCGAGCTCGAAGGCGGCATACGCGGAGAGGCCGCCGAGCGCAATGTCTACGATGATCAGGAACCAGGAAGTTGATGTGTCGGCGAACTGCCCGAGATAGGCCCGGAGCCGGGACATCGACGAATAGTTGAGATAGAGTCCGACGGCATACAGGCCCACGGACGCCCAGAGGATCATTTTCACTTTGGACAGGTTCTCGCTCAGGGCGCCAGGCCGGGCCGCGGGGCCGGTCGCCGTCCGGCTTACCCCAGAAGGGCCTCCCGTCAACGGAGGCATTGTCCGAGGAGAAGATTGTGCGTTTCCCTGAAGGCTCGCGCCGCACTTCTTGCAGAACTTGCTTCCGGTGGGACTCTCCGTCCCGCACGAGGCGCAGCGGAGATTCACCGGGATGGCCGACCCGCAACCTGCGCAGAACTTGCTGCCCGCCGCGTTCTCGAGCCCGCACTTGGCACATGCCGTCATGAAATCCTCCCTTCAAGCGATCCCCGGCCGGCCTTGGATAGGAACCCGCGTTGGACGGCGGGAATGCGCTTTGACATTTGGGTCGATTATATTAACAGGACAGGATTGCTGTCAACCGGTCCTGGCGTCCGGGCAAGCATCTCTGTTTGCCTGATTTCCTATCGGTGCGGGAATCGCCTGTGATCCCCCCCGTCGCACGAAGCTGTCAAAAATCCTGCTTTCCTATCAAAAAGAGCCCTCTAATTGGTTCATCGTCAAATGCTCATTGGAAAGGAGGCAGAGAGCGAAGCGAGCGTTGGAGGGAAACCCGGAGCAAGGGTTTCCCTCCAAGAGTGTCCGACGGGACTGGTTCCCCAGGGGGTCGCAGGGGCGATGCCCACTCCTCTTTGAAATCTCTATTAGGAATTGCATTCGGTTTCTGCTCCGGTTTCCACAGCGATTCTGCGTGTCTGTTGACTTCATGGTGCGCATATGTTAATTGCTTAGGCACAGGGTACGGGATGTTCTGTACAAACTGCGGCGCGTCGCTTCCCGGTCAGGCCAGGTTTTGCAACCAGTGCGGCCAGATGGTCCAGGCCCTCCAGAACTCCGGCTACGAGCTTGTCCCGGGCGAGTTCGAACATCCGTCCATGCAGCAGATGAACCAAACGCTGCGCCGCTCCCTCGTCCTAAACCGGATGGCCGAGAGCATCTCCCAAAAGGTCGGGAAGCCCTGGTACGAATCCTGCTTCAACAGCGTCCAGGTTACCAAAAAGCAATACGGGCGGGTCTTCGAGCTGGCGAAGGTCGCGGCGCAAAGAATCGGCTTCACCCAGGTGCCATCGGTTTACATCGAGGCCGACCGCGGCTATCAATCCAACACCTACGGTTCGGAGAATGATGCCTTCGTCAACATCGGGACGTTCCTGCCGAAGCTGCTGAACGACCGGGAACTGCTGTTCATCCTGGGCCACGAATTCGGCCACCTCAAATGCCGCCACGCCCTGTGGACGACCGTCAGCATGTTCCTCATCGGCCAGGCCCGGGGCAACCTCATGTCCCAGGGAATCCTGAGCTATGTCAGCAATCCGCTGAAAATTATCGAGAGCGGCGTCGAATCCGTCATCTCGAACTGGATGCGGGTGGCGGACTTGACGGCCGACCGGGCGGCTCTCCTCGTCGCCGGGGACATCGCCGTGGCCAGGCGGACCCTTTTCCTCCTCTACTTTAAGTCCCGCAAGGAGCTCGACGAGGTCGACGTCGACGAGTGGACGAAGCAGCAGGAGGCCCAGGCCTCGACGATGAGCAAGGTCAGTCAGCTGATGACGTCGTCGACGCCCTACCTGGGCCTGCGTCTCCGGTCGCTCGAGGAATTCTATGCATCGCCCCGATACGCGGAACTCAGGAACAAGGCCGAGGCGGGTTCGGGCCTGGACCTCACAGCGCTTTTCGATGAAAAAGGGAACCTGAAGAAGTCCGCGAAGCCGGCCAAGGGGCCGGAAGCCCCGGCAGGCCAGCCGGCTGGGGCGCCGGGACGACCCACCGAGGCGGCAAAAGCAGTCTCCGGAGGCAGGCCCGACGGAATCGCCCCGGCCCCCGTTCCCGAGAAACCTGCGTCCCGGAAAATCCAGGCCGCAGAGGGCGGTTGCCCGAATTGCGGCCGCCGCTTCGCCCTGCCGCTCGCGACTCTGCCGGACAGGCCGGCGGTCGTCATCCGGTGCAAGGGCTGCCAGAAATCGTTCCGGGTGAACCTCAGCTCGGTCCGGAAACAAGGTCCCGCGCGCAATTGACATACCGGGGATAAAATCCTCGGAAAGGAGGGGATGATGAAGCTTCCAGGTGACATGAACGAAATCGACGAGAAGGATCGCACGTCGCTGGACTCCGGGGCGTCCGTCGAAGGCGCGGAGGCCGCTTCGGCTCAATCAGACGCGGCGTCCGGATCAGAGGAATCGGACGCGTCCCTACCCGAAGTGATCCCGCGCGTCGTCGAAATCGAAGATTACAGCGGCGAAGGAGACGGGTCCGACCTCCATGCGAAAATCGATCAGGACGGGGACGGGCTTGCCGACGACGACCAGAAGCTTTTCCGGACGTCCGACGGCACCTGGCACGGCGATATCAATCGGGACGGCTACTCCGAGGACGTCGCCTTCGACCGGGACCGGGACGGCCGCATCGAATCCGTAGACACGACGGGCCGGGGATCAAGCACGGACACGGTCGGAGCGGAGCAGGTCGTGTCGCCCGAATCCGCGAACATCGTGGACCATCAGCCTGGAGAGGACGACTCCGGCGCTACCGGCGCCGCGGATGATCCGGGGGGCGCCTCTTCTTCGGACTTGGACTCTGGGTCGTCATGCGATGCGGATTCAACGTCCGACTCGGGGAGCTCCGATAATTCGGATTCCGGAGGAAGCAGCGACGATTCCGATTCCGATATGGGATCGACGACGGTGGACAGCGGGAGTTCTAACGACACCGGCGGGTCGGACATCTGAGCAGCCGCGGACCCGAATAGGGACCCGGTTCAGGCGACGAGACAGAAAAATCTGATGGCCGAGGGAGACCCCACCGATGATCCGGCTTCTCATCCCCGGCATCTTGAGGATAACAGGAGAGCCATGAAAAAAATATTTGCAGCGTGCTCATTGATTGCATGGATTTGCCTGTTTAATGTAAGTCCTCAGGCGCTCAGCCAAGGCCCCGCCGATATCCCGATCCAATCGAGCGGGGAGGGAATCGGGCGGCTCGCCGAATACAACGTCGTCTGGAATTCGCCGAGCAAGGACTATAACGGCTCCATGCCCATCGGCAACGGCGATATCGCCCTGAACGCGTGGGTCGAGGAATCGGGGGATTTGCTGTTCTACATCGCCAAGACGGACAGTTGGGACGACAACGGCCGGCTGGTGAAAGTGGGGCGTGTGCGGATCAGCCTTAATCCAAAGCCCAAAGCGCAGCTTGTCGCCTTTCGACAAGCCCTTCAACTGCTCGATGCTACGATGTCCGTTCGATACGGAGAAGGGGACAGCGCTGTCAATTTGAAGCTCTGGGTCGATGCCAACCTTCCCGTCATCCAAGTCGAGGTGGAAAGCCGGCAGCCGATAGAGGCCGTCGCCTCGATCGAGATGTGGAGGACGAGCCGTTATCAATTGCCGACGATCGAGGTCAGCGACGTCATGCTCGATAGATCTAACGAAAAAACCGGCCAGCACGCACTGACCATCGTCGAGCCCGATACGATTCTTGAAAAACAGCCCAACCGCATCGGTTGGTACCACTACAATAGCAAGTCGGTCGGTCCCGAGATCTGCGCCAAAATCCAGGGCGTCCAGGGGTTTGGCCGGCCGGATCCGCTCCTGCATCGAACGTTCGGAGCCGTGGTGACCGCGGACAAGCCCGAGCGCATAGACGATAAGAACCTGCGGTCAACTTCTTCCGGGCGTCACGTTTTTAATATTTATGTCCTGACCAAGCATCCGGCCAAGCCACAGGAATGGCTTCGGGCCGTGAACGAAATGATGAAAGACATCGGGCAGCAGCCTTTAAAGGCGCGGCGCCAGGCCCATGAACTTTGGTGGAGAGGCTTCTGGGATCGAAGCTGGATCCATGTCACGGCGGGTGCCGGAAGTTCAGTTGGAAGCGGAAGCGGGAGCGTGGCGGGAAAAGAGGCCGGGCCTTCCGCCGACGACACGTTCATCGTCAGCCGCGCTTATGCATTGCAGCGTTTCATCAATGCCTGCGCGGGCCGCGGCCGGTATCCCATCAAGTTCAACGGCTCGCTGTTTACGGTGCCCTATCAAGGAAGGCCCGGCGATGCGGATTATCGCCAATGGGGCCCGGGGTATTGGTGGCAGAACACCCGGCTGCCGTATATCAGCGCATGTGCATCCGGCGATTTCGATTTGATGCAGCCCCTGTTTCGGATGTACGGCCAGGACCTGATGCCGTTTTTCCGATATCGAACCCGTCTCTACCTGAAACACGACGGCGTCTACATCCCGGAGTGCATTTACTTTTGGGGCGACGTTTTTAGCGAAACCTACGGCTGGGAGCCGTTCGAGCAGCGCAGCGACAAACTTCAGGCGAGCGGCTGGCATAAATGGGAGTGGGTATCGGGCCCGGAGCTGGTTTTTATGATGCTGGATCGCTATGAGTACACGCTTGAGGAGGCGTTCCTGCGGGAGATGGCGCTGCCGGCGGCCCACGAGGTCCTGACCTTTTTCGACCAGCACTATCCGACCGATGCAAACGGCACGATGGTCATGCATCCCGCGCAGGCTGTCGAAACCTGGTGGAATTGTACCAATCCCATGCCGGAACTGGCCGGCCTGCACGCCGTGACGGAGCGGTTGCTGGCGCTGCCGGAGAGGTTGACCACCGCCGAGCAGCGGGCGTTCTGGAGTAGGCTGAGAAAAAAACTCCCCGCCCTGCCGACACGAGAAGTGGACGGAAAGACTGTGCTCGCCCCGGCCGCGAAATTCGAGGACAAAAAGAATATCGAGAACCCCGAGCTCTATGCCGTGTTTCCGTTTCGCTTGATCGCGATCGGCAGGCCGAATATCGAATGGGGCAGGGAGGCGCTGGAACGGCGCTTGGACAAAGGCGACTTCGGCTGGCGGCAGGACGATATCTTCATGGCCTATCTCGGATTGAGTGATGCGGCAAAGCAGAATATCTCGAGCCGGGCGAAGAATGTGAATAAAGAATCACGATTCCCGGCATTTTGGGGACCAAACTACGACTGGATCCCCGATCAGGATCACGGGGGCGTCTTGTTGAAGACGCTCCAAGCCATGCTGATGCAGACGGACGGCAAGAAAATATATCTATTTCCAGCCTGGCCCAAGGATTGGAACGCAGAATTCAAGCTCCATGCGCCCTACCAGACCGTGATCCGGGCGACGATCGAGAAGGGGAAGGTGACGAGGCTCGACGTCCAGCCGGAGAGCCGCCGGAAGGACGTCGTCCTCTTCCCGGAAAAGTAAAGCCCGGCCGCGACGATTCTGATTCCTCGGAATGATTGTCTGGAGATGGATACAATCCAGAATTGCCGGCCTACATGTCGCGTGCGATCCGGGCGAAGAGAGGGCGGCGGCCCAGGGAAGCATAAAAGCCGTACAGAGCGATGGCGAGGACGATGATGATGGTCACTCCAGCGGCTCGGCCGGACCAGCGTTGCGGCTCAAGGTTCAATGGCATTCTCGTCAAAAGATTCAGGGTCAGGAAAGCGGTCATGGTCGAAAAAATCCCAAAGCGGAACATACAGCTATTCATCAGGAGGGATGCAATTAAGCCAAAGAGAAGCTGATTTTGAAGGCTTCCGGAGGCGTCCAGGCACATATTCACGGCGACCCAGACAACGCAGAGAGCCACGACAGCCCATTTTTTTCGAAAAATGATAAAAGGGACCGTCATGGCGGCGATATATCCAACACCGTAAAAGACCGTAATGCCGAGAAGATAGAAGAACATTCCCCAGTGCTTGATCGCTCCCAGCAGGGAAAATAGTTCGATGTGAGCCGACCAGGACCCGGGGAGGTACATCCAACCGGGGGAGGCCTTGAGGATGAACATCGCCGCCGCAGCGGCCGCGCCGGCGGCCGTCCCGATGAGAATATCCCGGCCGACGAGCGGGTCGCGGAAACGGCCGGAAAGAAACCGGTTCCAGGATATCACCTGTTCCGGCCAGTACCGGCGCATCGCTGGATCGACGGCCATGTAGCAAACCCAAATAAACACGGCATCGAAGAGGAAAAAAGCCAATCCGCCGCGGATCCACCACATAAAATCCCCGAATGTCGAGTAGGCGTGATGGGACCAGAACGCCTCGCCTAAGGCCATCGCGATAAAAGCAAATGCCGAAATCCGAAATGCCCCGCGCAGGTCGCCGCGCCTCATGTAGATATTTCTCCGGGCGAAATAAATGCCGACAATCAAAAGAAGGAGCACGGTTGGGAACCAGACGGCGGGCAGAATCACCCGCATGAAACGAAACCCGAATGTCATGGCCGAGGCTTGGTCGTCCCAGGGGCCGCGGACCTCGAAAAAGACAGGTTTCCCCCGAAGCGCGGCGACGTTGATTTGGAGCGGCAGAGCCGGCTCCTTGGCCAAAACACCGGACCACGATTCGTAGCGATCAGAAGCGATGGGAGAGACTCCGGCGGCCGGCTCCGGATTAAAGCTTTTAATGTCCAACCCGGCGGCGGTGAAAAGCGCGTTCAAGTCAAACGTTTCCGGAGAATCTCCTTCGCTTGAAAGAGTCGAGGGCAAGGCCAGAAACCGGAGCAAGCGGCCTTCGGTGTCAAGGTCGACACTGACCATCCCGGGAATCGTGAAGGGAGGATTGTTTTCCTTCACAAAACCCTGGTTTCCGTCCGGGACAAGGGGACGCGGACTCTGCCGATAGCGAAATCGGACAAGTCGCTCATTGAGTCCGGGAATCAGGCTCCTCTCAGGCACGGCTGATCCTTTCCGCGAAAGCCAGTTGATCAAGTTTTCGTCGGCTTCGAACCAGAAGGCTCGGTCTCTGGGGGTTTTGCTATATCCGAATTTCTCGATAAGCTCGCCGCAGCGTTCAACCAGGACTTCGGGATTTTTTTTAAACCCGGGCTCCCCTAGAAGCCGAGATCTTGGCGACAATAAAACGGATAGGACGAGGAGCCCAAAAAACAAGCCAAGAAGTCCCATCGCCGTGAGCGGCTTCAAGCTGCCCTCTATTCCCGCGGCGGCCACCATCTCCGGTGAAGGAGTTAGCCCGGCGGCGATCGCCGCCTGGAGAGGAGTGCCTCCCGGGAGAGCGGCGGCGATTTCAATCGCTGAAACCGGCCGTGAATCGGGATTTTTCGCCAAGCAGCGGAGAATGATGTTTTCGACAGCGGGATCGATGTGAGGCGCATGAGAGGAAGGGGGAAGAGGAGACTCCACGGTTTGTTTCTGATGGAATTCGGCTGGAGTGCGGGCTTCGAAGGGCCGGTGTCCGGTAAAAAGCTCGTAGAAAACAAGCCCCAACGAATAGATGTCGCTCTTTACGGAGGAACCACGGCCGGCCCATTGCTCGGGCGCCATGTAGGACGGAGTTCCCGCCAATTCTTGACTCTGATCGCCCTCTCGGTGGCTGACGGCCAGCCCGAAATCCATAATTCGCGCTTGACCGCGGCCGTCGATCATGATGTTGGCGGGCTTCAAGTCCCGATGGATGATGCCCTGGTTATGGGCGGCGGCAAGCCCCGCACAGAGCTCATGGGCAATTTCCAGGGCCTTCTGGGCAGGCAGGCGTCCGATGCGCTTCAATAAAGACGCCAGGTCTTCACCGTCCACATACTCCATGGACAGGAATGTCCGGCCCTCGTGTTCGCCGATGTCAAAAACGCGGCAGACATTTGGATGAGAAATCAAGCGGGCGTTCCGCACTTCGGCGTAAAGAAAATCCAACCGGGTCCGGTCGTCGGCCAGCTCTCTGGGCAGGAACTTCAGGGCTACGGTTTGACCCAATCTCAGGTCTTCCGCGCGGTAAACCAGGCCCATTCCGCCCCGGCCGATCGGGCTGACGATCCGGTAGCGTTCAGCGAGTATTGCGCCGGGGGGGAAAGCTCCGGCGAAATCCGAAAGTGGACGAGAGGGTCCTTCGGTCCCAGGAGTGGTCAAAGTCCTCTGTTCAGAAGGGAAAGGACGGTTCGGCAAAAGAATTCTTCCTTGTCAATGAATACTGTTGACTATGGCTCCTTTATAACACAGGAGGAAAATTTAAGTCAAAAAGCTGATGAGGAGAGAGAGTGTGTTTTAATAAATATCGCCCCGCGTGTCGACATCCAATATTTTGATGATGTCCTCTTCCATCTGATAGATAATTCGATATTTTCCGACTCGTAGCCGAAAGAGATTCGCCGACTTCTTGCCCTTCATCTTTTTGATATCTCCCTGGCCCGGTAATTTGTCGACGGCCGAGACGATTCTTTTCTTTTGGGATCTTCCAAGCCGCACGAGATATCTCAGGCTTGTTTTGCCGTAGAGAATGGTCATAGGCCGAGCGATTTTTTCGCTTTAGGCGAAGGGAGAAATTCATCGGATTCCAGGATCTTTAAAAGCCGTTCCTCGTCGCGTTCGGTAAGAAGGATTTCGGCTTTCTTGTCCAGATTTTTTCCCATCCACTCCCGGAGCGCTTTTCTAAAAATCTCTGAAATGCTCTCTCTTTTGATGAAAGCGATGGCCCTGGCTTTATCATAGAGGTCGCTGTCGATGATGATGTTGACGCGTTTCATTTTAGAGTGTTCCATACATACACATATACATCATTACACACTAGCTGTCAATATGATCCAAAATTGTCGATAGAAATGGAAAGTCGTTTATCCTCGCGTCATTGATTATATGAAAGCGCTGAAGTCCTTAGAAGAAAAGGATTATAAAAGGAGGAAGGAGGGACTGCAGGATGAACATATATTTTGGGTGCGATGTGCACAAGCGGTATTCGATGTTAGCGAAGGCCCACGAGATCGCCACGTCGCGTGGCTCCTCGCGATGACAGGCTCTGACGGCAATCTTGGGCATAATCCTAATTCCGAGCGCCGATAGGTTGCTGAAGATAATTTACACCTAAAAGACGTTGATCCTGGGATCCCGTCTCAAAATATCCATAATTTGTATTTAATTCCCACCCCTCCTGCTTGCACCCGAGCGAGACTGAGAATTATCGGCGGCGCTTTTCGTCTCCTTGTTTGACAAAGCCTCTTAAATTATGTACAGTAAAGCTGTACAAAAAGGAGTTGCCCGTGGCCATTCAGACGACATACACCAGCGCCCGCCAGAACTTGGCCAAACTTCTGGATGAAGTCACCAAGAACCGCGAGATCGTTTTTATCCAGGGTCGGCGCCGGGAGGGCGTAGCTATGATCACGGCTTCTGAGTTGTCGAGCCTGCTCGAAACGGCCCATCTTCTGCGATCGCCGCGGAACGCCCAACGGCTGCTCACGGCGCTTCTCGGAGCCTTGAGAAAAAAGCCCTCGCCCATGACGATCGAAGAGCTGCGCCGCGAGGTCGGTCTTGAGCCGGGAAAGCCGTGACGCCCTTTTTCGGCCGGAATTTGTCGAAGATCTTAAATATTGGGTGAGGATAGACCGGAAAATTGCCCTTCGCGTCTTTTCTTTGATCGAAGCGATCTTGCGCAACCCCACAAGCGGGATGGGAAAGCCTGAGCCTCTAAAATATCTGGCGCCGGGAGTGTGGTCGCGCCGTCTTACCCAAGAACACAGGATTGTCTATCTCGTCCGGCCCGGCCGCATCGACTTCCTCCAGGCCCGGTATCATTACTAAGGCCAACGAAAGAGATCCCGCAAGGTATTTCTAAGAGTCCTAACGGCTGCTAAATTTTACGCTGGTGAGGCGATTGAGCCTGACCATTTTCGGCATCACAATTTAACCGCATCTCAAACTTGTTTTTTTTGATTAATTTCATTATCGTATTTCGCGAACGTGCTAAAAATAGCACTTTGACGAAATAAAAAGTCATAGTGTTTTGCGAGTTGATAAAGAGATTAGAGTCTTAGGAGAAGAGCCATGACGACACGTAGAGAATTCATTCGCGATTCGGCCGTTATAGCCGGCGCCGCGGCCATCGGGGGACGGACTCTTCTTGCCTGGCCGCGATCAGCGCGGCCGGACAAGAGCCGGGTCATCTCTGTTGCCGCCGCCGATATGCTTGTTGAAGGGAAGTACAATCCCGAGGCCGTCGGCCGCGCTTACGAGGCCGGGTTGAAAGAGTTGACCGGTGAAAAGAAGGCGGCCGGCGCCTGGTCGTCTCTTTTCTCGCCCGACGATGTCGTGGGGATCAAGATCAACTGCATCGGAGCTCCGAAGGTCTCGACTTCGCTGGAATCCGTCCGGGCGGTGATCGCCGGCTTGAAAAGCACCGGTGTGCGCGAGAACAATATCATTGTCTGGGACCGGACCGATCGGGAGCTGGCCCGGACGGGGCTGACCCTGAACAAGGGCGCGGAAGGCGTCCGGGTCAAGGGAGTTTCGACGAAGTCCGAAGCGGTCCTGCCCTGGGTCGAGGGATATGACAAAAGCGCTTATATTTCGCTCGAGGACGGAACCCTGAAGAAATTCAAGGAGCTGGCCAAGCGGAACTTTACGGAGAATGCCTCTCATCGTGAGATCTTCAACTCCGTGACCTGGCTGTGGACGCTCATCCAGCAGGGGAATGCGAATGCCCAGAAGTACAGCCAGGACATTCGGCGGCTGTACACGGACTACAGTGACCGGGAAGGGATCAAGCGGATCGCCGAGGAGATCGCCGGCCGGTTTGACGATGTGGTGATCGAGGACGAGGAAAAGTCCTGCTTCGCCGATATCGTCACCCGCGAGATTACGAAGCTGGTCAACATCGCCGTCCTAAAGCACAACGAAGACAGCGGCGTGACCTGGGCGACCAAGAACATCGGCCTGGGCGTGACCACAAACAAGGTCCGCTTCCACATCGATTTCTGCGCCCGGGCGATTTCCGAGATCCTCAGCCATCCCTGCCTCAAGGACAAGATGGTGCTCCATATCGGCGAAGCGGCGAAGATCTCGACCGTCAGCGTTGCCGGGGTCCGGATGGCCTACGACAACCGGATCTTCTTCAGCCGCGACCCGGTGGCCATGGACCGGATCGGGCTCGACATCCTCGAGGCCAAGCGGGCCGAGCAGGGCCTGGAGTCGATCCGGAAAGAGGCCGGCCATGTGGCCGCCTGCGCCCGCCGCGGTCTGGGAACCGAAGACCTGTCGCGCATCGACCTCCGCGAGATCAAAGCCTGAGCCGGGCCCCGGGATGCCCTCGTCTTCCCGCATATCCGCTCATTCAGCCAGGCAACTGCAGCGAATTCAGGGAACCGCCTGAGAAAACACTCTTTACGGCATCGTCATCTTCCTATTGAAAAGAAAATGATTGACATTCTGTATTACGTGTAATATATGTATTACAGAGGTGATACATTATGAACGTATTAAGCGTGCGTTTGCCCGAAGAAATATATAAAAGGCTGGACGTGCTTGCCAAAAAGACAAGGCGAACCAAAACATCTTTCATCAAAGAAATCATCGAAGATTCCCTGGCGGATTTCGAAGAAGGCTATACGGCGCTCGAGCGGCTGAACGAAAAGAACGCCAAGTACCTGACCACCGAGGAGTTGGAGAAGAAGCTTGGCTTTTAGCCTCATCTGGCACGAGAAGGTCCTCAAGGATTTTGAATCAATAAATGCCGAGGATGCCGAGAGGATCAAAGAACGGATAAAAAAATATCTGGCCCTGAATCCTGAGATTTTGGGAAAGCCGCTCAAAGGAATGTTCAAAGGATTATTCAGCTATCGGATCGGGGTATATCGGGTCATCTATACAATGGACAGGGCTGAAAACACGATCCGGATT
>Ga0315274_10003530_pt1 | contig 23247 bp, 20 predicted proteins | sample YL17G02_20_MG_FD_203700 | JGI IMG/M metagenome (GOLD analysis project Ga0315274, IMG submission 203700) | Sediment microbial communities from Yellowstone Lake, YNP, Wyoming, USA - YL17G02_20 | ecosystem: Environmental > Aquatic > Freshwater > Lake > Sediment | place: USA: Wyoming | collected...
GTGGTTGTGGCAAATGATGATTGAGGACGCATTGTGTATGACAGCCGAGCGGATAACGTCGCGAGCATAAACGGCGGAGCTGTCAATCGTCCCGACTGTATGGACGACGTAGTCAAGCATGCGGTTTCTTGTGTTGAGGAACACGATGAAGAACATTTCGCGGTCGGATTTCGCGAAAGTCTGCATTGTCTCGTAGACGTCCTTTGATTGCCGGAATGTGGCCGGGAACTTGGGCTCCACGACCTCGAAGACATCAAATTTCATTCTTGCGACTCCTTAGCAAAAGTCTTTTCTGATCAACCGCCGGCAACCTTCCATTGTCAAATATTCCATATTTGCCGTTTCTTATGTGTCGGTTGAGCAAAGCGGTGGCTAAGCCGAGGAAGAAAGGAATAGTAGGATAATCAAAAGGCTAGCAGGGAAGCCCCACCCCTATGGGAACCTCGACCAAACGCTCCCAATGACTATATTTGTGTTTCCCCCTTATATCTCCGGGAAATTTTGGAAAATTTCGGTTTTTAATTGGGCGAAATTATAGCGCTGGCAAAACGCGAGAGATCTGCGAGTGGTAAAGAATACGTCCTAGATTCGGATTGTTGGGGCCCGGATTTCAGCCTTGTTGACTCTGCTTCTATTCCCTGATAATCTTTAACCATCCCAAATAAAAGGGGTCAGCAGTGACCATCAAGTGCCCGAAGTGCGATACCGATAACACTTCCGATTCCCAGTTTTGTAAGAAGTGTGCAACTCAGCTCCCTTCTTCCCGTGAGATTGACATCTCCCAGACCAAAACTCTCCTGCCTCCTAGAGAAGACCTAAGCACGGGGACCGTTTTTGCCAGCCGCTATCAAGTCATCGAGGAGCTGGGCCACGGCGGGATGGGGAAGGTCTATAAAGTCTTCGATAAAGAAACCAACTCCAAAGTAGCTTTGAAGCTCGTCAAGCCAGAAGTTGCGGCAGATAGGAACACCATTGAACGGTTCAGGAACGAATTAAAGGTCGCTAGGGATATCTCCCATAAGCACATCTGCCGGATGTATGACCTGGGCAGAGAAGCCGACAACTACTTCATCACCATGGAATATGTGTCCGGAGAAGACTTGAGGGGTCTCATCAGAAAGACTAAACGATTGGATATAGGCACAGCCATCTCTATAGCCAAACAGGTCTGTGAGGGATTGGTCGAGGCCCATCGACTGGGAGTTGTTCATCGTGACTTGAAGCCGAGCAACATCATGATCGACAGGGAAGGCGATGCGAAGATAATGGACTTTGGCATCGCCCGCTCCCTACGGACGAAGGGGATAACCGGGCCAGGAGCGGTCATTGGAACCCTTGAATACATGTCACCCGAGCAGGTTGATGGGAAGGAAGCGGACCAGCGTGCAGACCTCTACTCGTTGAGCATCATCCTTTACGAGATGGTGACGGGCATGGTTCCGTTCGAAGGTGAGACAGCGTTTGCGATTGGCCTGAAGCATAAGAGCGAGCCGCCCGAAAACCCGAAGAATTTGAACCCTCAGATTCCAGATGACCTCAGCCGTTTAATACTCAAGGGCCTTGAGAAAGACAAGGAAAAGAGATATCAGACTGCGGCAGAGGTCCTTTCCGAGTTGACGGGAATTGAGCAAAGGCTTCCAACCACAGAAAAGGCGATTCCCATAAGAAAGCCTCTCACCTCAAGAGAGATAACGGTCAAATTCAGCTTAAGAAAGCTCATTATTCCGGCTATAGCGGTGGCCGCGGTCGCTCTCGGGGCAATTCTATTGGTTTTCCTTTCTAACAGACATCCTCCAAAACAGCCATTCGTTCTTTCCCATAAACAGCTGACCTTTGTTGGGGATGCGACATTACCTGCGATCTCTCCTGACGGGGAATTTATTGCTTATGTTACTGGTCCCCCCGGTGAGAAGAAGGTCATGGTGCAGGCTATTGAGGGTGGTCAGGCTAATGAGATTTCTCAAGGTTACTGGTTTCAGTATTTGCAGTGGTTGCCAGATAGCTCTGCGCTTTCCTTCCATGCATATGGTACTGAATATGGATCTGGTATCTTTATGGTTCCGCGGCTTGGTGGCGCACATCGAAAGTTGCTATCTGTGCCGGGTCAGAATCCTCCTTTTACTTTGTCGCCCGATGGCTCTCAAATTGTTCATTATGATTCACTTCAGAAGCACTTCATTATTACAGATATCTCGACGGGTAAGACAACTTCGATATCTTTAAATGATTCTTTTCCCTATGTAGGGGGACTTGATTGGTCTCCTGGCGGAAGCTTGCTACTTTTTAGCACAATAGATGAGAAAGGACGATCTGCTATTTGGACAATTAAAATCGATGGAAGTCAGCAGTCTATAATTATTGAAGATGATGCCTGGCTTGGAGTGCCCCGTTGGGCGCCCAAAGAAGACGCCATCTATTATCGAAGACAGAGTGATGAGCTCTGGAAGATTCCGTTCTCGCCAGATGGAGGGCCTAAAAAAACTGCTTCGCTTGTGCTTGGAGGACTACAAGTTGGCAATCAAATTACAATCACTGGAGATGGAAGACAAATGCTATACACGCGTAAAATTTCATACTGCAATTTATGGCAAGCTACGGTTGAGGGCACAGGTAAAAACCAGGTGGTGAATACAAAGCAGATCACAATGGGAACTTACTATAATGTGAATCCCACGATTTCACCCGATGGCAGTTTGGTTGCATTCCAAAGAGGAGACAACGAGACATCAAATATCTATGTTGTGCCTGTAGAAGGAGGGACACCTCGACAGATCACCTATTTGGATTCTTTTAATGTGGATCCCGCTTGGTCTCCGGATGGGGAGGAGATTGCTTTTGGATCAGACTATGGAGGAAGCCCTAAAGTATGGAAAGTTAGTGCTCAAGGCGGGACACCCTATCAGTTTTCTAAAAGCAGTTTAGGTTCCGCTTTACAACCGATTACCTGGGCGCCAGGGCCAAATATTCTCTATAACACAAGCCCTGCGTTAGAGGACTATAAATATAATATTCTCAATCCAACTACGGAAGAGGACTACCCTCTTGCTAAAGACGACGAAGAGGGCGAACCAATGCTGAATGCCCGCTATTCGCCCGATGGAAAAAAAGTTGCCGTTCATTGGTATCGGCCTCCCTCTCGGGGTCTTTGGATCATTTCTCCTGAAGACTCTTCTAGAGTGTTATTAAAAGAAGGAGGTTTATACCCACTCGAATGGACGTCCGATGGAAAGTGGCTTTATGCTTTACGACAGTTGTCCGGGAAAATTGACATTCTCATGATTTCCTCAGATGGAATCCAAGTGAAATCTTTACTCACCAAGCCTTACTTTCAAGAAAAAGATCAATTTCTTGACCTAGTTCATGACATGGCAATAACATCGGATGGCAATCATTTTGTTTATGTGATACACAAAAGTCACTCGGATGTATGGCTGGTTGATAATTTTGACAAAGAATTGAAATGATGCTTCCAATATAAAGCTATGGCTTAAAGCAATACCAGAAATTCCTTGATCTCTGGAAAGACGCCGACCCCGGGCCTGCCCGAAGTCGAAGATGCCAGGGAGAGGCTGGCGGGGCTGAAGGGTAATTGAGGAGAGTGGACGTCGGAGCTAAGCCTTGGCCTGGTTCGTTTTCCTGGCCCGCCTGTTGATGCCTTGACATATCTACACACCGCGTTTTATCATGCTTTGTGATGGGATGAGACAAAATCGGCATCTAAATGCTTATTCAGCAACCGCCGCAGGACAGGAGTTACCTATCCCTTTCGTGAAAAAAGAAATATATTATTCAGGAGAAACCAAAATGAAAGGCAAATTGAGTAGTATTCTTTTCATTTTATTCATTTTTTGTTCCTGTGTATCCTATCCTCCCAGGACTTTTGTAAAAACTTATGATGAGCCGGGAATGTGGAAAAGCATTGAAGTTAAGGACGGTATAGATAAACCGAATCTTTGGCGAACAATTGTTGATGCACTCACCCAACAATTTGATCTAGAAGTCCTCGATAAAGATAGTGGCTATTTGAGGACTTCCTGGAAATATACTTATATCCAGCAGGGCCTCGTAAACCAAAACTACAGATCGAGAATTGTCTTAAAATTTGTCGGAGATGATTGGAAGGTCGTACAAGTAAAATGCGAATCAAATTGGCTACAAACTGGTGGTTTTGGGGCGGGAGGTTGGATTTTAGGATACGACTCAAAACTACTTGAAGATGTTTATGGCGACCTTCAAGGCAGAGTCGGAAGGGTAAGAAGATAATCTTCGGATCCATCAAAGCTGGGATTGCCGATAAAGCATGCAAATGTGCTTTACGACGAACAATCTTCGGAGTCTAAGACTTCATCAAAGATAGCGAGATATCTATCAAAAAGAAAAAGGAAATTCTCTCAATTCGCATACAGAATTTGAGAATGCAATTTATTATATGATTACGCTCCGGATAATTTTGATGTTTGGAGATGAGATGAAATGACCAAGCGAAGACAAAGCCTAAAGATACGTATTCCGCCCTACCTGCATTCTCCGAAAGCCTGGCGGCGTGCCATTCATACGAAGTTGAACAGCATCGCAAGAGAACAGAATGTTGAGTATTCGAAGAACGATCAACTGGAATTGGAAGTCATTCTTTACTTACCAGAAAATAAAATCGGCTGGCATGATGTAGACAACCGATTGAAGGACATCATGGATTCTCTGCAAGGCAGAGCGGGCGGCCCAAAATCAAAACGCCGTCTCCGGGCAATCGTGCCGAACGATCATCAGATTCACAAAGTCACAATCGAAAAGCGTATCCCTCCGCCACAAAGTCACGGAATGGGGCACATGATTTTGCGAAAATATAAAAGGATTGCTAAAAGAACTGCCGATCACAAATTAGGATATTAGAGCAACCCGGATATCGAAATCATTTTCATATTCTACCCTTATTTTTTGATGAACTTCAGTTCTTGGCCCAATTCTTAATTCTTTGTTTCCGGAGCTGCGGGAATCTGCGGTCCTCATCATCCGGAACGCACCGTTCTCTTCCGGGTACTTTTCCATCATTTCGAACGGTTTGCCGCGGAGTAGTAGAGCCGGTTCGAGAAGGAGTACGGCGATCTTCGGGCAATTGTCCGGCAGCTTCACACTTTTTGCTTTGGAGAGGAACTCCAGAGTCCGGAACCCGCCGAGCGACAAGCTCCGGTCGGCGCACCAAAAACTAGCCATTTTTCGCGCTCTAGGCCGCTCCTAGAAGGCATTTTAGCGAGGATCTCGGCCAAGCTAATAGGGAGGCGTCCCCCGCGAGGCTGCCTTTGGGGCGACTCGCCCCCGATCAATGTACTAGCCCTAGAGTGAATTTTTCATGTAGAAGGTCACCCGGGCAATGAACCTCAGATAATTCATCCTCTCCAGCTTTCTTCACGCTAAGTCTAGGGGGCGGGGCTTCGATCTGGAATCGGGGGATCCTGGGCTGGTAGGGGAATTCTACCGTTGCAGCGCCGGCAGGGCCGCAGTAGAATTAAGTCAGCCTTAAGGAGGGGGGCAATCCTAAACTCACTTGCAGTGCCTTATTCACCTCTGTCATTCTCGCACTCGATAGGCTGCCGATTCGCTCGATCAAACGGCTTTGATCTATGGTGAAAACCTGTTCGAGGAGGACTGTGCCGTCTTCAGACAGGCCACTTTCTGAGGCAGATACCTCAACGTGGAAAGGGTAAGCTTTTTTTTTCTTAGAAGTGATCGCCGCTATTATTGTTGTGGAAGAACTATTATTCCCAGTGTCGTTTTGAATAATTAGAGCAGGCCTACGCCCCCCTTGCTCACTACCTTTTGGAATCCCAAAATCGACCCAATAGATTTCTCCGCGGCGCACAGGCACCTATTTCTCCCAAGCTGGCCATGCCTCCAATGCGATAGGTAGAGATTCTTCTGCTATCCGACTGTTTTCACTCGCCATCGCCTTATAAGCAGCGGCTAGATCGTCTTGATTTGAGGCTACTAAATCCCCACTGATCTCGACAACTAGCTCATTAAACGGCAATGGCGAATACCAAGGCAGAGTTGCTATATCAATCAGCAGATAGCCTCCGGTAGTTTCGACAGCCGATAGCCCCGAGGTCGAATTTGCTGTTCTTTGGTACCCCGATGTGAGACCAGCAGTAGTTGATCTAATTCTCTTTGCTACTGTCCCAACCTCTCTTGGCTCAGGACAAACTAACTGCATCAGAGCACCTCCTCGTCTTTAGCGGCTACCCAACCCTGAAACATTGTTCGCGCCAAGGTTTGGTCAACCGCCCCTTGCATTCCTGCAGGTGTGGTTGTCATTCTAATGAGTTCGTTGTCTGTGATAAATATGTGTTGAGATAACTTATTTTCGCTAATAGACTCAACCACAGCTCTCTCATAACGAACCCTTTTTCGTTGCTCTGTTCCTAAGTCAAGCTCTGAGCTATAGGGGTTTGTCAATTGCAGCCAGCGTTCATATTCCTTATACAAACCCCACATCATCTCATTGATTTCTCTTGAAGGCTTCTTAATGTCCAATTTGATGTCATTTTCAGCTTCCGCCTGCCCAATCAGATAGTTGTGGGTAGGGAGTTCTCGAGTGAGACGTTTGACTATGTGTTCTATCTTGGCGATATCTTTTGAATGAATTGACAACAAACGCTTAGCTAAGGAACTCGTTTGCTCTCTCGCACGATATACCGCCCCGAGCGCCAAAGGATGTACCTTATTGGCAAGTGTATTAAGCACCGAAACCTTAGACTCTTCAGTCTTCAGCCCGATTTCCTTCCGGGCAAGCTCCAAGAAACCAATCATATCTTCCACGCTGACAGGCAATAAAGACACCATGCCCGGCTGCTGAATACCTGGGGCTGGCGGGTTAAATGGCGATGAAACTGATGGGTCGATAGGGCTAAGCATGCCATTCGTACCCATTATGATCTCATCAGCACCTAAGGCGATTAGCGTTCCACAACTTAGAGCCCGAAAGGGTACCAATACCTTGAGTCTTTTGCAGTACTGGCGAAGAAGGTGCACGAGACCCCAGCCAACAATAGTATCTCCTCCGGGAGTATATAGGAACAGCGCCAAATCTTCGACTAGGCCAATACTGGCCAAATGCTCCGATACCAAAGGTAGAACATCGGGAGCTATTCTAGTCTCCATGCCCTGACGATCTCCAGTAATTAACGTCAAGACCCTTGCTGATAGCTCTTTTTCAAGCTTTAAGATAAGTTCTTTTCGCTCCTGAACAGCCATAATTCTCCTTTTACGCCCAAATATTATATCATAATTTTCTTTAGGAAATTCGTTTTCGATTGCCTTCGCTACGGATGCATATTCATATCGATTATCTCACAGGGATAAGAAACTCCTTTTCTGCTGCGCTGGCTAAATGAGCGTTCATGCGCCGATTTTGCCTTATCCCATCGTTAGGGATGATAAATCGCAACGTGATAGTATGTCAAGTTGAGCAAAGAATATCGATAGGCGGGCTAAGAAGACAAAGGGAAGCATAAAAGCACCGGAAATCGGCTAGACCTCTCCTTCTAGGATAATAGAGGATCAGGAAAAATATTCAATCGAGGCCACGGCCATCCTCGTGCTTAAAATAAACATCCCGGGCATTTCGGGGAGGGGAAGGGGAATAAGTAATGGACAGAGGGGGCGTCCCCCGCGCGAGGCCCCCGTTGGGAAATAGCGGTCGCAGCCAGGAGTCGCCAAAATGCCTGCTCTTTGCTGCTCAGCACGCTTATAGCTTAGCTATATAGCTATATAGCTCTTAGCTAAGAATAGCTAGTATAGCTATGGAAGGTTAGAAAGGCCGCGCTTGGCGGGGAGAATAGCTAAGCTAAGGATGATAGGCACCTCGACGCTTACGCTTCAAAAATAAGAGGACAAACTCGATATGGAAAAAAGATGTCGTTAGCAGCTCAGTTGGATGAAGCTGCCGACCACGAATCAGAAGGCCGGGGGTTCAAGTCCGTCTTGGCGGGCTTTCTTATTCCCCTGATTTATAGATTTAAGCCTGAGTAAGCAAAACTGTGCTATTTTTAGCGATTTTGTCCCCGTGGTGTCCCCACGGCGGACGTGCGAAAGGGGTCTTACTATCTTCATATCCGTTTTCTTGACATCGATCGGCAGCCGGATGTATCATTTTTTCGCGACAGAAGGCGTTGTTGTCAAGCTCAATAGGACATTATTCAAGACAATATAGAAATTGAATTTATTATCACTAAGAAAGTTCCCAGCCCTCGGGATCAATCTACCGATCCCGTTCAGAGTCTCGCAAGTTGAAGTGCAGACTTCGGTTGGAAAGGCGGAAGAGATGGAGAAAACGATATGAGCGATAAGATTATTTTTCACAGCGTCCTGAGTGCCTGTAAACCGCGGAAGGAAGTTCTTGAAGGCGAACTCGATGACGCGATCTTCGCAGCCGACTTTGGTCAACTTATCGAAGGCAGCGCTCCAAAGGTCTACGGACATGCCGAGACGTTTTTCCGGAATACGGAACCCACGCCAGATCTGAAGTCGGTCTGCAGCGCTGTCTTCAGGGCCCTCGCCGACAATAAAGAGCCTGGCCAACTAATCCGCCTGAGCACTGGCTTCGGCGGCGGTAAGACACATACCCTCATGTCACTCTGGCATCTTGCTAAGAACATCGGAAAGTTCACTCTTGGCACCGATCTTCTGCCCCCTGCTGGCCGGCCTAGGTCGGTTACCGTGGTTGGCGTGGACGCTGCTAAAGCTGGCATTCCGATCTTTGCCACGCACGGCTCAACGAAAATACACAGCCTCCAAGGTGAAATCGCATTTCGGCTCGCAGGCACGACGGCATTAAAAACGCTCGGCCCGGCCGAACACCACGAAGCATCCCCTGATGAGGCTATTATTTCTCAATTGCTCGGTACTGGTCCTCTCCTCATCCTGCTTGATGAACTTGTGATCTATATGGCCGGCCTCTCCGCTGCAGGACAGGGTAATTTTATGGGTTTCCTGGGCAAGCTCACTTCCGCCATAAAGAAGCGCAAACAAGCCGTCTTGGTTATCACCGATCCTGGACAGCAAGCTGCCTACGCCGGCATTTCGGCCCAATTGGCCGCCGCTACAACTGCGGCCTCCGTCAAGCTCGAAGACATCCTAGGGCGCAAAATGACTGACTTCGATCCCGTGGGCAAACAAGCTGCGCGTGTTATCGCCCGCCGCCTTTTCGATAAGATCGACCCAAAAGCCGCCGCCAGGGCTTCCGCCAACTACCATCAGCTTTATGAGCGCGTCCGCGATGCGCATCCGGACCTCCTTCCCGCTTTCGCCGTAAGTGCCGACTATGCCCGGCGCATTGAGGAGTGCTATCCGTTCCACCCACGCCTAATCGACACCGCCAAGGAACGGCTCGGGCCACTCCCTGAGTTCCAGCGCAGCCGAGGCGTGCTGCGCCTATTTGCTCGCATTATTCGGGAAATCTGGAAGAATAAATGCGACCTTGAGCTAGTCACCGCCGGCGACATCAACTGGGGTAGTACAGACATCCGCGGCGATTTGCTTCATCGGCTGCGTAAAGAACAGTTCGAGGCTGCGGTGAATGCTGACATCGAAGGCCATGCCTTCGATCTCGACAACCGCAAGCTAGGAGGTATCCACTACCGAGTTGCCTCGGCGCTGCTACTAGAAAGCCTACCACGAAACGAAAATAGCGGCTTAGACCCGGCCGACCTTACCCTTGCTGTCCTCCGCACCGCGGAGTCCGGGGAGGAGCCATCTCAGGCCTTCGACCGCTTGGTCGGCGCCTGCTGGCATACCTACCCTCTTGCCGACCACAAGGGTTGGCAATTCCGTTTTGAACCCAACGTCATCAAGCAGATCGAACAGCGAGCTGCCACCGTAGATCCGGCCGAAGCTCGTGACCGAGTATTCGCCGAAGCTCAGAGCTTTTTTGCCGGTCCGCTTTTCTCACTTGCTAGTTGGCCAGACACCCCACGCGACGTACAGGAACGGCGCGACCTCCAACTCGCGCTTTGTGCAACTCTAGAAATCGCCACCGAGGTATGCGCTTTTGCCGACAAAACAGACCCTGCTGCCCCTAGACCGCGGCGCTTCCGCAATTCCATTGTCGCCGTGGCTCCTAATCCTGACGCTTTCGCAAACGCAGTAGAGAGAGCGAAGCGGCTTATAGCCGCCGAGCAGATTGAGAAGGACGCCCGACACGGCGATAGCGCTGCGCTAATGCGGGATCAGTTGAACCGAGTCAAACCCAACCTCTCTCGCGAGTTTAAGATTCAAACATGCCGTGCCTTCGATACGGTTGTCCGTGCCGACGGCCCCGCCGGCCGGATCGAGGAAAAATACCAGGTTTCGGACGACGAAATTCTCAGCAAGCCCCAAGGCCAGAAATGCTTGAAAGCGTTCCTTGAAGACAAAGAAATGATCTACAAAGCCGGGCAGGCTCTCGACCCAGACCGTTTCCTGAAGAACATCCTAACCGGTACTACCCCGATTCCCGACCAGCCGGACGTATATCGCTTAAGTGACGCACATGAACGCTTCCTTTCCGCACCCGGCCTACGGCTTGTGCCGGACGCCTCGATCGTAAAGCAGACTATTCTCCGTGCCGTTGAACAGGGCAAGGCTGTCGTCTGTACAGCGGACGGCACCGCTTACGACAAGTCCGGTGCAGTCTCGGGTCCAGCCGGCCAACGCCGCCGCATTGGAGATGAAACCGCCAGCATTGCCCTTCGTCAGGACGAACTGGTCACCCGCGCCGATAGCGTGGCCGCAGGAGAATGGCTCAAGGTCGACGCGGCCAAGAAACCCGGCAGAGAGGCCGGATACTCCGTCGAGGTTGAGAAACCAGGATTCGTAACCGAAGCGGCCACTGTCATAGCAACCAACTGGCCTGATATTATCAAGCATGCCGAGACACGCCCCTTGCTTATCCTCAACCTAGACGCAGGCACGCCTACAGTCGCAGATACGCTTGCATCCATCGCCCAACCGCTCGGCGCAGATCAACTGACCCTTGATGTCACCGTCAGCGGCGACCTGAAATCCGGCGGCACGGCCAGCTTCGAGGTGCGCGGCGTTAAACTGAACAGCCCTGTCAAGCCCTTAGAATTGACCCGCACATTGTTTAACGCCATGCGTGAGGGCATGGCTTACGGTGCGCAGCTGCGCCTAGAGTTCAAAAATCCGGGCCGCACAGGGCTAAAATCACAGCTTGAAGCAGCCGGCGACAAAGCTAGTGATGATCTGACCCCATCCGCCACATTTGGCAAGCCCGCCGCCAAGGAGGGGGCCAAGAAATGACTGTCCGCGAAGCGTCTTTCGCCCTCAGAATCGTTAAGCGCAAGTCTGGCACCGCTGCTATCATTTATCGGCGGTCCCTCAAAGCGACAGGCGAAGAACGCCTCACGCGCCTTGCCGCTCTTGGCCCGTTGGCTTTTTCGGCCGGTGCGTCGCTTCTCCGCGCCGCTATCCGTGGTACGAATGTCACCAAGTTTGTTCCCGGTCCATTCTATCCACTCGATGCGGACTTCGGAGCACGCGTTGCTTGCTACGCCCTTGTCGCCCGCGGGCTGCGCAATGCCTCCGCCCTACATAATGCCGCCGATTCTCTGAAACGCGCCGATGCTACTGAAGCCGCCTGGTGGCTTGGGCTAATGTCGGGAAGCCGCCGCGTCCGTGCTATCCGCGCCCTTCGGATCCTCGTGGAGGCAGTCAAATAACTATGGCCAGCGATACTATCGGCGTTGGAACCAGGTTTAAACAGCCGCCGCTAACTCCCGCCTCTGCGGCACATAAAGTGATAGTTCTGGGAGCTGGAGCCTCGGCCGCCGATGGGGCTCCGCTTCAGGCAGGATTATTCCGTAAGTATGCCGAATTCTTGCGGGGACAAGAAAACGCCCCAGTCCATGATTCACGCGAAACTGAGCTGCGAACACTTTTTTGGCTTTTATGGGGTGTCGACATTGATAGAGCCGATTTGGAGAGAGAGCACTTTCCAACGTTCGAAGAAGTTCTGGGTTTATTGGAGCTAGCCAACTTGCGAGGTGAGTTCTTCAAAGGATTTGGGGGTTTGCACCAAGAAGCAACGCGAGGCCAGGAGATGCGTGCTCATTTGCTCTACTTGATCGCAGTTGTGCTTGATCAAAGTCTCCGGCAGAACTCGGAGCACCATGCTGCGCTCGTTCGTAGACTCAGGGATCTCGATTGGATGAACAATACTAATTTTGTCAGTATTAATTATGATCTTCTGATCGATAATGCTTTACGGCAAGAGATGGGTACGGAGCCGGACTACACAGTTAGCTTCCGCTCCCAGCCCGGAGCAATTACAGGGGATAAGCCCCTGTGCCGTCCGAAGCTGCTCAAAATCCATGGTTCTTTGAATTGGCTGTATTGCCCTACTTGCAACGCGCTCGATTGCTACCCGGGCGAGAAGATTGTCGCGGAGATAGCCTACGACCCGGTGCGGATCACATGCGAAATATGTACAGAGCCAAGAGTTTCAATTATTGTTCCTCCCACATTTTTCAAGGTTATGTCAAATTTCTACCTTCAACAGGTCTGGAAATCTGCCGAGGAGATATTACGGAAGGCTCAGCATATAATTTTCTGTGGCTATTCGTTTCCGGACGCCGACCTCCACTTCAAGTATCTTCTCAAGCGCGCAGAGATCAACCGGCAGGGCGACCCCCCGGAAGTTTTTGTCGTAAACGAGCACAGTGGAAAGGATGCGTATCAAAGAAGGGCGGAGCAAGACCGCTTCCTCCGTTTCTATAGCAACAAGGGTCTTATCCGCTGGACGAACTTGTCTTTCGAAGATTTCGCGGCTAATCCGAAGCGATATGCGGAGCCTATTTCATGGCAATAAAAAAGCCCCGCCTCCTCATCGAAGACTGGCTCCCCGCTGCTGCTATCGGCGTCGAGTGCATGCGGGAAAGGGGAAGCGCCAGCGCTCTTGCGCCAACCACCTATCTCCATGTCTGGTGGGCGCGTCGCCCGCTCGTGGCTTCTCGCGCCGCTGTGCTTGGTTCCCTCCTCCCCTCGGACTTTGCCCATGATGTGTTTGAAAGGCTGCTAGGGTTTTGGGGGAGCTCGAAGAAAATTCTGGCTGCGCAACAAATGCTCGAAGTTGCCCAAGACCGAGGTGGTAGGCGCATTCAAAACCCACATGGAGGCCGCGCTTTCAAGAGCGCTTTGTCTGAGGAAGACCTGGCCAAAGCACAAACTTCAGCTGCTAGTCTTTTCGGCAAGAACATAACCGTAATTGACCCTATGGCCGGCGGCGGATCAATCCCGCTAGAATCCATCCGGATGGGCTTCCGCACCCTCGCTAATGAATACAATCCCGTCGCCTGTTCGGTTCTCGAAGCCACGATAGATTATCCCTTTCGCTTTGGGGAGAAGCTTGGCAGACGTGCCCATCTCTGGGGCGCGGAGCTTCGCCGGCGGTTTAACTTGAGAATGGAGAAGTTCTTTCCGAAATCCGGAATCTTGCCGCCTCATTGCTATATCTTCGCCCGTACCGTTCCTTGTCGAGATACCGGTTTCTATACGCCGCTGGTGCCTGACTGGCACCTTTTAAAACCTAAAGGGTCCCCCGTTCGAGTCTGGGCCGAACCCGTAGTGGATAGGAAAGCCGGGAAATGGAGCGTCCATATTGTGGATAACCGGGAAGCTAAGAATCGCGGGAAGCAACCGCCGGCACCAACCTATGATGACGGGAAAGGCATAAGTTTGTTCTCAGGCCATTTCTCCGATGGCAGGTGGGTGGGCACCCAAATTCCCGACGATTGGATTAAAGCCAAGGCGCAGGCCGGAGAACTGGGAAGCAGCCTTTATGCAATCGCCATCAAAACCCCCCGCGGCCTCAAGTTCGAGCCGCCCTCCGAGGCCGATCTGCAAGCACTGAAAAATGCTAAGCATGAGCTTTCCATGTATAGGAAAGAATGGGAGGAAAAGAATATTATTCCGACAGAGAAGATCCCCGAAGGCGAAAAGACGAGGGAGCCACGTGCTCACGGTCTGATGGCATGGGCCGATTTGTTTTCTCCTCGGCAGTTGCTAGGTTTTGGTGTATTGGTCGAAGAACTGCGTAGCTTACATGGCGAGATCATAAAATCCGAAGGTAAGGAATTTGGAGAGGCGGTGGTGCATTTACTGGCGTTTGCGATAGACAAGCTCCTAAATTACAACAGTGTGCTAGGGTCCTGGCATGCTCCGCGCTCGGTGATGCGAAGTGTATTCGACCGACACGATTTTTCTTTCAAGACCACTTTCGCAGAGATGGCACCTTGTGGTTCCGGTGTAGGGCTAGCTTGGGCCATAGAAAACACGTTGGAAGCATGGGACGACCTCTCTGAACTTCCCCGCTCTAGAAATGCGAGATTAGCGGCGATCACTCTCGGGTCGGCTACTAACCTACCTAATGTCGGCGACAAGTCCATCTCGGCCGTCGTCGTTGACCCACCCTATGCCGGCAATGTGCAGTATTCGGAACTAGCGGACTTCTTCTATGTGTGGCTAAAACGTACGCAAGGCCAACGCCGACCGGAGTGGTTCTCTAGCAACCTTTGCGATAGCTCGGAGGAGGCGGTCGTCAATATCTCCCGCCATCGCAACGATGCTGAAAAAGCCTCCGAATCACGGCGCAAGGCGAACGAGTTTTACCAAAACCTCATGCGAAACACATTCAAGGAGTGTCACCGAATCCTATGCGACAACGGGGTCCTGACGGTTATGTTCACCCACAAGAAACAAGAAGCATGGGAAGCCTTGTTTACGTCTCTGGTTCAAGCCGGCTTTACCATCACCGCTACGTGGCCGGTGAAAACAGAGAGCGAACACTCCCTCCATCAGGCCAAGAAGAATGCGGCGCAGAGTACGGTGATCCTAGTAGCGCGCAAGCGGGACGAGAATGCCGAGGTGGGTTATTTTGACGCCGAAATGCGGAGCGAGATTCGACTCGCAGCACGAAAAACCGCCGAACGATTGCAAAAGGACGGGCTGAACCCTGTGGACCAGCTCGTCGGCTCATTTGGCCCGGCGATGGAAGTCTATAGCCGCCATTCGGAGGTCCGCACTGATACGGGTGATCCCGTGGGCGTAGATCGCGCTCTGGATGAAGCTTCGGAAGCGGTAAGTGCCTTCCGCATTCAGCAACTTTCCAAGCGTGGGCTAGCTGATGTAGAGGCCGAGGGGCGGTTCTTCCTTTTGTGTTGGGATGTCATCCAGGCTGCCGAATTCCGGTTCAACGAGGCGCACATGCTCGGCAAAGCGGTTGGAATGGACGTAGACACCATGATCTACGCGGGTCTGATCTCGAAGTCAGGCGACAAGGTCAAACTACTTTCGGCGAAAGATCGTCGGCGCTCTAAGAGACTGGAGCAGGAAGAGTTCGAAGAGACCCTCTTCGGGCCCATGCTAATGGGAAAGAAGAAACGCGTTAAGAAAGGAGACACGCTTAAGGTCCACCCCAACGATCCCAGCTTCCGTACTGCGTTGGACGCTTGCCATGCGCTGGCCTTGCGCTACATAGAAGCCGGCAGCGGCAATCCTGGCCTGGGCTCGGCCAAGCAGTTGGTCACTCAGCAGGGTTGGAAGGGCGGGTCTCCGGTGGCGCGGCTTATGGAGGCCCTGATCAAAGCCGCACCGCCCGCACTCTGGCACGACAAAGGCAAGACCAGTGCAGCTGCACTCTATCCCGAGTTCCGCGCCTGGCACGCGATGATTGAGCCGCTCTTCGGCGTCAATCCGCCTGAATGGGTTGAGGAAATCGCAGAGCCTGATATGCCTCTGTTTGCCGGGCTTGTCGAGGAAGCCGATGGTAAAGTAGAGGAAGAGGACGAAGAATGAAAGCAAAACAGGCGAGCAGGCCTGTGCCGCGGCCCGCCGGTGCCTTGAACCGACACTCATGGCCTCGCTTCATTCGTGGACCGGATAACGAACTGCTCGAAAGGCTCTATGTCCCGGCGCTTTCCGAGGCCGTGCGTTACGATCGCTGTTGTGCTTACTTCTCCAGCAGCGTCCTGTCCGCCGCAGCTCGCGGTTTCGCTGGCCTGATTGGTCGCCTCATCGCGCTTGGCGACAAGGCGCCACGACCCGCGGTCCGCCTGGTCGTCAATGAGGAACTGACGGAAGACGATGTCCACGCCCTGCTCGAGACGGGCAACACGTCCGACCTAGAATCCGCTCTTGCAAAACGATTCAAGACACCCCGAGACCTCCTTGAAAAGCAACGCCTCGCCATGCTCGGCTGGATGACCAAGACTGGCCTTCTCGCCGTGCGGGTTGGAGTTATGCGGCAGGGCGAAGGCATAGTCCACGGCAAGTTTGGTCTGGTGTACGACACCGCGGGGAAGGCCGTTGTCTTCAGCGGCAGCGGCAATGAGTCAGCTCAAGGTCTGCGTGCTAACTACGAGCGCCTGGAGGTGTCCACTTCCTGGGAGGATGTAGAGCGCTTCCGGGAATATCGTGTAGAGTTCGAAGCTTTATGGAATGATAGTCACCCGCACGTTCACACCGTAACTCTCCCGGATGCTATCCGGCAGAAGCTTATCAAGTTCGCTCCACCTGAACTCCCACTGGCTGAACCTAGCGACGCGTTGGCTCGGCGTAAGGCCGCGATGATTTGGCGCTTCATCGCGGAAGCAGCGTATCTGGAGAACGGTGCGTCCTCCTGTGAAGCGACAGCGCCGATTGATCTTTGGCCCCACCAGAGCGTGGTTATTGATGAAGCCTCATCTGCTTGGCCGGATGGCAGAATGCTTTGCGATGAAGTCGGAATGGGAAAGACCATCGAGGCTATCATGATTTTACGTCGGCTTCTGGCCGGCCGCGGCGTCATTCGTGCTTTACTCTTGTTGCCCGCGGGTCTTACGGGGCAGTGGCAGGAGGAGTTGCGGGAAAAGGGCGGCCTGATCGTCCCGCGCCTTCAAGGACTCGATTCCCTCGCCTGGCCGGACGGTCTCATAGAACGCCGATCTAGTCTGGCCGAAGCCCTCGAACAGGACCTCTTGATCATAAGCCGTGAGACGGCACGGACCGAAGCCAACGCCAATACACTGCTGGCTGCTCGTCCATGGGATTTAGTTCTTATGGATGAGGCGCATGCCGCCCGCCGTGGCAAGCAAGAAGAAGGCGAGTTCAACTCCGCCACGTTGCTTCTTAATCTACTCCGTCAGCTGCAGGTTCGACGCAAAGCCCACGGGTTTCTTCTTCTGAGCGCGACGCCCATGCAGACTTCGCCGTGGGAGCCCTGGGATCTGCTCTCTGTTCTGGGCGAGGGTGGCGCATGGCTCGCTGACTTCGAAGGCGTCCGTGCATTCTACGGCCTTATTCACGGATTGAAGAACGGCATTCCGTCGCCGGAAGAAGCGCGGCGCGCAGCTTTCCTCATCACTTCCGACCCAAGTTTCCCTGCCACCCCAGCAGGTTTCCCAAGAATCACTTCGCTTAAGGACGGCGAACGCCGCCTACGCTTCGTCCCGCCTGGGAGGAAGGACGAGGTGATCCTTTGGCTCCGCTACGGTTCGCCGTTGGCCCGTCGTATGCACCGAAACACGCGGCGAACCCTCCGCGAATACCACCAGCGCGGCCTCTTGCCGGCAGTCCCGCCCATGCGCGTAGTAGTGGACATTCCATATGATTTCCAGCCACCGAACGGCCCCGAGCGTAAGGTATATGACGCCGTTGCCCGATACATCGAAAAGCGCTTTCAGGAACTGGAGGTAGAAAAAACCGGCAAGGGTTTCGTAATGACAATCTACCGTCGGCGCGCCGCCAGCTCTCCCTATGCGCTGCGCTGCAGCTTGGAACGCAGATTAGCAGGGCTACAACGCGTCATAAGTCAACGCGTCAGTTCTGGCTACATTGATGACAGGGACGCCCCAGCCGGCCTCTCCGACGCTGACATCCCCGACGACATGGACACCCGCTCTATTTCAGCCAGCCTCCCTACCAATCCAGAGGATGCCAGGAGAGAAGCAGCCGAAGTAAGCGTCCTTCTTGACCAACTCAGCGCCCTGGGTGCGACGGACACCAAGCGCGACCGCTTCTTCGATCGCATCCGTGATTTATCTGCTGAAGGCCGTCCAATACTTATATTCAGCGAGTACACAGACACGATGGATTATCTTCGCGACAATCTCGCGAACCATTATGGAGCACTGGTAGCAAGCTACAGTGGGGGCGGGGGCGCGTTTTATCGGGAAAACAAGTGGGTTTCGGTTACCAAGAAGGATATCACCGATGCCCTCAAAGAGGAAAAAATCCGTTATCTGGTTTGTACCGATGCTGCCAGCGAGGGTCTGAACCTCCAGGCGGCAAGCGCTCTCATCAACTACGATTTGCCTTGGAACCCTAGCAAGGTCGAACAGCGCATCGGGCGAATAGACCGCATCGGCCAACGCGAGAAGGAAGTCAGAATCTACAACTTCCTTCTAAAGAACAGCATCGACGAAAAGGTATACGGCGCGCTTCGCCGCCGCTGTGGCTTATTCGAGCATTTTGTCGGTACCATGCAACCTGTCCTGTCTCGTGCTCAAGTCATGTTGAACCGGCCGCAGGATTTCTCCGTTGAAGAACTCGAACGTGTGGCCGAGGAAGTCGAGCGGAACTTCCTCAACGCCGAGGCGTATTTGGAATCTGAAGCAGTTGAAGTCGCCGTGCCGATACCCGCTATCGGCAGGGCTGATCTCGTCTCGGCTCTGGAATTCCTGCAACCCGAGTTCGGCCCCCATGTCGCGAGCAAATCTGACAAGGGGTTCATCACAGTCAGGGGACTCGCGAACAAACCTGTTCGCTTCGGCTTAACGAATTCGGCTTTGGACGCCGACGCTTCCGCCCGGCCTTTGACAGCGCTTAGCCCGGAAGTGGTCAAGATCGCTAACTATCTCACGCGCCCTGGCGAAACCCTTCCACTTGTTGTATGCAGTGCCCGCATGGGTGCTTTTCGGCGCTCGTGCGCCTTCTGGGTAACAGATAACTCCGTGGAGCCACTCAGGGAATTTTCCGACTTGCGGATGCGCGTGGAGAAATGGCACGGCAAGCTCCCCGCTCCAAAGAAGATCACTGAGGCTGCCCAGCATGCTCAGAGGGAGGCCGAACGTCAGGTCCGCGAGCTAGAGACTCGCGCTGCAAGGATAGAACACGCTAACCTTGCCAGCCAGCGCGAAGCCGCTGCCCTGCGACTTAACCGGGAAGTGGGCCGACTACTTCGCTGTCTAGACGCCTCGACGGCGGACCTTGCCCAACTTACTGAGGTCCAGGCCGCCCGGCCCGGCCCACTCGCCGAGCGGATTCGCCAAGCCAGGGAATGGCTCGGAGGGCAGTTTCATTGGACCGAGCAACTCCTCTGGGAGCTCGAGCAGTTCGTCCGAACTATTACACCTAACGACCAACGATCCCGTCTCTCAGGCAGCAGTATCGATGCTGCATTCGCTGATCATCGTTGGAATACGCTCCTTTCCGGGACAAAGGATCTAATCAAGAAGGGGATATAGGCCATAAAAGATAGCCAGGCAGAGCGGGCTCAGTATCCCTCAGCCTCAGTAAAACGGTAGAGAACGTTATTCTCTGGCATCATGTCGGAAAAGTCATCAAAGGACCCGCTGTATATATTGGTCAGACAACACTAAGATTTATGTAATTTCCAATATGAGGTCCGATTCCGTCCCTTTTTTGGGAAGATAATTACTGATTATTGAATATGGTCTATCCCCCTTAAAACTTGTTTCTCTCTTCATTTGCTTTTTGTCAGATTCGAAAACAGTTGTTATCTTCTTTTCATAAAAACTGATTGAGATAATTGGGCGTGCAAACATGCCTTTATCTCGCAACGTTTCTGTCACGTTTGGCGAATGGGGCTTCCCGCCAAAGAATGGAAAATAATAAATCTTAGGAAACATTTTGAGAGCTAAACTATATTTTTTTATCAATTTATAGTACAAGTTTTTCAAGTACTCCGTTTCTACTAACTCGAGTATTTTAAAATAAGAAGTATCTTTAAGGAATTTAACAAAGAAGAGGAAGAGCGTCGCAATTTCTTGCCAAAGCGGTTTATCGTTTTTATTTATCAAGCCAGAAGCCCATAAGATGCCAATCTGGTAAGCTTTTCCAAAGGCCCGTTGTCTTCCTTGCATATAGGGCATTGGAAAATTTTCGACAAAAGTATCGACCGCAGTTTTATATTTATCCATAATTTCCTTGAATGCTTTGGATATCTTGCGCAATCGTTCTTCTATATCAGGATCCCATCCAAACAATTTGGTCTCTAAAACCTCTTCTATATGTTTTATTTCTCGTTTGAGAAATTCTTGGCGGGCATCGAAATCTATTTTTCTCCAGCCGGCGACATTCCTCGTTAATATTGTATCTCCCGCCAGTACGTCGGCAATGACACTCGCATAATTAAGAAGGGAAAAATCATAATTTTGTTCTAGGGCATTTTTGAGCTCGTCCTTGCCCATAGATTCTAATAAAACTTTCTTATATCTCATGTTCTTTATCGATAGGTTTTTGTCTATTTTATCAAAAACTAAGCCGCAAGCGGTAGTTTTATGGTCATCCATAATCTTAAAAAATCGGGGAATAGGAGTTTCTTTTTCGAAGAGGTCAATAGGTTAACATAGCACTCCGAATAACAATGGAGGAACAGCCATGAAACTATTGACGGCACAAGAGGTCGCAAAAATTCTCGGGGTGAAACGGGCCACGATCTACCAATGGAAGTGGAAAAGGGTTGATTTCCCGTTTGTAAAGGTCGGCCGCTCTCTTAGAGTTGATGAGGGGGACCTTCATATATATTTGGAGTCCCAAAAAATGAAATCCAAAAAGAGATAATGCCTTGACCGGAGGAGGGATAAAATTATACCGGAGCGACATGGATGAATCAGTCTTCAATAACCCTAAGACACGGACTTGGTGTCTCATGAGGGCAAGATATTCTAAAGGGATCAACCAAAGCGAAACTTGTATAAAAACCGGCTTGCATCCCTCGACAGTCAGCCGGCTTGAATGGGGCATCATTAAGGGGAATCGGTCTCATTGGCAAAAAATCGCCTGTGTGCTCATGGGCCGTTTAGAAGACCTTTTCCCGAAGGTTAACGATGGAAGATCGTGAGGTCCACTCGTTCAAGAAGAACGCCAGGGAGACTGTCCGATTCTGCCTTACAGAATTCAAGGGCTACAAGCTCCTCGACCTGCGTGTTTATGTTCAGGATGACATGGGCAGGGAAGTTCCAACACGCAAAGGCCTGACTATTTCGCAGGAACTCGTCGGCGAGCTTGTCAAGGGGCTCCGGAAGGCGATTGATCTGATCGATACTGACGCATGAAAATTTGGGTGGAGAGGCGGTGCGGCGCTCACTTACCTCCTACACGCCACCGCTTTCTCTGCCCGTTCGTTGAGGGGGCACGATGGGCTGGGCAAAGAGAAATAAAAGGAGCTGCGAGCCGTTTGTCAGATTATCGAGGGAACTGCTATTTAAAAGCTCCGAGTGGTGGTCTTTCCGCCCGGCAGCCCGTGATATATACCTTCTCCTTAAGGCGAAATATAACGGCAGGAACAACGGTAACATCCGACTGTATTATTCTGAAATTCGAGGGCGGAGAATCCCCGGCCTCCGAAGCGATAAGGCGATCTCAAGTGCGTTTAAAGAGCTCGAGAGCGCTGGCTGGCTCGAGCGCACTGAGCTTGGCGGTCTATATCGCCACCTCAATGAATATCGCCTCACAGGGAAACATGACAAGCTTTTGTAGATCTATAGACCTGGTAGAATATAAAAAGGCTTCCAAATTGGAAGCGTCAGGAACAGCTCGACACTTCCGAATCGGAAGCGTCGGAATTCGCCACTTGAGGAGAGGCTTTTACCAAAAAAAGCCCAAAACGGCCCGACACTTCCGAATCGGAAGCGCTACACCTCCAAATCGGAAGCTGTCTTTGATTCTCGACAGGTGAAGGCATGACAAAACAACGCGCCATTTATCTCAAATGCTTGGACTGCGCAGCGGACGAACGGACAGAGGTCCTATTTTGTACAATTTTCGATTGTCCTCTCTGGCAGTACCGCTGCGGGTATCACATCTCGTCGAAAAGGTACAGGAGCCGCATGGAGCGGGCCTTCCAGACTTTCACCCAGATTGCGGCGGAACTTCGGGAAGAAGGCCTGGACGCCAGCAATTTCCTTCAGAATGATGCGCAGGCACGCTTTTCTACGGGCAATCGAAGGAAAAAGGGTTGCGGCACGGGGGCGGAGTCCGTCTTGGGGAGGATTGATTTTTAATAGGCCCGGAAAATGCGAATTTTTAAGGGGAATTTAAGAAGTGCTGAGATGAGAACGGGGCGCTTGTTTTGAAGATTTAACCATATCATGCAGGCACAGGGCAAGGAGAAGGAGATCATGACGGCTGCCGAGGCCGCAGACTTTCTCTCTATACACGTAAAGACGCTATATCGCCTGGTAGCAGAGCGAAGAATCCCATTTATTCGGAAGCCGGGCTTGGGGTATCGCTTTTTCCGTTCTCGGCTGGTCAAATGGCTTGAAGACGACCTTAATAATCCGACGGAATGGAAGAATCAGCTTTAGCTCGATCTGTGACGGATAGGGACGTTTGGCGGTTAATCCTATAGGTATTTTCTCATGCGAATTTATAAGAGAGGCCTTTCGTGGTATTTAGACGTAGAACTCGAGGGCCGGCGTGTCCGGAAAAAGGTTCTGGGCGCGCGAACAAGGACAGAAGCCCAGGCTGCCCTTGCAGCCGTCAAGACGGATATTCTCCGAGGCCAGTTTAACTTCAGGAAGGAAAAGACTATCCTTTTTGAAGATTTTTGTGGGCTTTATTTGGAAAGGCACTCGCGTCCGAATAAACGAAGCTATCCCCGAGATCTTACGTCTACGAGGGCTCTCCGGCAAGAATTTGACGGCCGGACGCTTTCAAAAATAACCCCTTTTCTTATCGAAGGCTATAAGATGAAGCGCAAAGAGAAGGTTGAGGTCTCAACGGTCAACCGAGAACTCGCGCTTCTCAAGAATATGTTCACCAAGGCAATCGACTGGGGCTATGCCTATGAAAATCCAGTCAAGAAAGTTAAGCTTTTTAATGAAGAGAACCGAAGACGATGCCGGACCCTTACTCCCGCCGAAATCGAGGCGCTTCTTGCCCATTGCCGAAGCCCCTTGAAGGAAACGGTCCTCCTGGCCCTGAATACAGGGATGAGGATAGGGGAGATCATGGCCTTGCGATGGGAGGACGTTTTTT
>Ga0315274_10003533_pt1 | contig 23230 bp, 18 predicted proteins | sample YL17G02_20_MG_FD_203700 | JGI IMG/M metagenome (GOLD analysis project Ga0315274, IMG submission 203700) | Sediment microbial communities from Yellowstone Lake, YNP, Wyoming, USA - YL17G02_20 | ecosystem: Environmental > Aquatic > Freshwater > Lake > Sediment | place: USA: Wyoming | collected...
GCCGTTCTTACGCTTGATACATTGCAATTTGGTTGGATAACCCATGGCACTATTATAGTTATATACATAGACATATCAAGAAAAAAATATCTCTCCTTTTCCAAAATCAACCGTTGGACAGCTTCTTAATGGGTGACCCCTTTTCTTCCCCTTGCTGCGCAGAGGGAAAAGAGATTGACAAAACGAATGATCAGGAGTAGATAGCAAAACGGAAGGGAATAGACAACACCACCCAGAACAAGCATCCAGTCCTCTATTTCTCAGCGATTTTGTGTAATCGGCCTCTCTTTTGGCCCGAGGGGGAAATGAAAGGCAGCGAACAGATCTTGTGCATTCAAAGGTCGCGCTGCCTTTTTGTGTTTGCGGGCGAGAAGCATTTGCTCGTGGACCGTCGCCTTGCCGGCGTTAACAAGCATTCGCTCTATGCGCCGTCTGCGGTTGCCGCTCAATTTCGCTTCGTTAGGCGCTCGATTCGCCTGAGGTGCATACCATGCAGAAATCAGTCAGTAGGATACTATTCCTCCTCCTGTTCCTCCTCGGCGTTGGATCTAACATTTGGGCCCAGGAAGTCGGTACCCATATCCTTCAACGCGTGTTCTTGATCAAGTACGGCAAGGAATGCGGCGCCAGCTTTACGATCGATGTGCAAGGGAGACAGTACTTGATCACAGCGCGCCATTTAGTAGAGGGAATTAAGGAAGGAGATTCCATTGACCTATTCCATGAGAACCAATGGAAATCTCTTAAGGCTAAACCGCTGTACCTTGAGCCAGCTGAAGTCGAAATTGTTGTTCTCGCACTACCTATTCAGATCTCCCCCTCCTATCCTTTAGAGTTAGGCGCGGGCGGGCTGTGCATCTCACAGAACACATACTTTCTTGGGTTCCCCTACGGTCAAGCGGTCGATGCACGCACTCTCAATAATGGCTTTCCGTTGCCATTTGTAAAGCAAGGAATCTGCTCGGCGGTGTATTTCTCGCCGAAGAAGTATGCCGTTTTGTTCCTCGATGGCATGAACAATCCTGGCTTCTCTGGTGGGCCAATTGTTTTCTTCGACCGGGATTCCCGCAAGCTAACAGTGGCCGGTGTCGTGGCTGGTTACCGAAATCAGAAAGACAAGGTTCTTAAGCCGTCTATGGAAAAGTATAACAAAGCAAATAGTTCAGCCGAGGCGCTTGATGAAGAGTATGTTGAGACGGACATGATAGTCCGAAGTAATGCTGGCATCGTAGTAGGCTATAGCATCAATACCGCATTGGAGGCCATAGCCAAGAATCCGATTGGTGCAGTCATTGTCAAGTAAGCATTGCGGCACAGGGCCATCCGGTCAGAGAGCACTTGCTGACAGATAGTATCTCCCGACGCGGTGCGATCGGAGCATCCCTTCAAGCGCTTCAATAAAATGGGCGCTGCCCCTGTTTACTGCTGAGCTGGAGCAACACGGAAAGAGGGCGCTGTCCCTATTTATACGCCGCAACTCACCTGCTGGAAAAAGTCATCATGGAGGATCTTATGCCGATCCGTATAAGACACCGTGATATGATCATCGCGTTAACGCAACAATCGGATATCTCACTGGTTATGCCCGATGCGATACTTGTTTCGCAGGCATCTTATACGGCATTTGAAGCGGTATTTGGGGTGTTATGCGGATCAATATAAACGATGTTGGGCGGCAACATTGCTTTGACCTCTGAGCATTGTTTCTGTTTCCTTCGTTGCTTGCTCGAGGCCATAAGGTAAAAGGAGAAACAAGATGGAACAGTCCTTGCCAGAAATCAGCTCTATCGTCGTTACACAAGTATATCAGGATACTGGGGTTGGCTTGGATAGGAGGTTGGGGAAGTTTGTCGTTGTGTTCGACAACGATTGGGGGAGAGTTGACCCTCAAAGTATTGCCCACATCGAAGTCTGTGGCCCCCGTAATTACCATTTCGACATCCGGCCTCATAAACGGTTCGATGTTCGCTCTCTCAATGGCTACGTGGATGATCAGTACTATGGTCGGGTGTGGTATATGGCATTCGATTCCAGAGAGTTCCTCGAAGATGGTGAATATGTTATCGAAGTGGCCTTTGCCAATGGAGCCATAAAACAAAGGTCGCGGGTGTTGCAATACGACGACCGAATCCTGAAGGCTTATCTCGATTGCCGCAAATCCATAAAGATGCGTCCTAAAGGCTTCTGGAAAGTTGGCCGAGGACCCCACAACATCCCACTATCTTGGACCATTCTACGTGAACTGACCGGCCTCGATGCCTTCTACTGCGCTCGCTTGTCCAAAGGAATTTCTTGGCCAAGTGTAAACGTCCACCACCTGCTCTTTTTCGACGACATCTTTGCAGCATCAGAGAAAGATGCGTCCTATGGTTTCAACAAGGATTCAGCCACAGTTGAAGGTAAGGCGGTCTCGTACTCTACCTATACTTGGTTCACCGAGATACTGGATAGCAATCGGTTCGAGAACATCAATATTGCCATTTTCCAACCGGCTAACTGGATCCTTGCAGTCTAGCAAAATCGCCCGCGAATTCCGATTATCATTGCCGCCCAACACCGGCTCCAGCGGACGGTCGCTCAGCTCCCGCCGCTGAGCCAATCCGTTGGGTATAGGCAAAACAAGTCATTTCTAAAAACTGAAAGGGGGGTTAACGATGCTCTACTGCCTCAGTAAGAAAGAGATTCAAAATCTTAGAAGGACTTATTTACTCCCAGAATTTCGTAATGCTGAAATGCTAACTGCAACATATGTAACCGATGAGAATTCAGCGAGAGAAATTCTCCCGAAGCCACTGTCACTTCCAAAGGTTCCTCTGGTCACAGTATATGTAGCGAAATATCCTGAGACGAATTTTGGCTGCATTTACAACGAGGGAGCGTTGTCTCTTCATTGTGATTATAAGAATGAAAGGGGGCTGTACTGCTTAAGCATGCCAGTGGATGATGATATGGCAATGGTAGGAGGCCGTGAACAGTTCGGCTATCCGAAAAAGATGGCGGATAGAATTACACTGGAAAAAGCAGACAATCATGTAATCGGTAGTGTTGTTAGAAAAAAGGAGGAAATACTAAGAATAGAATGTGATCTAATTAAAGAATTGCCACCCGACTTCTTGCATGATTCGTGGGTACAAACAAAAGACTGGGATGGAATGCCATGCTACAGGATTATTTCTTTCCTGCATAAATATTTTGCTAGTCCGGATGGAATGAGTTTTGATTACCTACCCAGACTAATTAGAGAGCCCGTTCTGTTTAGAAAAAAAGGTGAGGTACTTGAGGGACGAGGTGAAGTTAAGGTTTCTTCATCCGCCTTTGACCCGCTTGGGGCCCTTCCAGTAAAGGAAATCAAAGATATGAGTTACGGGAAATGGCATAATACAATGCTTCCCGGAAAAGTGATTGGGAGAGTTTGGAACCCATTTAGATTCTTAAAACATGCATTTTCCAGGTTTGATTTTGTTCCTACTGTGCTGCAAAATTATGACCCTAGCGCCTGGAAGAGAGCTAAAAAAATCATGAAGGCCGCTAAAAAATTCTAAGATCCTGTACCCAACAATGGCATCCAGGCGGACGCGGGCTGTCGCCCGCGCCGCTGATGCCCGGCGTTCGTTAGGCGTCAGCTCTGACTAAGTCTCAACGAAGGTTCCCGATGAGCAATGTCGACCACAACCGTCTCTTTGGAGTAAATAGGGACAGCGCCGAGTAAATAGGGACAGCGCCCATTTTCTGCCGAGATCGATTGACAGAGGCAATGGTACCCATGCTTCATCGCCACAGGGCCATTCGGTCAGAGAGCACCTGCTGACAAATAGTATCTCCCGACGCGGTGCCATCGGAGTATCCCTTCAAGTGCTTCAATAAAATGGGCGCTGTCCCCAATTAACCGTCGAGTCCCTTAGGCGTTAGCTGAATCGATGCTAAAAATATCCAATGAAGTAACGATACCAATCTCTGAGATAGACGTCCGGGCTATACGTGCTCAAGGTTCTGGTGGCCAGAATGTGAATAAAGTGTCTACCGCCGTTCATTTGCGGTTTGATATAAAGGCATCGTCATTACCAGATGTTTATAAAGAAAGGCTGTTGATGCTAAATGATCAAAGAATTTCGGAAGATGGCGTAGTTATCATCAAGGCGCAACTGTATCGTAGCCAACTGAAGAATAGAGAAGATGCCCTCAACAGGCTTCGGGATCTTATCAAAAGCGTAATCGTTACCCGTAAGAAGCGGCAAGCGACGAAGCCGACGAAAGGGTCTCAGGAAAGGCGTTTGGAGAGTAAAATCAAACGAGGTCGAGTTAAAACGCTAAGAGGAAAGATTGATGATCAATAGTTGTGGTAATATTGCTCCAACAACCAAGTCAACCCGGTTCCTGGAAACTACGTCTCCAGGGGGCCCTCCTTACGTTTGGCGCGGGTTACTGGGAAAGTTGGTCAAACAGGGATATGCGTTAAAGTAAGCAAAGAGGGAATTAACGACGCAGCGGCGTAATCATGGCATGAAGATGAGGGAAAATGGGTAGAGGAGGAGCACAAATGGGAGACAAAGGCAAGAAGGATAAGGAAAAGGGTCAGAAACAGAGCACCGAAAAAAAGCAACAAAAGGATAAAAAGAAGGTGGAAAAACAGCCGAAAAGAACCACTTGACAGAAGGCATGGGAGGGAAATAGGGGGAAATAGGGACGGTTCTATTTTCCCCGCTCTTAGTCCTGAGGTATGCAAGAAATAGAACCGTCCCCTTTATACTTGAGGTTTGAACAATGGCATTGTCTCTTAACAAACCTAAGCTCGACAACCTGGCGGGCGATATCTGGAAATCCGCCGAGAGGCTGCGCGGCAAGTTCAAGGCTTACGAATATCAGAACGTCATCCTGCCCATTATCGTGATCCGCCGGCTGGAATGTGTCCTGATCGCCTGGCGGGAGCAGAAGCGCGCCGAGGTCCTGGCCAAACGGCCGAGGCTTACCGAGAAGGAACTCGCCAAGCTGGTCAAGGAACTCGAACTGAATCCCAAGCAGTCGCCGTTTTCGAACAAGACCGACTGGACGCTCCGCAAGGTCTACGAGGAAGACCCCACGCTCCTCGAAGAGAACTTCCGCGCGTACATCAACGGTTTCTCGAAGAATGTTGACGACATCATCGAGCACTTCAATTACCGCGCCACCATCGGCACGATGGTGAAGAACAACCGGCTCGCCCCGATCCTCAATCAATACAAGGAACTGGCACTGGGCCCGGACAATCTATCCGGCCTGGAGATGGGATACATCTACGAGGAATTGCTCCGGCGCTTCTCGGAGCAAAGCGGCGAGGAGGCCGGAGAACACTTCACCCCGCGCGAAGTGATCCGGCTCATGGTCGAGCTTCTGGAAATCCCCATCCCCGACCGGCACATCTCCATCTACGACCCCGCCTGCGGGACGGGCGGCATGTTGTCCGTGGCCAAGGAACACCTGCTCGACCGCGCCGCCACGCCCGAGGAGAAGGCCAACGTCGAGAAATACGTCACCGTCCACGGACAGGAGCTTTCGCCGACGAACTACGCCATCTGTCAGGCCGACCTGCTCATCAAGAACGACCAGCAGGCCAAGGTCCATCTCGGCAACTCGCTGATCCCGCACGACCTCCACAGCAGAGAGCCGGGCGATCAGCTTCCCGAGACCAAATTCCGCTTCGACTTCATGCTCTCCAATCCGCCGTTCGGCGTCACCTGGGGCGGCAAGGACGGCTACGAGGCCGAGGCCCGGAAGCTGGAAAAGACCCGGTATCAGGCCGGGATGCCGCGCGTCAACGACGGCGCGCTCCTCTTCCTGGAAACCATGCTGGCCAAGATGAAGCCCGCCGAGCAGGGCGGCAGCCGCATCGCCATCATCTTCAACGGCTCGCCGCTGTCTAACGGCGACTGCGGCTCAGGCGAAAGCGAGATCCGCCGCTGGATTCTGGAAAACGACTGGCTCGATGCCATCGTCATGCTGCCCGATCAGCTCTTCTACAACACCGGCATCTTCACCTACATCTGGCTGCTGCGAAACGAGAAGCCCACCTCGCACCAGGGCCGCGTGATGCTCATTGACGCCCGCCAGCAATTTGAGAAGGAGCCGAAATCCTTCGGCAATAAGCGCAATCGCATGACCGACGCGCACCGTGCCTGGATCGAGGAGCGTTACCGGAACGGCTGGGTCGAAGGCTACGCCGACGAGGAGGTGAAGATCTTCCGGTGCGAGGACTTCTCCTACCACAAGGTCAGCGTCGTCTTCTGGCAGACCGATGAAAACGACCAGCCGGCCATCCTCACCGAGCGTTACGAAAGGACATTCACCGCCGCGAACCTGAAGAAGGAGCAGGCGTTCTACGCCAGCGACTTGGAGTTTCGGGTTACATTGAAGCTGGGCCCTCGGGGGATGTCATTCCCGCGAAAGCGGGAATCCAGAAAGGACTGGATGCCGGATCAAGTCCGGCATGACGAAAACAGAACAGAACGAGTTGCTGCATTTACCATTGCGCCCGAAGATGATTTCGCGAGAGTGTATGAACAACAGGTGAAGGATGCTTTTGCTGAGGAAATCAAAGCACTGACGGAAGATATTGAGACGACGGCAGAAAAGAACAAGGCGATCAAGGCCTTCATAGGCGCTCTCGCCGCAACTGCTGAATGGACGCACCGGCATTACGTGCAGGATGACGAATACATCCCGTATGACGAGGATATCGAGGCATTCCTCAAGCGTGAAATTGCCAAGCCCATCATTCGCTGGGAGGATAGCCCGCAACTGGGCTACGAAATCCTGCCGAACAAATACTTTTACCGCTACCAACCCCCCACACCGGCGAAAGACTTGCTCTCGGAGTTTTGGCGGCTGGAGAAGGAGGCGGAGAAGATGCTGGAGGGGCTGGCGAACTCATGAATCACCTACCCGCACAATGGAACCGAGATCGGCTCAAGGACGTGGCCGCTATTAATCCGGCTTCGCTACCTGCCAACACCGACCCAGATTTCGAGTTCGATTACCTCGAAATCTCGAACGTGGACTACTACGGGGTCATCGACCCGAAGGCCGTCGAGCGCTTGCGTTACGAAGATGCACCATCGCGGGCGCGTCGGCGTGTGGGCAAGAACAGCACGGTGATTTCATCGGTCAGACCGAATCTCCAGGCCGTGGCGTTCTTGTCCGATGGCCGACACGATCTTGTTTGCTCGACTGGCTTCAACGTTGTGCAATCACACGAAACCAAGCTCTTCCCAAAGTTTGCTTACTACGCGCTGATCTCAGAAGACGGTCGGCAATACTTTGAGGCGACGGCAAAGGGCGTGGGCTATCCGGCGGTTGACGATAAGGACTTCAATTCATTCTCCGTGGCGCTGCCCCCGGTGCCAGAGCAACGACGCATTGCGGCGTATCTGGATGCGAGTTGTGCGGCGATTGACGCGGCGGCGGCCGCGAAAGGACGACAGCTTGAAACGCTCGATGCCCTGCGCCAAACAACCATCCATTCCGCTGTCACAATTGGGCTGAACCCCGAAGTTAAGATGCGGGATTCGGGGGTGGAGTGGTTCGACGACGTTCCCGCACATTGGGGGGTAGACCGTCTGAAGGATGTCGTGGCGGCGAACAAAGATGCAGTCAAGGTCGGGCCGTTTGGAAGCGATCTCCTGTTGGGTGATATGGCAGACGAAGGCATCAAAGTGTTTAACCAGCGAACGGTCATCGACCGCGACTTCGAGTCCGGCGTCCATTTCGTCTCGCCAGAGAAATACGCCCAGATGAAAGCTTTCACCGTCTACCCAGGCGACCTTCTCATCACGACGCGCGGAACCATTGGCCGTTGCGCGATTGTTCCCGACACAGCACCACTTGCCATTTTGCACCCGTGCCTTATGCGAATGCAGACGAACAAGATCAAATTGCTGCCGGAATACTTAGCCGTGCTGATCCAAGACTGTGGCCTTGTCTTGCGCCAACTGCAGATGATGAGTGCCGCCACAACCATCGATGTCATATACTCCGACTCGCTGAAGCGAACGTATCTGCCATTGCCCCCAGTCGCCGAGCAACAGACCATTATCGATTTTCTCGCCGAGAAGAACGCGGAGTTCACCTCCCTGGCCGGGCAGATCGAACGCCAGATCGCCACCCTCCTCGCCTACCGCAAGTCGCTGATTCATGAATGCGTCACCGGCCTGCGGCGGATTTCGGAGATGGACGTGCGACGGGCAGCCCACTTTCGGTCAGCGGAAAGGACCTCTTCGTGAGCGTTGCCCAGGTCATCAGCCTCATCAATCAGATGGAAGCCCGCCTGCTCCAGTTCATCGAGGCCTCCGCGACCGACGCGGAACGGTTTCAGCGCATCCTGCAAAGGCACGGCCTGGTTGATCGGTGGCGGACGTTCGAGCGAAGATTCCTGCAAGGCGAGTCATGATTTCTGACCTTCAGCGCATCATGGAAAGCAAGCGCGCCTGGCGGCGCTCGCTGGCGCAGCGTCCGGTGGCGGAGAAGCTGGCCCTGCTGGACGAGCTGCGAGATCGGGCACGCGCGATCCGTGCAGCGGCCACGCGGCAGCAAGCGACGGCCTTGCGGGAGTCCCCGCCGGAATATCGCGTCAGGCCCCGGAAGGATTGACCATGCCTAAGCGCACAAGACGACCGGAACTGACCTTCCAGGACCACGTCGCGAACTTCCTCATCCGCAAGCATCAGTATGGCCTGCTCGAACAGGCCGACGTTACGGACACCCAGCATTTCATCGCCGAAGACCAGCTTTGGGCCTTTCTCAGAGCCACGCAGGCAGACACGCTCAAGAAGCTGGAGGACGATTACGGCACAGACGCGCGGGACGAGGTGTTGAAGGCCCTCCGCAAGGAACTGGAGCACACGCCGCTTTGGATGATCCTGCGCCACGGTTTGAAGGTGCGCGGGCTGGAATTCCGCCTCTACTACCCCAAGCCCCGCTCCATGGAGAGCGCTGCCGCGAAGAAACACGGCGAGAACCGCATCACCTTCCGTCCTCATTTCACCTTCGGGGAGACGAACCAGGAGATTGATTTCGTCTTCTTTCTCAATGGCCTCCCGATCGTGGCGCTGGAGATCAAACACGAGAAGAACCAGAACGTTTATGATGCCGTCGCGCAATTCGCCGCGCGCGACCACGCCCGGAAGATCTTCCAGCATCCATTCCTCTACCTCGCGGCCGATACGAGCGACGTGATGGCCTCGACCGATCCGCGTCGCGTCGAGAATTTCCGCTGGCACAACACCGGCCTGACGAATGCGGCGCAGACGGCGGGGGAATACCCGGTAGAGTTCCTCTACCGCGAAGTGTTGTCGAAAGAACAGTTGCTCGATGCGCTTTCGTTCTTCCTGGTCAGCGTGCCCAAGCGTGAGGCGGAGGAAGACAAACCGGAACGCCCGGCCTTCACGATTTTCCCGCGGTACCACCAAAGTCGCATGGTGCAGAAGGTGGCCGACGATGCGTCAGCGCATTTTGCCACGACCGGCGACATCGGGCGGAAGTATCTCATCAATCACTCCGCCGGCAGTGGGAAGACGCTGTCCATCTGTTGGCTCGCGGACCGATTGCACAGCCTGTTCAAGCCCGGCACGAACGACAAGCTCGTGGACCTCGTGTTCATCCTCACCGACCGCAAGTCGCTGGACAAAAACATCAAGGACGACATCGAGAATTTCGTGCACCTGAGGGACGTGGTTGGGCTGGCGAAGAAAGCCGATGATTTGCCGCGCTTCCTCAACCAGCGGAAACCGATCATCGCCACCACACAGCAGAAGTTCGAGTGGGTGCTGGAAGAAATTCAGAAGAACAAGGAACTGCAAGAGCTGCGCGTCGCGTTTCTGATCGATGAAGCGCATCGCTCGCAGGAAGGCAAGATGGGTGCGGCCATCCGCGTGCCCTTCCGCAAGCCGGATGAAGCCGACGCCGAAGACGCGGCAGAGGACAGCCAGGACGAGGAAGAGAAGATCGCCCAAATCATTCGCGAGCACGACCGCAACCAGCTCTTCGTCGCCTTCACGGCCACGCCCGCGCCGGCCACGGTGACTTTGTTCGGCGTGCCGTTCGATACCTACAGCGAGGCCGAGGCCATTGCCGAGGGCTACATCGTGGACGTGGCGGCGAGCATCATTTCCTACAAGACGCTCTACAACCTCCATTGCCCGATCGTGCCGACGCCGGACGAGGAGAAGGTTTATCCCAAAGGCGTCGTCTCCAAAGCGCTCCAGAACGTCGCCTACCAGGATGATGGGCTGATCCAATACAAGGCGGAGGTGATGCTCCGCATCTTCGAGAAGGACGTGAAGCCGCTCATCGACGGGCGAGCGAAGGCGCTGATTGTGGCGACTTCCCGCGTGGCCGGGTTGCGGTATTTTCACATCATCAAAGAAAAGCTGAGAGAACGTGGCGCCGATTACAGGGTGCTCTATGCCTTCTCGGATTTCGTGCATCCCGAAACCAACGAAGCCATCAGCGAGCACGCGGTCAACGAGCTGAAGGGCGGCGAGCTGATCGAAGACCGCTTCGAAGGCGACGACTACCGGCTGATGGTCGTGGCCAATAAGTTCCAGACCGGGTTCAATCAACCCCTGCTTACCGGGATGTTCCTCGACAAGCCCGTGGTGGACCGTAACGCGGTGCAGACGTTGTCGCGGCTGAACCGTTGCCACGAGGGGAAGAAGGATGTTGTGGTGGTGGACTTCACCAACAACGCCCAGGCCATCCTGAAGGCATTCGCCAAATACCGGAAAGGCACACCGTTTGAACCTGAAGAGCCGGACCCGGAACTGTGCGTGAAACTGCACGGGGAGATTCTGGCGGCGGGTGTCTTCACGCAGCACGATGCCGCGGACTTCGTGACGCTACTGGCCACGGGGACGGACGCGCGGGTGCAATTCGCCGTCAATGGCCTCCGCGTGCGATTCCAGGCAAAGCTCGCCTCGCTGGAAGATCGCAAGACGTTCGTCTATCTGCTGGCGCGGTTCGTGAAGAGCTTTCATTTCCTTACCTGCTTCTTTACCTATTCGGACGACGTCAAGCAGTTTGCCACGTTCGCGGAATACGTCGGGCCGCAGCTGATCAAGCAAGGCAGCGTGTCCGAACTGATGAAGCAGATCCGCCAAACCGAGGTCGTGAAGGCGGCGGTCGAGTACCAAGGCGAGGTGCGGAGCGGCGGCGGCGAGGTGAAGCTCAGGCCCGGCACCGGCAAGAAAGGCTCAGGTCCACCGCCCAAGAAGGTGTCCGTGCAGGACATGATCGACGAGATTCGGGCGAGGTTCGAGATCAGCGATGAGGAAGCGCTCTACATCAAGCAGGTCACCGAGGAGAAGGCCGCCGATCCCGTCATTCGTGCCACTGTCCAGGTCCATCGCGGCGATCTCGTCTACCTCGAAGGCGCCTATCGCGGCCAGGTGAATGGGGAGATACAGGACACCTACGACGGATTGGGGCGTTACGAGGAGCTATCCGATCCCAAATACGTGGACACCGGCGGCATTTTCGACATCATGGCGGTGACGGTGATCGAGAGCCACTTGGCGTTCGCGGCGTAATCAGATGAGCAAGCGCATCAACGACATCCCCGAACAGGATCGCCCGCGTGAAAAGCTGCTTCGCAAGGGGCCTTCTGCACTAAGCGATCAGGAACTCCTGGCGGTGCTGCTTGGGAAGGGCACGCCGGAGATGGACGTCATGACGTTGGCCGACAAGCTGGCGCGGGTCATCGACGAGAAAGGACTCGGCGTGCGGGCCGAGGACCTCACCAGCTTCGATGGCGTTGGCGACGCGAAGGCGACGCTGATCCTCGCGGCGATTGAATTTGCCAGGCGCCGCATCAAGCCGGAGGGTGCAAAGATTGAAACCCCTGCTGACCTGCTTCCCCATGTGCGGCACTACGCCGATCGGAAACAGGAGCATTTTCTCTGCGCCAGCATCAACGGGGCGAACGAAATCCTGAACATCCGCGTCGTTTCAATTGGCCTGATCGACCGTACTCCCATTCACCCGCGAGAGGTATTCGCTGACGCTCTGGCGGATCGCGCGGCTGCCATTATTGTCGCGCACAACCACCCGAGCGGCGGGCTTGAGCCCTCCCCATCCGATGTCGAGGTGACCGGCCAGCTCAAGGCGGCGGGTTCTGTCGTCGGTATTGCGCTCCTGGACCACATCATTTTCAATCGGAAAGGCTATTACAGCTTCTTGGAGGCGGGACGCCTGTGACTTTAATACGGCTTCGGCGGCTGACCCGCTGGAGTTGCGGACGCACAGGTCCAAGAGGCCGAGCAACCAGGCGTCTAAGAAAGCCTTTTCGAAGCGGCCTCCAGCGGAAGTAATTCCAGGGACACCATACTTGTTTCTTTCGCTTAGGCTGGGCGCGTCGGCAGGCCGCTGAGCACTTATAAGGTCTAGGGGGGCGTGGTTTCTGAATGGATTTGTTTGCCTCATCGCAGATGTGTGCCACAAATACAACTAAATTCGGAAACAATGCCCCGTCCCCTCTATCCAGCTTGGAATGAAAGAAGGATGGCCCAAAAGCCGGTTGAAATGGAAGTCGAAAATCATCATTGCTGGCGCCAATTCATTGTTCCTATTGGGGGTAGAAGGAATGAAACAAGGCTGAGCCGGACAGTAGTGATCGCAGATTTCCGATGAAAAGGGGTGAACTCATGGAAGCGCGGGCGATGGTTCTGGAGAGGTTCGATCAGCCTCTAACGATGAGGAGGTTCCCCCTTCCCGCCTTGAAGGAAGGGGAGGTTCTGGTGAAGGTGGAGGCGGCTGGCGTCTGTGGCTCCGACGTCCACATGTGGGAGGGGCGAGATCCCCGGGTTCGTCTCCCCATGATTCTCGGCCACGAGGGTGCGGGCGAGATCATGGAGATGAAAGGATCAAAACGGGACGTCTATGGAGAACTGCTGAAGGTCGGGGACAAGGTCTTGTGGAGCCGTGGGGTGACCTGCGGCCACTGCTACTTCTGCAAGATCAAGATGGAACCCTCCCTTTGCCAGAGTCGCTGGGTCTATGGCATCCATACGTCTTCGGCCGAACCTCCTTATCTGACCGGAAATTATGCCGAGTATCTCCCAATGGTTCGAGAGGTTGACTTTTTCAAGCTTCCGCCGGACATCGATCTTGCGGCACTGGTCCCTGCCTCCTGCTCAGGTGCCACGGCTGCTCATGCCGTGGACCTCGCCCGGATGGAGCCCGGGGATTCGGTATTGGTTCAAGGCGTCGGCCCCCTCGGTATCTTCTCTGTAGCCTTCGCCAGGGCCCTTGGCGCTTCGGAGATCATGGTGATCGGAGGCACGGAGGAGCGCCTCCTCATGTGCCAGCTCTTTGGAGCAACCTTGCTTTTGAACCGAAATCGCCTTTCTCAGAAGGAGAGGAAGGATGCGGTCTTAGAGGCTACCCACGGACGGGGGGTGGACGTCGCCCTGGAGATGGCCGGGGAACCGGAGGCTCTGAAAGAGTGCATCTCCCTGACGAGGACCGGTGGCGCCTGTGTCTCCGCAGGTTTCGGGGAGCCTCACGGGACCATCGAACTCGATTGTTTCCACGACCTGGGCCGAAAGAACCTCCGGCTTCAGGGTGTGTGGGTCAGCGAGGTGCGGCATACCCACATGGCCCTCCAGCTCATGCTGCGCCGCATGGACGATTTCAAGAAGCTCATCACGCATCGGTTTCCGTTGGACCAGGCGAATGATGCCCTTCAGGCGATGAAATCAAAGGCAGCGGTCAAGGCGGTGCTATTGCCTCACGCCTCCTGACCGGAGTAGATTGCGTAAGTCGAGCGGCTTAAGGTTACGTGTGTGGAGTACGTGGGGGAATGATGGACGTCATCCCATGTGATGTTCTGGTGATCGGTGCGGGGGGTGCTGGTCTCCGTGCTGCCATCGAGGCGAGGGAAGCGCTAAAGAGAGGAAAAGTGGTCCTGGTCTCCAAGGGCCTGGTGGGAAGGTCCGGGGTGACCGCCACGGCGTGCTCGGACCGGATGGCCTTTCATGCAACGCTTCCTCATACCGAACCCGGCGGACCGGACAACTGGAAATCCCATGCGGAAGACATCTATCGAATCGGGGGGTACGTCTCGGACGGTGACCTGGCGGAGATCCTGGCAAAAGAGGCTCGAGCGGTCTTCGAATATCTGGATCATCTCGGTGTCCCCTTCGTCAAAAGACCCGATGGCCATGCAGACCAATTCGTGACGGATGGATCCGATTATGCAAGAGCCTGCTACACCGGCCCGCGAACGGCGAATCACCTCGAAGAGGCCCTGATCAGGCAGATCTCCTCTCTGGAGATCAAAATCGTGGATCACTGCATGGCGGTGGATCTCGTCCTGCACCGCGGCCGGGTGATCGGTGCCCTGGGTCTCGATGAGCGGGAGAGAGATCCGGAGAAGGGATTGATCGTCCTTTCCGGCAAAACAACCGTCCTGGCCACGGGAGGCGCCGGGGAGGTCTACGGGGTCCATCTCTTTCCCCTCTGCATGACGGGTGATGGCTACGCCATGGCCTATCGAGCAGGAGCGGAGCTCGTGAACATGGAGTTCATCCAGATTGGCCTCTCTTCCGTGAAAACCAAATTGGCCTGCTCCGGAAGCATCATGAGAGCCATCCCCCGGTTTGTGAACGAACGGGGGGAAGAATTCCTGCCACGCTATTTTCCCTCTGGAACCTCTGTGGCTAAGATTTGTAACCTCGTTTTCGAAAAAGGGGCGAGCTGGCCGGTCTCGCGAGAGAAAGAGACCCACAGAATCGACGTGGCCGCCTTTCAAGAGATCGTCCGAGGGGGCCGGGTCTACCTTGATTTCCGCGCGAATCCGCAGGGCTTTCGGTTTGACGAGCTGGAGAAGAGATGGCAGGCGAGCTATCAGAGAGAGATCCAAAAAGAAATCAGCGCTGAGGCGAGGGCCGCCTCCCCTCTGCAACGTCTCCTGGAAATCAATCCAGACTCGGTCGATTGGCTGAAGGAGCACGGTATCGATCTTCGCGCCGGAGACCCGATCGAGATCGCTCCCTCGGCCCAGCACTTCCAGGGTGGCGTGAAGATTGGCCCCCGGGGAAACACATCCCTTGAAGGCCTGTACGCGGCGGGGGAATGCGCCGGAGGACAGCATGGTGCAAACCGGCCAGGAGGGAATGCGCTCTTGGACGGGCAGGTTTTCGGAAAGGTCGCAGGCCATGAGGCTGCCGTCGAAGCGATGTCGCTGAGACAGCGGATGGAAGTGAGCCCTAACCAGATCAGGGGTTTTCTCTCCCGGCTGAAGAAGAGGAATCGGGGACGAAACGCGGTCGACGCCCGCCAAGACATGCAATCGGTCACCTCGACCTTTGCCAGCATCATTCGCACCGAAGAGGGCTTGAAGACCGGTTTGAAAACCCTGGCGCGGGTGCGCAGGGAGGGGATCGCCGTGGACGAGCGGGGATGGATCTATGCCATGGAAACAGCAAACGTGCTGGACGTGGCCGAGATGGTCCTGAGGGCGTGCCGGATTCGAAAAGAGTCGAGAGGTCCCCATCTTTTCTTTGCTTACCTTGAAGATTCGCAACCTCAGCCCACGCGGGACCCGGAGGGGAGAAAATATGTAGTCATTCAGAAGCAAGGGGACAAAATGGTGTTGCGGAAGAGAACGCCGGTGAAGCTGTGGAAATCTCATCTCTCCTCTCTTCCTTGACGGGAGAGGAGGGTAGCGAGGGAAGCGCATGCGCCTTGAATACGGGAAAGGGCTCCTCGACGTTCCGATCGATGATACGCATCTGCTCGACGTCCTCCAGCCCGGGGAAGCCAAAGGGATCGAGCCCGTGGAGGACGCCGTACGGGAGAGTTTCGAGAAACCCATCGGGTCTCCTCCCCTTTCGGAAATCCTGAAAGGGAAGAAGACCGCTCTCCTTCTCACCGTGAATTTTACCAGGCCTTCTCCCCAGGCCCTCATTCGACCGATCGCAGCACTCTGTGATCGGATGAAGATCGACCTCACGGTTCTCATCGCCCGCGGCCGACACCGCTCCATGACCCAACCGGAGATCCGGAATCATCTGGGTGAGGATCTCACCACGCGGTATCCGGTCTTCGAACACGATCCCTTCGACGAGGCCCAAAACGCAGAAGTGGGTGTGACCTCGCGTGGAATTCCGATCCGAGTGAACAGAAAGCTTTTTGAACACGAGGTCGTGATCGGCACGGGGATCATCGAGCCTTCCTACCTCTGCGGCTTCTCGGGCGGACGGAAACTCCTTATGCCCGGGATTTCCCACTTCAGATCGATCGATCTCAATCATTATCTTCTCCTGGAAAAGGGAGCGATGCCCGGGGTACTCGAAGGGAACCCGTTGAGTGACGATGCCGAGGAGGCAGCTCGCAGGCTTCCCTTCCACTGGATCACGTATTCTGTGGTAGGGGCCGATGATCAGGTCGCCGAAGTGGTTTCCGGAGATCCCTTCCAGGCTCATCGATTTGCCTGTGAACGATCGCGGACCATCTTCACCTGCCCTCGCAGACTCGCCGATATTGTCGTCTCCAGCGCAGGAGGATATCCTTATGACTGTGATCTGGTGCAGGGGAAGAAGGCCCTCATCCCCGCCGAAGCGACCGTCAAACCGAAAGGAGCCATCGTCCTCCTGAGCGCGTGTCGGGAAGGTTGGGGGGCCGAGCCGACGTTTAAGGCGTGGCTCACCGGGTTCTCTCCCGAAGAAATCATGGTGAAGGTGAAAGACCCAGCGCTCTTCAGCCTGGGAGCTCACGGAGCCTACCTCTTCGCGAAGCCCTATACAGAAAAGGGAATCCAGGTGATCTTGGTCACGAACTCCCAGATCGTGAACGACCTGAAAGGAAACTTTGTGACGGCAGTGAGCTCCGCCGAAGAGGCCATGGAAATTGCAAAACGGCACACCTCTCCCGGCGCAACCATTACCGTCCTCAGAAAATCGAGAAGGGTGATCATTTCCTGAAACCAGGGAATGCAGAAGCATCGACATGAATCTTGAAAAACTCAGAACGCCCATTCAGATTGGGAAAAAGACCGCACCCAACCGGATCGTCAATCAGCCCATGGAGTGCAACGACGCGGATGAACGGGGGAATCCCACGGAGCTCACCTACCAGCGCTACAGAAAACTGGCGGAAGGAGGGGCGGGGATCATCATCGTCGAGTCCCTTACGATTACCTACGAAAGCCGGGGGAGAAGAAACCAGCTCAAGATCTCCGACGAGACGGCGAGGGATCTGGAGAGACTAGTGCGGGAGATGAAAGAGGTCAACCCCCAGCCCATCCTCCTCTTTCAGATTAACCACTCCGGAAGGGTCAGCGGCGCGGCGTTCTCGAAGGTCGTTTCTCTCTACCCGGGTGACCCAAACGCCCACCTCCTGACCGCAGAAGAAATCGAGGAGATCGGGCTGCTCTTTGTCAGAGCGGCCGTGATTGCCAAGCAGGTTGGAGCAGAGGGCATTGACTTCAAACACTGCCACGGTTACTTCTGCGGAGAAATGCTCCGGCCTGCCAATATCCGACCCGATCGTTTCGGGGGGAGTTTTGAAAACCGGACGCAGTTCTTTCAGGAGACGATTCAGAAGATCAAGAAACGGGTGGGAGGAGATGGGTTCTTACTCGGAGCACGGTGCTCCGTCTACGAAGGAATCCCCGGCGGATTTGGCACCCCAGGCCCGGCAGAGGTGATGGAAGACCTCTCGGAGCCTCTGGCCTTTGCCAAGATGATGGAAGAGATCGGTATGGACTACATCAACGCTTCGGCGGGGATCCCGGCCATCACCCCCGAGGTGGTGAGGCCCACCAGAAGCTATCCGGAAGGAGTCTATCGCCATTTTGGATGGGCAAAAGCCGTCAAGGCTCTGGTAAAGATTCCCGTCATCGGTTCTGGGTACAGCTATCTCCGGGACGGGAAGAATGATCTCAAAGAGCCCGACCCTACGAGGAAGAGCTTCCTCTACTGGGCCGAGAAGAATCTGAGGGATGGCAATGTCGATATGGTAGGCATTGGCAGGCAGTCTCTGGCGGATCCCCTGTTTGCCAAGAAGATCCTGTCGGGAAATGTCGATGAGGTCAACTTCTGCACCGCCTGCGGTGGGTGCAGCGCGCTGCTTCGGTCCCAGGCTGTCGTAGGATGCACCGTGTACAACGACTATTATAAGGATGTCCTCCGCGAAGTCAGGAAAGGGAGTTAGACAGGAGAAGGGGTCAAACAGGAGAAGGGCAGGAGAAAGGTCAGGCCGACACGAGAGGGGATATGATAGAGAGCGTCTTCCTCTTCGATTCCCCCGTAAAGAGGGACAGCGCCCAGTTTTATTGACAAATAGGCCTTCGCAGACTACATTCCTTTCATGCCCAGGATAGCCCGTACAGTCGCCAGCGGACTCCCCCAGCAGATCGCTCAACGCGGCAATTACCACCGGATGATATTTGACGGATAGGGATTACCTTCGGGATCGGGAGTAGGGGCTCACGTATGCCGCCCCTCATCTCCCCTTGGCCAGGAGGATCACCTTCAGGGTCCTCAGCAGGATGAAGATATCCAAAAGGAATGAGACATTCTTGATGTAGTAGAGATCGAACTCTAACTTCTGCTGCGACTCCTCCACCGAAGAGGCATATTCCGATTCCACCTGGGCCCAGCCGGTGATGCCCGGCTTCACCGACAGGCGCTCCATGAAATAGGGCACCTTCGCCTTCAGCTCGTTCAGGAATTCCAGCCTCTCCGGCCTCGGGCCTACCAGGCTCATCTCCCCTCTCAGGACGTTCCAGAGCTGGGGGATCTCGTCCAGCCTCCACCGCCGCAGGAATCTCCCGACCCGGGTTATCCGCGGGTCATCAATGGCTGCCCAGATGGGTCCGGTCCTCTCCTCCGCATCCTGCACCATGGAGCGAAACTTGATCAGGCGGAATGGCTTCCCCTCTTGCCCGATCCTCTCTTGGATGAAGAAGAGGGATCCTTTGCTCTCCAGCTTGATGAGGGCCGCGATCAGGAGGGAGAGGGGAAGGGTGAGAATCAGGGCCAGAAGGGAAAGCGCGATGTCCATCAATCTCTTGATCCTGTGGACATGGACCTTGGGGATGTTGATGTAGGAGATGAGGAACCAGAGATCGTCGATGAACTCCAGGGAGATCTTCTTGAAATACTCCTCGGAGAAGGTAATCACATCCCGAATCTCAATCCCCCTTTGATGGCACCAGATCAGATCCCGGATCAAGGGCTTAAATCCCTCGGTGGGCAGGGCGATGACCAGGATGTCGGGATGCTCTCGATGCACGATCTCCATGAGTTGTTCGGTGGTCCCCAAGGAGAGGAGGCCAGGGGGAGGCGGGGAGGTGGCCTCGGGCTCCAGGCCGATCAGCCCTCCCCACTCCAGATCCATATCGGCGTTGATTGCCTGCAGAAGGGGCTGCAGTTTTTCCATTTGCCCCCGACTTGCCACCAGGATTACCTTCTTGGAGAAGACCCCCTTCACCCCCAGGAGGGAATAGATCCAGCGCCAGCCCAAGACCCCCACGAAGACCAGCAGGGCAAAGAGGGTCAGGACCCCTCTTCCTAAGGTGAAGGAGAGGTTGCCGTAAAAGAGGAGATAGGAGAGGAAAATGGAGATCAGGACAGAGATGATGGTGACGGCCGCCACCCCCAAGGGCTCGCGCAGGCGGCGATAATCCTTCTTGATGTTGTAGAAGTCGAAGATGTAGAAGACGATCAGGAAGATGGGGGTGATGAAAAGGAAGGAAAACCATCGCTCCAGGAGGTAGCGGGGGGCGCCGGCAGGCCCAAAGCGGATGACCGCCGCCATCCCGAAGGAAAGGAGGAAGATCAGCAGGTCCACCAGGATGAGGGAAATCCTTTTCTTCGAGATCGCCTTCTTCTGGATTCTCAACATCGGTAGAATTTTCCCCCCAGGGACGCTGCCAGAGGACGACTGAAGGCATCCTGGGTGTAAGTCAAAGGAGGCCTGGCAAGTCCTCATTGAAGGCCAGGGCCAGGGTAGAGGCGACTGTCATGATCTTCAGGCCATATCCCTCTTTTTTCAGGGTGGTCATGAACTCCTGATGGGACCGGCCCCTTCGATAATCCGGCTCCGAAGGTGGATGCTTCAGATATCTGGCCATCGAAGAAAGGTCCAGGTCGAACAGGAGGGAGCCCTGATAAAAGAAGATCCATCTTCCCTGCGAACGGGTGAGATAGAGGCAACAGCCCAATATCTTGCGATCACTCAGGGCCAGGTCGCTGATCCCCTGAAGATTTATATGCCCGACGCCCAGGTCCGTCAATGATTTTTTGATCAATTGGTTGATGGCCTGCATATAATGGAGGTGTCCCCGGAAGCGATCGGCCTCTGCCGCGATCGAGATGATTAGCATCCCGGGGGACAGGAGCACGCTCCTGCCCCCGCCTAATCTCTTGATCACCGGGATGGAGTCGGCGGCGCAGCTTTCCTCAAAGAGCTCGCCCTCGGGGCGACTCGATCTGCCCAGGACCACGAGGGGGAAGGTGGGCTCCCAGAGCCGGTATCTGATCCCCCCTCCCTCCTTGACCAGGGGCAGGAGATCTTCATCAATCAGCTTTTCCATGTCTTTTCCATCCTTGACAATCTTGAGGATCGGGGTTTTAATTAACACGAGAATTCCCAGCCCGTCAAAGGATTTGTTGCATCATTCGTCCCTGCCGGCAGATGGGGCGGAGGGGCCCATATCCCCATTGAGGCTTAAAAGGAGGCGCCCTTGGGCATGAGCGTGGAGCAGGTCCTGCAAGCGATCCAAAAAGATCCTCGTTTCTCCTCTCACCTCACCGCCTGGAAGGGGATCGAGGCAATCCCCGCCGTCTGGGCCGATTTCCCCGAGGGCGTTCACCCCGAGCTCGTGGAAGCGCTGAAGGCCCGGGGCATCGAGAGGCTCTATTCCCATCAGGCCCAGGCCTATGAGGCGATCCGGGACGGGAGACATGTGGTGATCGTCACCCCCACGGCCTCGGGGAAGACCCTCTGTTATAACCTGCCGGTCCTGAATTGCCTCGTGGCCGAGCCAGAGGCCCGCGCCCTCTACCTCTTTCCTACCAAGGCCCTTTCCCAGGATCAGGTGGCGGAGCTAAACGAGCTGATCGGGATTCTAAGAAGGCCGATCAAGTCCTTCACCTACGATGGGGACACTCCGCAGGATGCCCGCAAGGCCATCCGGACCCAGGGGAACATCGTGGTCTCCAATCCCGACATGTTCCACTGTGGGATCTTGCCGCACCATACGCGATGGGCCCAGTTCTTCTCCAACCTGAGATATGTGGTCATCGACGAGATCCACAGCTATCGGGGGATCTTCGGGAGCCACTTCGCCAATGTACTGCGAAGGTTAAAGCGGATTTGTAGCTTTTATGGCTCAACTCCCCAATTTATCTGCTCTTCTGCTACCATCGCCAATCCGGACGAGCTGGCCTGCCGGCTCCTGGAGGAGGAGGTCTCCCTCATCGATGAGAGCGGCGCCCCGCGGGGAGAGAAGTTCCTGCTCTTCTGTAACCCCCCGGTGGTCAACGAGGCCCTCGGCATCCGCCGAAGCTACCTCCACGAGGCGAGGGATCTGGCCAGCAAGATCCTGCAGGCCGGGATTCAGACCATCATCTTCGCCACCTCCCGCCTCTCCACCGAGATCCTGGTGACCTATCTGAAAGAGGCCTTGGTGAGGGCAGGGGGGAAGGCAGATCAGGTCCGGGGCTATCGGGGGGGATACCTGCCTCTGCAGCGGAGGGAGATCGAGGCCGGGATGCGGGAGGGTCGGATCCTGGGGGTGGTGTCCACCAATGCCTTAGAGTTGGGCATCGACATCGGCCAGCTGGACGCCTGCGTGATCGCCGGCTATCCCGGGAGCATCGCCAGCACCTGGCAGCAGGTGGGAAGGGCCGGCCGACGCCTGGGGCTGAGCCTGGCCATCCTGGTCGGCTCCAGCTCCCCCCTCGATCAGTTCATCCTCAATCACCCGGAGTACTTCTGGGACCGGTCCCCCGAGCATGCCCGCATCAATCCCGACAATCCGATGATCCTGATCAATCACTTGAAGTGTGCTACCTTCGAGCTGCCCTTCGCCGAGGGGGAGCCTTTCGGCGGTGCTGACCCTGCCGCGATGCTGAAATTCCTGGAGGAGGAGCGGGTGGTCCATCTTTCTGGGGGGCATTGGCACTGGATGAGCGACTCCTATCCCGCAGACCAGATCAGCCTGCGCAGCATCTCCTCGGACAATTTCCTGGTCCTGGATGCTGCGGATGAGAATCGGACCATCGCCGAGGTGGACTTCGACAGCGCGGCCTCCACCATCCATGAGAAGGCGATCTATCTGTGTGAGGGGAAGCCGTACCTGGTGGAGAAGATGGACTTTTCCGGGAGGAAGGCCTATGTCCGTCCGGCGGAGGTGGATTACTATACGGACGCCATCACCTACAATCACCTGCGGATCCTCGACTGTTTTGAGAGGGAGGATCTGGGCAAAAGCCGCCGCGCCCACGGCGAGGTCCATGTGGTGGAGCAGGTGGTGGGCTTCAAGAAGATCAAATTCTATTCCCTGGAGAACCTGGGTGCCGGAGAGGTCCTCTTGCCCGAGCAGGAGATGCACACCACCGCCTACTGGGTGACGATCGCCCGGGCCCTGCTGCAGGATCTCCCTCTTTCCGCGGGGGAGGCGTGGAATGGGCTGCTGGGCCTGTCCTATGCCCTGCAGCATGTGGCCTCCCTCTTCCTGATGAGCGATCCCCACGATCTCTCGAGCTATATCGGGGACGAGTCCGAGCTGGAGCAGCCTCCTGCGGAGAGGGCAGGCCTGAATGTCGCCTCGGGTGAAGCGTCGCCCCCTCCCTTCCTGAGGCCCGATTTTCAGCCCTCCTTGTTCCTATACGACAATTATCCCGGGGGCATTGGCCTCTCGCCGCAGCTCTATGAGCTGCATGGGGAGATCTTACAGAAGACCGGGGAGCTGATCGAGTCCTGTCCCTGTCGCCAGGGCTGCCCCTCCTGTGTAGGGGCGATCCAGGAGGTGGGAAAGGGGGCCAAATCTGCAACCATAGCTATCCTGAGGAAGGTGCTGGGCCTGTCCCTATGAACCGAGATTGGGAGCGCATGAAGAAGCTTCTTGCCTTGAGGAAGGGGCAAGTCGGTGAGGGGCGACCTCCTGAACCGCCCTCCCCTGACCCCCAGATCGGGCATTCCGGGAGGAGGGAAGTGGAGGCCCCGCTCCAGGTGCTCGAGCAGGAGACCCCAT
>Ga0315274_10003535_pt1 | contig 23224 bp, 15 predicted proteins | sample YL17G02_20_MG_FD_203700 | JGI IMG/M metagenome (GOLD analysis project Ga0315274, IMG submission 203700) | Sediment microbial communities from Yellowstone Lake, YNP, Wyoming, USA - YL17G02_20 | ecosystem: Environmental > Aquatic > Freshwater > Lake > Sediment | place: USA: Wyoming | collected...
CGCCGGAGCGAACCAGGACGGGAGGCCGGCCGCCACGCCGAAAGCGGTCGCCGCGTCGCTGCGAAGGAAGAACTGGTTCCACAGCAACCCCTGAAATGGCACTCCCATCGCCGTTCCCGCCATGAAGAAAAGAACGAACATTTCGGAGCGTCTGATGTGCCTATGCGCGCGCCGGGCCACCTCGAGGAAAAGAATGACCGTGACCCACTGCGCGGCGGGACCGATGCTGTGCCCGGCGAGCAGACCCATGTAAATGGAGCCGGGCACCATCACGAGCGCGACGAAAAGCGCCCCTGCCAGCGCCGTCCAGGAAAAGCCGTCCTCAAAGGTGGACGGGACCAGCATCTGGTTGCGAAACAGGTCGAGTTCTTTGTCGATTCTCTCGTTGCGCGTCATTCTCAGCACTTCCGGGCCGGCCGGCCGTCTTCGCGCGCTTGTTCGCCCGTCGTTGTCAACGTCCGGCGCCGGTAGACTTCCATCTTCTCCTGCGGCAGGGAACGCCAGATCAGGAATTGCTTGCGCAGATTGTCGAGCAACACCTTGTTCAAACGGCGCCAGTCTTTCGGCTGCCCCGACAGGCGTTTCAGGACGATCTTCACTTCTTCGATGCCGGGGATTTCGCTTGGGCCGCTTCGCAGCTGGAATGATTGGGTGACGCCGAGATCGAACGGCGCAAGGGCCAGATGCGCGTCGACCCCCAGGGAATTATCCTTGCCTCGTATGAGACGAGCATCTTGGGACATGAAGATCCCAAGGCCCACGTCCTGGCAGTTGTCGAAATGCTCTTTCAGAAAGCTGACCACGCCCGTGATGTCATACTCGGAGACGGTGAAAGGAAACGTGATGTTCAGCGTGTCGCCGTCGGGAGGAGGAAGGCGCCACGAGCGAAGGATCCCGGGATTGGCGCTGCGAGACGCCTTGATCGCCGGGTAGACGGCCGACAGCAAGACGGTGGCCATGACAATCAGGATCGTCACAATGGCGTTCGTCGAGGAGTAGTTCATCTCGGGCAGACGAACGACGCCGAAACTCGCCAGATAGGAAAGCGCTTTGAGCGAACCTTGAGCGATCAGGTACCCCGCCAGACCGCCCATGACCGAGTACACCATGGCCTCGGCGAGAAAGAGGCTCGCAACGTGGGGCGGCGCGAGACCGAGAGCGCTGAACGTGTAGATTTCCCTTGTGCGGTCTTCCACTGACCCCAGCATGGTGCCGAACACCACCAAGCCGCCCAGCAGAATGGGAAAGAGCAGATCCCTGGCGCCGGCGGCCTCCAGGACGGTTCCGAGAAGGTGGCGGTAGACGCCATCCGTGCGCGTGGCGACAACGGGGAACGGCAGCATCCGCGCCAGATCCTCCGCCAAGGCCGAAGCGGCTTGCGCGTCCTTGGTGTAAAGCATGACTGCGTGGAGCTTGGCGCCGAGGGCTTTGGCATTCTCCGCCGAGACGATGACGAGGGAGTCCGTGGGCAGGGTCGCCCAGTTTTGGGGGCCTTTCGCAAGAAGCTGCTCCGTCGCCTCCTGGGCGCCGAGTTGCTGCTGAAGAGACATCTCCGTGAGATCGAGGGGAAGAAAGCGGCTGCCGTCCATGCACGTTACCGCCGAGAGTTCGCTGGAGTTCAGCAGCGGCCCGACCCGCAGAGAGAGCCCCCCCACAAGGACTGCGTCTCCTTCCTTGACGTTCAGGTGATTGGCGAGAGCGCGGGTCATGCGGACGCTGTCGCTCAAGTCCGTCCTGTCGCCCATGAGCCTGGCTAGGTCGGGGCGCCATCTGACCTCCTGACTGTCAATGCCTAGCAAGCCCTGCAAGACGAGGGGCCGCGATCTTGGGCCGGCTCTCGCCGGGTTCACGGCCGGTTCGGAAGTGTGCGCCCTGGCAAGGGAGGCGATGAGAGGTCCGCCGGCGAGCTCCGTTACGGGGGAAATCCAGTAGCGCCGGCAGAGGGCCGGGGCTTCATCCAGACCGGAAGCCGGCTCCCCCCATCTCCCCTTGACGATATCCAGGAGCTCCTCCCCCAAGGCGACCCAACTGACGTGATGAACCATGACCCCCTTGTAATCCGGGGGCGGGGCGGCGAGGATCTTGATGATCCCCGTTCTGGGGCCGAACGAAGCGAAGCAGAGGATCGTGAAGGTCAGGAGGACAATCGTCGTGGCGGTGAGCGCCGTGCGGAGGGGCCGACGGCGCATGGTGGAGATGCCCATCGACATGGCCGCGATGACCGTGTTGATCCGCGAGACGTCGGCCGTGTGCACCGTCGACGCCATGCCTTGAAGGACCTTTAGTTCGCTCTCAAACCTGCGCATGATGACAACGATGACCAAGGAGGAAAGGACGAGTACGGCAAACCCGAGAAAGATGACAATGGGGGTCTTGGCGATCGAGAAGGCGGGATGAGAGAAGAAGAGAACAAGAAACGTGATTGTGAAGAAACAGACGAACCACGCGACCTGACGATAGATGCTGGCGGCGCCGATCAACAGCCTCTCCAGCACAAACGCGAAGGGTATGGCGAGCGCCAGGAGCACGAGGACGGCGTGAACGAGGTCGTCCAGGACGGCGCGGGCGCTCTTGTAGACGTGTCGTTCGATCATGAACGCCGACGAGGCCAAGGCCTCTGCTCGGGAGCTGGAATCCCAAAGGCTTGCTTCCTGGAGAAGTCCCTCCGCTCGGCCATGGAGGCTTTCAATCGAGCTATTCAGGATCTGATGGGAGCGCAGGACTTCCATGCGCGACTCGTTCAGCCTCCAGAGGTCCGAGGCCGATCGTTTGGCGCTGTTCATCGGCGCCCACGGCTTCTCCATCGAGAAGCCCACGCCGCTTCCTTGCGCTCCTCTCGTCTCCTCGGTCCCCGCGGAAGGAGCGTCCGCCCCGTACTCGGCCGCTTGCAAGTCCTCCGATCCATTAGCCAGCCCGATCATTGATTCCAGGCCGAAAAGTTTGACGCCCTTGATCTTCCTCTCGCAGTACCAGAAGGTCTCGCCGTCGAAAACGTCGCAGTTGGACCTCTCCAGATCGAGCGCCGCATCCGAGGACGCGCGCATGACCTGGACCAGCTTGGGGAAAACCTGAGACGGCAGCACAACCGCGCCGGACCGGCAATCAAAGATGTTTAGCCGGATATTGGGCGTTTTCCCCGATGTTGTGTCCGAAGCGGCGACGACCGCGCCTCGTCCGTCGAACGCAGCGGCGAATCCCCACATCCCGAGGAAGAGCGGGCCGTACCCGTAGGATCCGTTCAGATTCGTCCTCAACAGGACGAAGTTGTCAAAGGCGACGGGTTTCTTCTCCTGGTACTCGTGCTTCATCGGGTAGGGGGGAACGGGCGGGGGCGGAACCAGCTGGACCATGACGCGGGGTATCGGTCTGTTTGGCATGGCACTGCCGAGCATCCTCCCCATGACCATCGGGCCGTAGGCTCGGCCCTCGCCAAACTCGGGCAGCGCGTAGGTTCCGCCTGGGACGATCGAGCGACGCAGGGAGAGAAGCGGCGAGTCGGCAACCGCCGGAAGAAGCGCCGCGATATCGGAGGTCTGCCTCTCGATGCGGTCGAGATCCAGGGCCTCAAGAGTGTCATCGGGAGCGCCCTCGCGGGCGAGGCGTTCATGGCAAGTTCCGAGAACGAGGTTGTAGATCCCCATCATTCCCGCCACCTCGCCGCTGTGGACAAGGAATGGGGCGGGCATCAGAAAGCGCGTGGGGTTGATGGATCCTTCCGCGGAAGCGATCTCGAATCGTTCTGGCGCTGCGCCATTGCCGCGCAGCTCCTCGAACGCTTTCGAGAAGGCGCTCTGGATTTTGCCGTATAGGCCGGCGTTATCCGCGGGGGCGTGGAGAATGCTGTCGCCCCCGATCACCAAGCCCCACGTTGGGGATCCGTCGCCGAGAACCAGCGAGACGTGGAGAGAGATCCACCGGTTGCCCAGCAGGTCTTGCAGTTCGCCGTCGGCATTGAGCGCGCGTTCCTCCAAGGCGAGTTCCTGGGCGCGGAGCAGAAGGTCTTGGCGCACTTCCTTGAGGCAGAGGTCCAAGGCCCCCCTGATGTCTGCGGGGCATTCCCGGGTTTCGCCTCTTCCTAGAGCGCGACGCAAGGCGTTCCACTCCTCTTTCCGGGGTCCCCATTCCTCCTCGATCAACTGTTCGATCTCCGCAATCTCCGGGGCGTTTGGAGCGAGGCCGCTTTTCTTCAAGGAGTCCGCCTTGCTTCGAAGGCGGTAGACTTCGGCCCCCGCGTCGTGGGCGTGTTCCGCCGCTTTGTTCCCCAGCCGAGTCACCATCTCGCGGGGCAGGCCGGATATGTCCTTGAGGGACCGTTCGCTCTCAGGCGGGTCGTGGTTCATGGCCTCCAGAAAGCGCTTTTCCCGCTCCAGATGCTCGCGGCGGGTCCCCACCCGGGCGGGATTGTCCTTCTGCTCGAGGGCTCGGTAGAACGCCGTCGCGCCCGCGTGCCCTCGAGCCTGGCCATCAAAGAAGGACAGCAGAACGTGCCGGCGGGGCGGATGGGCCTTGAGCCGTTCAGCCAGCAACAAGAGACTCGCGCAATTCGCCGCGCCGCGAGCGCCCGGGGAAAGAGTCGGGACCTCCCCGTAACTGTCAAGGTGCGCCGCAAGGACGACGACTTCCTCCTTCTCCTGGTCGAACACGGGGTCCGTCCCTTCGACGAAGGCGTGGACATTGCGGCCGGTGACGCTCTCCCAGACAATCTCGCCGCGGACAGTGGCCGTTGTCCCTTCCGTCAAGTCAGAGGGATCGCCGGCATAGTAGAACCGCGGGAAGTTGGCGTTGGCTTCGCTGAAATGCGCTCGATTGGATTGCGTCGGCTCATTCCTGACGAAGACAACGGCCTTTGCGCCGAGGCGGAACGCCCGCATCCACGCGCGTCCCGCGTTATAGTCCAGGACCACGACGGCGCCGCGGGGAGAGCGACCGACAAAATCCTCGGCGTCTCCTTTCCCGGCGTGAAGCAAGGGCCCGGCAATCCCTTCAGGAGGCGTCACCGGAGGAATGACGCCGTTTGCCCGCATCGGCTCGAGGGGGAGAGTCCTCGCCTGGCCCGTGCGAGGGTCGGCGACTTCGATCTCGCACCGTTTGACACGGGTTTGCCCCGTGAGGAATTCCTGAGGAATGATCTTCTTGATGCCGATCTTGCGCAATCGCGCCTCCACGTGCTGGGAGGCCTGGAGGCACTCGTTCGTGCCGGTAAGACGGTGTTTGCCTCGCGCAAGAGCCTGACAGTCAGCCACAAAGTCGTCCGACGCCGCGTTCGCGGATGCGCGAGACAGGCTCATTATGAGCAGGATCGCGACTGCGGCGCGCGAGAAGCGCCCAGACCGCATGGATGGCCGGCAATCAACCGCCGGCGGCCGCTGTTGTCTCGGCTCTTTCTCAAGGCGTTTATTTTCCATCGATCGATCCGATGCTGACGTGGACCTCGTCTCGGCGAGCCACCCGCTCGATCTTCCCGTCGCGGACCCAGAGAAGCCGATCGCACATGTCCATCATTCTATGGTCGTGGGTGGCGCAGATGATGGTCACGGCGCGTTCCTTGTTCAGCCGCTGGAGAATGGTCAGAATCTCCATCCCTGTCTTGTGATCCAGGTTTGCCGTCGGCTCGTCGCAGAGCAAGATGGCCGGCTGATTGGCCAGGGCGCGGGCAATAGCCACGCGCTGCTGCTGTCCGCCCGACATCTCGATCGGGCGATGAAACCAGCGATCCTTCAGGCCGACCAGCTCGAGCAGCGACATCCCGCGCTCGCGCGCTTCGTCCGGACCAACCCCGGCGAAGATCATCGGCGTGGTGACGTTTTCCAGCGCCGTCATGCAGGTGATCAGATTATACGACTGGAACACGTAGCCGATCTTGCGACACCGCAGGAAGGCCAGCTCCGTCGCAGTGAGTTGCGCTACGTCCACTTCGTCAATGAACACTCTGCCGCTGGTCGGACGGTCCAAGCCCCCGACCATGTTGAAGAAGGTGCTTTTCCCCGAACCGGAAGGTCCCATGGCAACGATCATCTCCCCGGCGCCGATCTCGACGCTCACGCCCCGCAAGGCTTCGGTGACGATGCCTTTCATCACGTAGTGCTTTCTCAGATTCACCGTTCGGATGATGATCCTTCGATCGGCGTCGCGCGTCGAGTTGGCTCTCGGTTTGCTTTGGTCCATTGCCGGCATGGGTCTGTGGTTTCTCGCTCACCGCAAGAGGATTCCGACAACGCCGGCCGCGGCGTTCCTCCTCAATCTCACTCTATCCGCATCGCTTCCATCGGGGCGAGAGCCGAGGCCTTGAGAGACGGGTACACCGAAGCCGCGGCCGCGAGAATCACCCCCAACGCAACGGCAATGGCGCCGGAGACCAGCAAGTCGCCCAGAGGGATCGCTCGAAGGACCAGGCCCCCGAAAGCGGCCAGCATTCTTCCCGCGCCGATCAGGATCCCGATGCAGGCGCCGACTCCGCCTCCGACTGCCCCAAGCAAGCAGGCTTCGAGGACGAACATGAGCATGATGAAGCCATCAAGGGCCCCAAGGCACTTCAGGGTCGCGATCTCTCGGAAACGCTCGGTGACCGACATCAGCATGGCATTCGTAATGCCAACGCCACACACAAGCATCGACACGAAGAGAAGCCAACTCATTCTTTCCCCAAGTCCGAGAATCCCCCCGGCGTCGGCAGCCTGCACGCGCTCGGCGCGCATTAACGCTTTCTCTTCCTCCTCAAGACGAGCAAGCCTGACCACGCGGCCCGCGTCCAGAGGGTGAGAGGCGGGCGGAAGGGGCGTGAGGCCTTCCCGGTTCTCGGCCTTTTTCAGCTTTTCCAGGTACCAGGAGGCCGCTTCTTCAGATCGCAGCAGACGCCAGAGGCGGTCCACCGTTACCTCTTTTGGCAGAATGCCAAGGCGAGAGCCAACCTCCTTGCGAAGGTCCGCGGTTGCGATGCTCTGCTCCAGAAACTGCTTCTGGAGAAGGCGCCCCGCTTGGTCCGCCACTTGCCCGGCCGTCTTCTGATCCAGGATGAGGCCCGCCTCTCGGACTGCCTCGCCGAATTCGCCGCCGGCGTCCGTCAAGGCATGGAGAATCGCTCGTCCCGCAAGCGACGTCTGGATCTTCGCAATGGCTGCGCCGTACCCCTCTTGGACTCGGCGAGCGCGCGCCTGGATCCCGGGCCAGTCTCGGAGGAACGCTCGGAACTCCTCGAGGGACGTGACGAAGCGTACAGCGCGGAGACTTCTCAGAGAGGCCTCAAAACGCGCCATTTCCGCTTCATCCTCAAAGCGGTCGAAGATGGCAACGCCCCTGGAAGTCTTCACGAGCACCCGTAGCCGGGCGTAATCCAGACCGGAGAAGAAGGAGAGGTAAGCGGCGGCTTTGCGAGCGCCGCTCCGAAACAAAGGCATTTCGTCTTGCGTGAGGGCGCCCATTCTTGCCGTCTCCCGGCAGATCGGGTCGTCCGGTCCCGCATGGGCGACGGCGGCAAGGATCTCTTCAAGCGCAGGCGATGACGAAAGGCGTGCGGCCCACAGCGCGCCTCGGCGCATTTCCTCCATCCGGTCGCGCGTCTTCCGAGCGACGGACCGTCTGATCACCGTCTCGCTCAGAGTGTTCGTGAGGAACGCGGTCGCAACCCCAACGACGACAACGGTCACCGCCGCCCGGAACAAGCGATAGTGGATTCCGTTGAGAGTGAGCCGGACGGTCTGGCCGAAACTCAGCGTGGGCTGTTCTCTGATACTAACGGTTCTCATGTGTCTATGCGGTTCGCTCGCAGCAGTTTCTCCCACGTGCCTGAGAGGTCACAGCGGCAGCACGGTGAACGGCTTGGGCTGCTCCTGGGTCGCGAAGTAGTAGATCGTCCCGACGATGCTCGGGAAAAGGCCGCCGAGGATTTCCCCGGCGATCAGTCCTATCATGAGGGGCTTGAGTTTGTTACAGGCTATTCCCCCGCCATACTTGCTCACGACGGCTTTCAGGAACCAGCCTAACAGAAAGGAAGCGCAGAAAAGCGTCCCGGGGTACGTCGACCACACCAGGAACATCACCGGATGCAGCGGCCACTTCGAGTACCGCAATCGCCCGACTGCAAAGACCAGAACCAAGCTCAGCCCCGCGACCAGAGCCAACAGGCACGGCCCATTCGGAGAGGCTTTCGTGAACCTCGCCCATCCCCTTTCCTCGCCCGCCGTTTCCAACGCGCCCACGGAGTCGAGTCGCTGCCTCGTCTCCACAACGTTGTCGAACACGTAACGGGGCACCGTTACCGTGCTCCAGCCATAGTGGTACCCGCGGTCGTACTGGAAGTACAAGGTCACGGGCAGGGCGATGGCCATGCCGAGAAAAAGCACGAAAACCAAGAGCATCGACGACTTTCCGACGTTCACTCGACGCAGATCAAGCATCTTGAGGGAGTTGACGGTGAAAGCCATGATCGTCTCCCGCGGGTCAACGAGAAGCACGACCGACACCATGAACATGATGAGGAGCGTATCGGCGCCGAGGGCTTGCGAGCCGAGAAGGCCCCAGACAATCGCGCAGGGGAAGAAATACGGCTGGATGAAAAACAGCCCCGTCTCCGCGAGGATCCGGGCCATCACCAGGAACATCATCACCACGAGCCCGGCGTAAATGAGAGAGAGTTGCCAGTCGAGCCCGACGGCAGCCAACTGGCCGACGAAGCTCGCAAAGGCAACGAAGAAAATCCGCGCGCCCCACACGGATTCCGCCGGCACTCGCTCTGTGGACGGAACAAGCAGCGCTCTGCGACACACCGAGAGGTAGTAATGGCGCCCGGTGTAGGCGAGGACGAGGAAAAGGCCCAGGTACGCCCCCGCCAACATGAAGCCCTGCGGCACAAGCCCGATGTAGAAACCGCCGGCGTAAACAGTTCCGAGCGATATGCCATACCCCGCCAGAAGGCCGACCAGATAAGCCCAGAAATACGGCCCGAGGCCGAGGCCCAGAGAAACGTCGGAGGGGAGAAAGAAGGCGAATCCCACAACCGTGAAGTATATCGTCAAGTTAAAGGGGGACAGCAAGCCCGGCCCCCCGCCGCGTTCGAAAACCGTCGAAAGCCGCCCGATCGGCGAGAAGTCGAACTGCGTGGGGATCAGCAGCAGATAGCGCGGCCACCACTGGTAGGCGTAGTTGTTCACGTACATGAGAAACACGGGGATCGCCCCGAGCCAGAAGAGCCTGCTCTTTAGGACGGAGCTGACCGCGTTTCCTTCTCTGGGCATGAGAGAATCCGCGAACCTGGCGACCGGGTACGGCAAGTGCTCGTGGTCGGACCATTGGCGGTGCACCACCACGGAGAGACCGATCAGACCGATCCAAAGCCCGAGTATTATCGGGAGCCAGAAGAGAAGCGGCCGCCTCCATGCGCCCCAGGGAACGTCGGCGAGGGAGATGTGTTTGCGCCCCACGGCCAAGCCTTGGAGAAAGCCGCCAAGGACTCGTTCCTCGTCCTGCGTGATGTCCACCAGCATTCTCTTGGGCGTCATCTCCAGCACTCCCTGCTCTTGCCATCCCGGCAGGGTGCGCTCGAAGTGGTATGGCATGATGAGAGACGCGGTGAACGGCTGGAGGAGTCCCGCGTGGGGGATAGAGCACACGCCAAGCGTCAGCGCCACGACGACCGCCAACTCGCGGCCGGAGAAAACGAACCGCTTTCCGCAACGAGCGAGCAAGGGGTTGCAGAGAAGAACGAAGCAGATCAGGGCGCCGTAGACGGAGATCGGCATGTTGTTGCCGATAAGGGGGGTCTGGACCATGATCTGATCGTTGAAGTAGCTGAAAGCGCTGATCGCGCCGGCGCCCAGGAGTCCGAAGATGATGGCGCGAATGGTCATCCTGGATGCTCCCCTCCAGTGCCGAGCGTTCCACCAGACTCCATGGCTATTGCCAACGCGCCGCGCCGCAGCAGTTGCCTCAAGTATTCGGCCACCGCCACGCGCGCTTCGTGAAAGGTGAGCTCGTGCGCCCGTGCGAACTCCTCCACGACTGCCTCCACGGTGCGCCGACCGTCGCACAGATCCCACACTTGCGCGCCGAGCCGGTCCAGTCTCACCGTTCGCGTTTTCGGAGAAGGCACGACCCAGGACAGCGGCGGCGGGAAAAGAGATCTCTCCAGTCTGACGGTGATCCGGAGTTCTTCGGGGCCGTCTCGCCTAACGGTCGCCTGCGCGTTGCGCAAGGGCATCGCCGACAGCATCCTTCTCAGGGAGTCCCCCAAGTCCAAGCCTTCTTTCGTCAGCGCGTTTCTCATGAGCGAAGCCCTGTCACACGCGTTCCGCCGCGGAGAGACCTCGTCACGGGGCTCCGAGGGCCCTGCCAACCGCGGCGCTCCGGATCTCAGCGCGCTTCTGGTCCGCGCATGGTCTGCCTCCCCCATCTCAGCCGGTCGCAACACGAAAGCCTCTTGCCGGGGAGATCGAGGTCGGCCGTGTCGTCCCCCCTTCGGCCCAGACGCGAGACGCAGTAGAGCCGATGGTCTTGCGGGCAGATCCAAGCAGCGGCGTGGTAGGATCTCCTCCGGCCAAAGAGAAAGGCGCGTCCCCGGGGACGTGCAATCCCCGATATCGTCGCCACCTCGTGACCTCTTATCTCCAGGCTTTTCTGCGACGCGGCCGCCACGTCGACCGACTTCTCGACGCGGAGCCATTCCGCAACACTGCCCCTCATCCAGTCCGACACCATGCCTCGTCGAGAGGAATCCTCTTCAACCCGTCCCTTTGCGTCGGTGAACCGCATTCTGGCGAACGCCGGCTCGACCTGGCACGCCCCCAATTCCAGATTGGGGGAAACAAGGAGATCCATTCCGAAAGCGCGCCAGCGCTCCAGACCGTCCGCTCTCCTGCGTTCGTCCTTGACGCTTGCCAAGACGCGCTTCTCAAGATTTGGGTCCATTCCGTTCGGCCACACGAAAACGATTTCGACAAGGGTGAGTCGGTCCTTGAAGTACCGTCCGTAGCGCGACGTGGTTTTCCCGTTGTGGACGCACGTGAACCCCTGCCATTGACCTGATCCTGTTTTCCATGTCTGGGTTTGGAACTCAAGTCCTTTCGCGTCGCCGTCCATCCGCAACTTCGAAACGTAATCCGACATCATTCGCTCGAAATCGGGTTCTCCCGAGGTTTTGCGCCAGCCGAACTCCAACCGGTACTCGTAACGGTCGGCAAACGCGCATCGACCGGTCCCGGAGTTGCGGGAGAACTGGAGCATCTCCCAATCGTCGGGCGCCTGTATCCTGAAGTTCTGCCACACCCAGAGATTCACTCCGTCACCTTGCGCATCCGACTTCTGACCTGAGAATGGTAGCAGGGGAGAGTGCATTCCGCAAGGCTCGTTTCTGTTCCCTCCGGAAAGGCACAGGACATAGCGCGTCGGGGCCTCAAACTCAGGATACACGGAGAGTTCCCAGCCTCAGCCAATCGTGCCGGCAGGGCGGGAGAAGCGACTTTTTCACTTGCTCTCCCGCTATTGGAGCTGGGAAATGTCGGGCCTGGCGTCGCGGCCGACCGTCGCAAGAGAAGAGCGCGGACCGCGCGTCCGAGGAAGCGCACCGGGTCATGAAAGGGAAAGCGCATGCAAATCGTCAAGATAGTCGGCGAGCGAAGAGTGGAGTTGGTTGACGCGCCCGACCCACGAGCCAAAGACGAGTTCGTTGTGGTCAAGATCCATGCCGCCCCCATGTGCACCGAGTACCACGCCTTCAAGGCTGGGAACGTCTGCCAGTCGATCGGCCACGAGGCGGCGGGGGAAGTGGTCGAGGTCGCCCAGCCCGGCAAGGTGAAGGTGGGCGACCGTGTCGTCGTCATGCCTCAGCATCCGTGCGGGAAATGCTACCTCTGCCTCAAAGGCGAGTACATCCACTGTCAGAACAACCTGGACGTGGCGAAGGTCGCCGGTTACGCGCACGGTACGGGGACCTACGCCCAGTACGTCCTCAAGCAGGACTGGCTCCTCGTGCCCATCCCCGAAGGGATGTCCTACGAGCACGCCGGCATGGCTTGCTGTGGCCTGGGACCCACCTTCGGCGCGATGCAGCGGATGGCGGCCGACGCTTTTGACGCAATCCTGATTTCGGGACTTGGGCCGGTCGGCCTCGGCGGCGTCGTCAACGCCGTCCACCGCGGCGCGCGCGCCATCGGCGTAGACGGCCACCCCTACCGTGCGGCCCTGGCGAAGGAACTCGGGGCGCAAGCCGTCGTTGACCCGAATGACGAGAACGCCCTGGGCAGGATCATGGATCTCACCGGAGGGATCGGCGTGGACAAGGCCATCGAGACCAGCGGCTTCGCCGAGGCCAAGCCTCTTGTCATGAATGCCGTGCGGAGGAATGGCCACGCGGCCTTCGTGGGTTGGAACGGCCAGGTCGACGTGAGCGCCATTATCGCCAAGGGACTGACCCTTCACGGCGCCTGGCACTGGAACCTGGGCGACTCGCCCCGCATGATGCGGGTCATTGCCGAGTCAGGTCAGCTGCTGGATAGACAGATCACCCATGCTTTTCCCATGAATCGCGTGCAGGAGGCGTTTGAACTGCAAGTCACCGGCAACTGCGGCAAAGTGATCCTGCACCCCTGGAAATGACGAGGCAAGGCGACGAACGCCCGCGCCGCGGACCGTCCCACGGTCCGCCACGGCAAACCCATGAGCGGCGCAGACCCGCCCGAAGAGAGGATTCCACCCATCATGTCCCCCCACGCCGCATTCATTCTCGGAGAGCCCGAGTACGAATCCCACAAGACCATGCCGGTCATCGCCAGGAACCTGGAAGAGCGGCACGGCTTTCGGACCACGCTGTGCGTCAGCTCCATCATCCCCGACACGCCCGATTTCCCCGAGTCGGAGTTCTCGAACCTCGGGGCGCTCGAAGAGGCTGACGTCGCGGTCTTCTACACCCGCTTCCGGGTCCTGCCGCCCGAGCAGATGGAGACCATTCGGGCCTACGTGGACGCGGGAAAGCCCGTCGTTGGCCTTCGAACCGCCACCCACAGCTTTCACTTCTCCGAAGGCTCGCCCTACCATTCCTGGAACGACGGTTTCGGCCAGAACGTTCTGGGCGCGCCGTGGCGCGCCCACCATGGAGGGGATTCGAGCACGGACGTTGAGGTGATCCCCGAGGCCGCCGACCACCCGATCCTCCAGGGCGTCGAGAAGCGCTTTCACGCGCGTTCCTGGCTTTACCATGTCCTTCCAATTCCCGACGCGTGTTTCCCCCTTCTCTGGGGCAAGCCGGTGAACCCGGGCGCCCACTTCCCGCCCACGGAGAACCCCGTGGCCTGGACCAACGCGCACAAGCGCGGGCGCGTCTTCTACACGAGTCTTGGCCACCCGCAGGATTTCAACCTGGCTTCTTTCCGCAATCTCGTGGTCAACGGCATTCGCTGGGCCGCCGGAGAAATCGGATAGCCCGCGCGGCGACCTTCGGCGGGGAGGTCGAGTCTCCGCCCCGTCTCGAATGCGCCTATGATATATGAGAGGAAAACCCATGGATATCGCCGGACTGATGGGAAGCGTCCGCACTCCCGAGAAGATAGGCAGACTGGTCGTCGCGGCGTCCTACAAGAAAGGCGAATTCGACAGCCACGCCGTCGACTGCCCGTTTCTCTTCCGCCACGAGGATCGCTACTGCATGACTTTCGTGGGCTGGGATTCCCTGGGCTACCGCACGGGACTTGCGAGTTCAACGGACCTGGAGACCTGGCGCAAGGAAGGCCTGATCCTCGACCGAGGCCGGAAGGGGTCTGTAACGGAGTTCAACGCCGCCATGACCTGCATATTGCGCGACAACGAACTCTACGGCCCCGCAACCCTCAAGCGGGTCGACGGCAGATTCGTGGGGACCTATCACGCCTACCCGAAACCCGGCTACGAGGCGGGACCTGCGGTCATCGGTTTGTGCTTCTCTGAGGACCTCCGGACGTGGGAGGTCGCGGACCCCATTCTTGAGCCCGACCGGACCTGCGAATGGGAAGCGGGCGGCCTCTACAAATCATGGCTGATGGAAACGGAAGGCGCGTACTGCCTGTTCTACAACGCGAAGCACAGAGGAGATTGGCCATGGATCGAGCAGACGGGCGTGGCGATGTCGTCGGATCTCGTTCGGTGGCGGCGATGCGATCGCAATCCGATTCTGCGGATTGGCGCGACCGGATCATTTGACGACATATTTGCGTCCGATCCCTGCGTCCTGCGGCACAACAGCACGTGGATCATGTTCTATTACGGCAACTCCACCGACGGCCACGCGCGAGATGGCGTCGCGTTTTCCGATGATCTCGTCCATTGGGAGAAATCAGACGAAATCCTGGTAGACGTTGGCTCTGAAGGCAGCGTTGATTCCAGGCACGCCCACAAACCCGGAATTGTATCCAAGGAGGGTCGCCTCTATCATTTCTATTGCGCCGTGGCGCCCGCGACCGATAGGAGCACGGGGGAAATCGAGCATAGCGAAGTTCGCGGCATCAGTCTCGCCAGGAGCGGAACGGAGCGGAACTCGGCGTCGAACGGGAGACGTCGCTCACTCTGATCGCGACCCGGCCCCGCGGTCTTCAGAGGACCTGGACAGGAAATGTCGCGCAATGCGCAGAGGCGCGCAAGGACTGCCTCGCGCCCCCACGCGCGCGGGGATCTCAACCGTGGCGTTGATGCCCTTGGCTCGCAGGGCCTCGCGCCCCTCCGCGCGCGGGGATCTCTCCAATCTCTTCCGCGGTCGTTTCCTCGGTCTCGCGGCGGCGCGCGCGCCTGTGACGGCGCAGGAGACACGCATGCCCAAACAAGTCTGGGCGCGGCGCCCCCAGGTTCTGGGATAGGCTCTGACGCCCAAACGGCCCTCTTCGCTCTTGACAGCCGCCTCCGCCCGTTCATAATGGATTCGTAGGGCGCGTCTGACCGCAAGCCACATCCCCAAGCTCCGCGCACACGCGCGAAGCGGCGCCGTTCAACCTGAGCCTTTGCGGACGCAGCGCGCCGCAGAAACCCTTAAGACGTTAGGTAGCGTACAGAGGCGAAGTCATGCCGGAGTCAGCAAGAAACACCGCGCTGACGGATCTCTATCGCCGCCACTGGCCCGCGCTGAAGGAGATCTGCTTACGTGATGAGCGTCTCTCGATGCCTTACTTGGCGTGGGTGCACCCGGACTACGAGCAAGCGAGGACTCGCCTCGTCATCGTTGGAAAGGAAACGAACGGCTGGGGGGACAGGGAATGCGTGCTGCGTGCGGAGCCGGAGGACGCCGTGCGGCTCCTCATGCACACGTACCGCGGGTTTGAACTCGGAACGCACTATCCCGGCAAGCGGTCCTTCTGGACGCCCGTCCACGAACTGTACCGACTTCTCAACCCGAACGGCCCCGCGCTCGGTTTCGTTGCTCTGAACGCGTCGAAGATGGACTTGCGGGGCGCGATCCCAGGTGAAGAGGTGCGGTCGGCGTTGACCCAGACTCGTCTGCTTCCCGACGAGATCCGAATCCTGCAACCGCACGTTGTCGTGTTTCACACAGGCCCCAAATACGAGAGGTGGCTTGACGGCTGGTTCCCGGGCTTAGCCCGCGCGGGGGATGTTTGGTTGGCCCGGTTGACCGCTGACGGCCTTCCGAGGTTGACCTTCCGCACCTACCACCCCCGCTACCTGAACTACTGCTCGCAGCGGCAAGCCATCTATGGTCGGATCGTCGCCGAGGTGGCCAGTGCAACCTAACACGCCGATCAAGCTGTCGGTCGCCTTCGGCACCCGCAGCCCATCGGCAAGACGTGTGTGCCGGGCATGTCGTACAGCTAGGAGGTGAGAGACCTCTGCGCAGGTGTTCGCGGAGTTGAAGCGCTAGGAGAAGGGCACGGGCGTCGTCGCGAGGCGGGGTCTGGAAGAAGCCCAATCCCAAGGCGCCGGCCGACGAACGGGAACCGGCGACGAACAGGAACCGGATATGCGGTGTGCCGCCTCCGGGGCGATGCTTCGACTCGCTGGGGTTCCACGACTGCTCCCGCGCGACACGAACGAACCGAACCGCCGTGGTACGTAACCCGTATGCCTGGCGGCGTGGGAGGAGAGGGGGCGCGAGCCCTCTCCCTATCCCGATTCACCCCCGCGAGAGGTAGGGCGCGCGAAAGACGGCAACAGCCGATGAGATACACGATCCGATTCAAACCGCAGGCCGCCAAGGATATGGAGCGGATTCCGTCGCATGCAAATGCGGCTCTTGCGCCGGATCGAGGAAACGTGTGATGATCTGAGGGGCAACGTGAAGCGACTGACCGATTTCACCCCGGAGTATCGCCTGCGAGTCGGCGACTATCGCGTCCTGTTTGAGACCGACGGCGGAACGATCGTCGTGTACCGAGTGCGACATCGACGTGAAGCATACCGATGAGGGAGGCCACAACCATGGTCCTGAACGCTCAGATCATCGAGAAGGATGGGAAGAAGGAGTTCGCCGTTCTCCCCTACGAGGAGTTCCTCAAGCTGCAGGAGGAACTGGATGACTACGAGGACCTCCGGTGTCTTCGCGCGGCCAAGGCCGCCGAAGGAGGCGCCCCTGCCGTCGGATTGGCGGACCTCAGGAAACGATTGCGGAGGCGAACCAGACGCTCCAGCCCGTCCGAGTGACTAACGAACCGAACCGCCGTGGTACGTAACCCGTATGCCTGGCGGCGTGGGAGGAGAGGGGGCGCGAGCCCCGTCCCTATCCCGACTAGGTAGGCAGCGGCCCGGAAGATGTGATGACCAGATGGAACGAGTTCTACGTAACGGACACGCGGATCCCGTCGGTTCCGCCAAGCCAACTCGCTCTGCGGGCCGCGCAGATTTTTTCAGACTGCGGGTGTCGAAGAATCCTCGAGCTGGGTTGCGGAGCTGGCCGTGACCTGAAACCCTTGCTCAAGGCAGGGATGGACGTAGTGGGGCTTGACATCTCGGCCCCGGGTATTGATCTGGCGCGTTCTCTCAGATGGGAAGAGAGATTTCCGGCGCTTGTGCGGGGCGATGCGCGCTTGCTGCCTTTTGCGCCTTCTTCTTTTGACGGCGTATACTCCTTTGGCTTGCTGCACGAACTCACCACGGCAATGAGACTGCACGATGTTGAGCGATGCATGGGGGAGATACGGACGGCACTCCGGAGATCCGGCTACCTTGTTCTTTCAGTGTTGGCGGGGAATCCGGAAGATGGTTTGCCGCACGTGCAGTTGTTTTCCAAGGAAATGCTGACAAACGCGACACGAGGTTTCTCCTGTCTCTCTCTCGACCAGTATTCCGACATTGGATGCACCGGAAGCAATAACTACCGCATTTGGGCCGGTGTTTACCGCAAGGAGGAATGACTGATGAGCGAAGCGACGAAAAGATCGGGAATCTTTGACCAAGCTCTTGCCGTTCTCATTGATCAAGCTCGCAAGGATGATTCGATCGAGGGAGTCCTGGTGTCCGGCTCCTATGTGAACGGCAGACTGGGCCCATACTCCGATCTGGATGTCTATGTGCTAATTACCCAGATGACCGGCACAACGGAACGTTGGAAAGCTCAAGTTGTCCGTGGAGTCGAGGTGGAGGTTACGCAGGACACGTTTGATGGGTACTCAGAAGTCCTCAACGAGAAGCGTCGTGTGCGCGAGGTGATACATCCTCTTTCGGTCGGGGATATCATGCTCGACAAAAGAGGCCTATTGGCTCAACTCAAGGAACGCGCCTCGGGGGTGATCGAGGAACTGTCAGCGCACGATGAACTGGATGCGAAGACGAAGGAGATGACGGCAAGGCCGTTGGCGTTCGGTTTGCGGAAGATCGGCAACGCCCATTACCGTGGCGACTGGATAGGTTTTGAGTCGGAGTGCGGGTTTGTCCTGCACCTCCTACCAAGGCTGGTCCTGACGATGGCGGGCAGAAGGATCACGCCTGCGCCGATTCAAAGCCTTGAACAGGAGTTTCCGCAGTTTTACTTTCGGTGGACCCGATGTCTTGCAGGCAAAGACAAAGATGAGAAATGGAACGAATTGAAAGAACTGATTGCCGAGATATTCTGCGCATTCTCGATTGGCAAGCCACCTGAGCCTGTGACCGAGCTTGATGAGAAGGCCTAACCTGCGCATACAGCGGGCCGATGGCCGCTGATGCGCGAACCGTTGGGCCCGCATCAAAGGACTCACGGTGCACTGGCATTTCGCGCTCCGACCCCGCCTGCGGGGAAGTCGTTCCGCCGGAGATCGGGAGAGTCGTTCCGCCGGAGATCCGGGGTCTTGCGGCGCTCGAGCCGCGCGGGGGGCCGGTCCCTTCACTGCGCCTGCATGACAATAACGTCTTTGCGGCGGCTCTCGGGCGAGACTTCGAGACGAGCGAGTGTTCCGTCTTTCACGGAGCCGCGAACGACCGTCTTGTACGGCGCGCACAGCTTGAAATCCGCGTTCCAGTCCTTGGGCCAGGCGGGCAAGAGGTAGATCTTGTCGCCGTCGGTCTGCAGGATCATGGCCTGGAGGGTCTTGAGCAAGACGCTCCCGTGATCCTGGTCGGGGATCCAGTCATAGTTGGGACCCCAGAAGGCCGGGAAGCGGGACCCTTCGTGCTTGTTCCTGGCGCGGCCGACCAGGTTCTCGCGCGCCTGGCCGGCAAGGCCCAAGTACGCCATGAAAATGTCGTCCTGACGCCAGCCGGAGTTTCCCTTGTCCCAGCGGTGATTCAGGGCCTCGACGCCGATCTCGATCTGCGGCCTGCCGACGCCGAGCAAGCGGAACGGGAACACGGCGTAGAGTTCCGGGTTTTCGCAGTTGCTCTTCTGGGCGAACTTGGCCGCGGGCGCCAGCATGCGCTTTCCGTCGACTTCGCGCGTGGGCAGATCGGGCAGCTTCTTCTTCAACGCGCTCCAGAACGCGCGCTGGTCGGCGGGGGTCAGCCTCTCGGGCAGCGACGTCAGCCGGTCCACGACCGCATGCAGGCCGGCCAGTTCCGGCATCGGGTTGGTGCAGTCCCACCACGTCTCGCACGCCTGGGAGGGGTGCATGAGGAGCTTGCCCGCCTCGTCGGTCCGGTAGTGCTGGTCGAAAAACGTGAGGACCTCGTGGGCCGCCGGCAGCGCGGTCTCCCGGAGGAACGATTCGTCCAGCGTGCAATCGTAGTAGTCCAGCATCATGAACGCCAGTTCCGGGCCGGACACCCATTCCCACTTGTGCCAGCCGCTTTCCTGGAGCTTGTCCTGGCGCTCCTCGAACGGCGTCCAACCGTAGGTTTCGCTGAACATGTCTCCCCAGAAGTAGATGCACTCCGGAATGAAGACGCCGTCGTGTCCCAAGTACCGTCGGGTTCGGTAGCGGAACAGGGGCATGAGGTCCCGTGCGTACATGCGGAAGAGAGGCTGCATCAGGTCGAAATCGCCCGAGGCGCACATGCTGATGTAGGGCAGACGCGTGTTCTGCCACCAGTAGCCGGGGCCCCAGCGGCGGTAGTCGGCGTCGCCCGGCCCGCCCGGGTAAGGCACGGTGAAGATCGATCCGTTGAACTTGATCGGGTAGCGGCCCCGTCCCGCGCAGGCGTTGATGAACCGCTGCAGGGCGTAGCCCCGGCTGACGACGAAGGCGTCATCGCTTTCCACGACCTCCCGCTCGGCGACCGGCTGCGCGTTCGCGGGGACCGGCGGCCGCCCCTTCGCTTCGGCGCTCGATGTCACGTGGATCCAGCTCCGGTCCCAGAAAGCCTGCCACCAACGTTCGTGCGCTTCGCGCCGTTGGCCGAGAGAGGCCCGCTCAGTCGCCGCGATCGTCTCGTCCGTGGCTTGGAGCCACTGTTGAGCCGTAGCGGGATGGCGTGTCGCCACGTAGACGCTGAAGCAGTGCTTCGTCGAGGGGGGCGATTGCAGGCGCAGGTCGTCAAGGCGCTGTCCGTTGCTTGCCTTGATGACCGCGCCAAAGGCGCGATCGAGCAGGGGATCGGGCCGGTCGAAATCCGTCACGCCCTGGATCTTGGCCGTTAGAGATGGGCCGACGGATTTCGCGTTGCGATGATACCAGCCGATCCGGCCGGCCTGGTCCGAAAGGACTGTGTCCGGTTCAACGACGGTCGGCTCATGCTGCCCGCCGGGCTTTGAACCGTCCACCATCACGTCGCTGACCTCGATGCTCGGCAAGACGAACCGCTCCGTCCGCCACAGTTCGATCGACGCCTCCGCTTCGAAGGGACGCGCGCCGTTGAACTCGGCGTAGATCACGGGGTGGTTGGCGTCGACCCACACGCGGCAGTCAACCGCGGCGTCTCCCTCCCCGTAGCGCACATTGATGGTTGCGTCGGCCAGGTTCAGTGTCTGCCGGAACGTTGCGCTGGAAGGCAACGGACTCGGCTTGAGCCGCATCCGCACGCGGCCAACCTTCAGCAAGCGCCCGTTGTCGTCCCAGCTGTCGGTCTTCGAAATGTAGAATGCCAGGTCGCCGCTCTTCTCGACCCACGCATTCACGCCGATGTCCCCGTTGCCCAGCGGCATCGAGCCCGAAACGTCGTCGCTCGGCGTGTTCCAGGTGACGTCGTACCTGGCCGCCTCGCCGGATTCGGCTGCGCGGGGCTCCGCCGCCCACGCATTCATAAAGGGGCCGGGCGCGAGCGCCATGATGGTTGCGAGCAAGTTCTTCATTGCGTTCATTGGTTCCTCCGAACAGTGAGTGGTTTGCTGGAAAGGGAATACACGCCGCCAGGCGCGGCGTCAATCCCAATAACGTCCTCTTGATAGCGAACCTTGCATCCTCCGCCGAGGAGGGAGCGGATCGTGGCGTCCGCGAGGCGGCCGTCCTGCCAGCTGACGTCGACCTCGAAGCCCCCGCGAGCGCGCAACCCTCTGACGCGGCCCCGCGGCCACGCTTTGGGCAGCGCGGGAAGGAGATGGATTTCGCCCGTGTGGCTCTGGAGAAGCATTTCGGCGATGCCGGCGCTCCCGCCGAAGTTGCCGTCGATCTGGAACGGGGGGTGGGTGTCGAAGAGATTGGGAAGCGTGGATCCGCCGAGCAGTTCCTGAACCATCTTGTAGGCGTGGTCGCCGTCCTCGAGTCGCGCCCAGAAATTGACCTTCCACGCCTTCGACCATCCCGTTCCGCCGTCGCCGCGCATCTCGAGAGACTTCCGAGCGGCGGCGAAGAGTTCGGGCGTTCCCCGGCGCGTGATCTGATTGCTTGGATACAGGCCATAGAGGTGCGACACATGCCTGTGCTTGTCCTCGGGGTTGTCCCAGTCCTCCAGCCACTCCTGCAACTGGCCGTGGCGTCCGATCTGCATGGGGGCCAGGCGCTTTCGCGTCTCGAGAAGCTGCCGCCCGAATTCGGCGTCTCTGTTGAGGATCTTGGACGCTTCGATGCAACAGTCGAATAGGTCGCGGATGATCTGCATGTCCATCGTCGGACCGGCGCAAACGCCCGTCTTGTATGGATGCGCGTTCTCGGGCGAATTCGAGGGGTTTGTCACGAGCCATCCGCGCGCGGGATCTTCCACCAGCGTGTCGAGGATGAAGACTGCCGCGTCCTTCAACGTTGGGTAGACACGGGCCAGGTACTCTTTATCGCCGCCATAGAGGTAATGCTCCCACAGGTGCATGCAGAGCCAGGCGCCGCCGGTCGGCCACAGCCCCCAGGTGCCGCCAGCGGGCGCCGTGTAACGCCACAGATCCGAGTTGTGGTGGCACACCCATCCGCGCGCGCCGTAGTGCAGTTGCGCCGTTCTCGCGCCGGGCTCGACCAACTCCGTCGCCATTCGCAGCAGCGGCTCGTGGCACTCGGCGAGGTTGCACACCTCGGCCGGCCAGTAGTTCATCTCGACGTTGATGTCGACGGTGTAATTGCTGTTCCACGCCGGCGCCATGCTTTCGTTCCAGATGCCCTGAAGGTTGGCGGGCTCCGTGCCGGGGCGGGAACTCGATATCAGCAGGTAGCGGCCGAACTGGAAATAGAGGACGGCCAGCTGAGGGTCGTTCCCCTGATCGAAGGCCCGGATCCGTTCGTCCGTAGGCAGAGGGCTCGCGGGCGCGTCGTCGAGTTCGAGCTCCACGCGGCGGAACAGGCGTTGGTAGTCCGCCACGTGTCTCTCGCGCAACTGGTCGTACGATTTCCCGAGCGCGGCGGAAAGAGACTCCCGCGTCCTCTCGGCGGGGTCGGCTGAAACATCCTGGTAGTTCCTGTAACTGGTGGCGGCCGCGAGGAGAATGGTGGCGGAATCCGCGTCACGCACAGTCACACTGTCCGGACCCGAGGTCGCCTTGCCGCCTTGGGCGCGCACACGAACGCGCGCCTCGAATCTCAGCGCGCTTTTGACTCCGCCGGGGCCGTCGGGACCGACGCCGCTCATGACCAACTCGCCCGGCTGCGCGACAGCCACGCTTGCCTTCTGCGGACTGGTCATCGAAACCTTGAACGCGACGCGGCCGGGCTTGTCGGCGCTCAGGCGCACGACAAGAACCTGGTCGACGGCGGAGGCGAACACTTCCCGCGCGTACTTGGCGTCCTCCACCGTGTAAGAAACGCGGGCGATGCCCGTGTCCAGGTCCAGCTCGCGCCGGTATTCGCGGGCGGCCTCATGTCCCTCGAAGTCGAGCGAGAGGTCCCCAATGGGCTGGTACGCCGCCGTTTCCGAGGGGCGCCCAAGCGTCTTCTCCTTGATCGGGTCGAAGATGTCCTGATAGTTGCCGTCAAAGACCATTTTCCTGACGATCTTCATTCCTTCGAGGGCGTCGGGATTGGCGGGGTCATGCGGCCCGCCCGACCAGAACGTATCCTCGTTCAGCGCCAGGCGCTCTCGGCTGATTCCGCCAAACACCATGGCGCCCAAACGGCCGTTTCCCACGGGCAGCGCTTCGACCCATTCTCCCGCGGGCTTGGCATACCAGAGTCTCAGACCGTCGGGACTTTCGCTCCCCTCTGCGGCGACCGTCCCTTGGCCGAAAACCGTCATGGCCAACGCAACGGCCGCCGGCCTCAGAACGCGGTGGGGCGCCCCAATGGCCATCATTCCTCCTCCCTTGCCTGGGCCTGCCGGGCATTCTCCATTCTTCGGCCTCCGCGCGGAATCCTGCCAGTTTCTCGGTTGGGACGCAAGACATTCAAACCCGGCGAGGGGCGCGCGGGCGCATCTCGCTTCCGCTCCCTTCGCCAAGTTCCAGCCCGTCAAGATCAGGCCGCCGCTGGGCTTGCCCCAGCGGAGCCATGACTGGTGGCTAAGAGGGCGCGACTTCTTTCCCCCCTCCGCCGCGGGGGGTTGGGGCCCGGGGGGGGGAGCC